>Ga0307966_1003917_pt1 | contig 11109 bp, 9 predicted proteins | sample OrgLakmetagen646_FD_203141 | JGI IMG/M metagenome (GOLD analysis project Ga0307966, IMG submission 203141) | Saline water microbial communities from Organic Lake, Antarctica - #646 | ecosystem: Environmental > Aquatic > Non-marine Saline and Alkaline > Saline | place: Antarctica: Organic Lake... | reverse complement strand
TGTCCGAGTCCGTATTAACGCGATTTTTAGATTGCTTTCTCATTATTGGTGTAGCTTTTTACGTATGTTGCATAGAAAAGCGCCGCACACGCTGCGACATTTATAAATGTGCCCCACTGTATAAGGTTAAAGAGGTTCGGTGAATTTTGGCTCCCTCCAATAAATCCACTGGCCTGGTTTAGCGCTGAAAATAAGTCGTAATACTGAAAGAATAATATTCCAAGTACGACGCCCGCCAATATGCGAGTGTACAGCCGTGTTGCACCGCCATAGAAGAAGACCGCCAAAACAATAAGTAGCACTAACAGAAACTTACCGGTCCCGGTGCTGATAAGGCTGCCTTTTCCCAGTAATGGTATTTCAATTACTGGGAAAAATAGCGATACCAAAACTGCTAATGCCGCTAAAAACCCTAGCTTGTTATGCAAACCATTACCAAACAGAGCACTTATTTTCTCACCTAAACCTGAGCCTTGAAAATCAGATATCTTTCCTGCGACGTTCCCAGCAATGCTTGGGCTGCTTACGGCATATATCTCAGATGCAATATTATCTTTAGCCACAAAGTCTACTTTTGCGCCAGTGCGTGGGCTGCCACTAGAGTTCCAGTCAGTATTGGTGAATTCAAACCTATCGCCATCCTCCCCCCGGACAATACCTTTATTTGATGATTCATCAAAATGAAGAACTGTACCTTCCATTTTCTTCTCCTTTTTTTATTGTGTGATGCAATTCCACAGGTTTGTTTAAAGAATACCCAGCTATCTCATGACCTGCAGGGGCTTGAGGCCCCTGCAAGATTAATAGCCACCCGGTAGGTCAGTGATTGCACCCATTTGCATTAACGGAACACGTAGACTGCTACGGCATCCAAGGCATCGTCATTGGGGTTCGCTGCCGTGCTGTTCGCGTCGCCGTCTTCGGTGACCGCTCCCACCACCACGGTGCCACCGTTGAGGGCGAGGCGACTACCTACAGGCTGACGAGTGCTACTTCGAGACTTACCGTATGACTTCAAATTTCCCTGAGCGCTGCTAGCGCTAACGGTAACAATTAGGAATTTTTATTGATCACTCTTTGATCAGCAAAAATGGTACCGGCATAGTGCTTTTGGTGAACATTCATTGCCTTGTGCGCGAGGGCTCGTTGCTTCGGGAATTAGAATGTAAATTATGTTGACGCAGGATCGGTAACCAATTGCTTCATCCTTTGGCGACTCTGGGCCATTGAAATGCCCTTCTTCAAATGGCCGAGCAGCATCCCGAAGTGTTCCATCAGCTCTACTGAAGGCGCTGGGGTCACCTAGGACTCGCCTCAAATTTCCGCGTGCTCAGAAAGCTCAAGCGCGTCATCGATCTCGACACCCAGATAGCGAACAGTGCTCTCAAGACTCCTATGGCCCAATAGTATCTGGACTGCCCTCAGATTCTTCGTTTGACGATAAATCAACGCCACTTTGGTGCGTCTCATCGAATGGGTTCCGTATGCCGTGCTGTCCAACCCAATACTACAGACCCACTTCTTCACTAGCCGGGCGTAATGCCTTGGCTCCAGGTGACCTTTATTCCGATAGCTGCTCGGAAATAGATAGTCGAGGGAACAGAGATTTTTCAGCTTGATCCATTCCGACAAGGCATCCTTGGTTTTTGGTGTAATCTCGAAAGATACCGGCCGCTTCGTCTTCTGTTGAATCACCTTGGTTCGGGACATGATTTCTGTGCCGTGAGCTACATCTCGAACCATCAGTTTAACCAGGTCACATCCGCGTAATTTGCTATCTATGGCAAGGTTAAAAAGCGCCAGGTCTCTGACCTCGTGGGCCATATCGAGCCTGACCCGGATGGACCAAACTTCATAGGGTTTCAGCGGTAACTTTTGACCAATCAACTTGCCTTTATTCCAAGGCTCTCTTGGACGTGCATCGTGTGTATAGGACATAGCGGCCTCCTCAGCCAGCGACACCTAATTACAGTATGGTCCGCTTCTAAAAGGGCTGCTTTGTGTTAGCCAACTGATTGATAGATCGGAGGCGGCATTCTGAGACGACAGAGGGAAGGAAAATTCAGCCGACATTGGAAAGCGGACCTTTTTTACGCGACGAGATGAGCAAGTGAAGGGAGTCTGAACCGAGGTAGGTTCACTCATAGGCCAGGTGTGGCGAGGGCACCAGGATAAGTCCAAGCTTAAACAGAAAGCAGACATTCGCGCGTCTCGCTTTTCGGTCAACTTTCGAACAGAATTTGACGACCGATAAGCTTTTCAGTGCTTCAGCAACCGGTCAGACCTTGGTCGGTTATTGCCTTGGAATCAGGGTGAAACCATTCCGGTGTAATTCGTCGAGCGGTTATATAACTCGCGCCTTACTCGGTACTTCAGTAGCAATGAGGATAGATGCGGAGTAATCAGCATTTCTACCGTGACCCACCGATCCTGCGTCAGCACAATTTACACTTAATTTCCGAAGCAACGGACACTTGCGCACAAGGTTTTGAATGAACATTAGAATCGCTGTGCTGGCCCCCTTTTTGCTGATTAAAAACTAACCAGTGCTTCATCGCTGATCACTGGCGTTAGCGGCGATCAGAAAAAGGAGAAACCATATGGTGATCCTCTCGAAGCAGCACTCGTTAGCCTCTTGGTATTCGCTCGCCAACAGGTTGACTATCCCTCCCAGAGCGATCTAGGAGTTAGATATGAATCAAGTAGTGGTTGAGTCAATGCAATGGAGCACACTGAAGCATATCGCTGACGTGCGTCCAATCGACGAAAGTGACGCGGCATGCCTTGAGGATATCCGTCTCGTGCTGTCTAAACACAACTGCTTAAAGCGGTTTGGCGTTTCACTGCTTCATAGTCACTTTGATCTAGCAGACGACGAGATTTTGCTGGAAACGACTGACGTAAATAGGCGAGAGCATTGGATTCGTCCCGTAAAACATTCCTTTCTCGAAGAAAATAGTATCACTCCGCAAACCACCATAGTGAGCTTCGACGAAAAAGGGTATCACCAAAACTGTGGCTGCAACCCTCGCGCGTCTGGACATCATCACCTTTAACTTCGTGAGTACCTAATATTAAAGAGCTGTAGAGATTCGGCTCCTGATCTAGGAGCCGAATATTTGTATACAGCCGCAGATGAGTTAATGGACTGATTACTCTTTAAATGTAGTTAGGTGGTAGAAGTCACCACATTTCCCTTCGCGACGGGAATAGGCAGATAACCTTCAGAAGCAAAGGCTTCAGGTGGTGGATCTTTATGGAGTCTGGAAGTGGTCCTCCGTGCCAAAACTCCTGGTCTTTCGCAGCTCCCGGAAATCGATCCTCTAGAGGAGAAAAATAAGATGACAACTATTCTCAAAGTCAACATTGTCGTCGTTATGGCGATGCTACTCCTTGCCTGTGGCGGCGGTGGTAGCAGCAGTAGCGATACTGGTGGCAGTGGTGGGAGTCCTGCCAGCAGCGATGCCACGCTCAGCAACTTAAGCATCAGCCCTGGGTCGCTAGACCAGATCTTCCAGTCGAACCAAGCCACCTACACCACCACCATGGGATATCCTGTGGCGTCGGTCCAAGTGACGCCGACCACCGGCGACGACGGTGCGAGCCTGACAGTAAACGGCGTCGCGACCAAATCCGGAGCGTCGTCCGCGCCCGTGGCGTTGCCGGAGGGTGAAACTACCTTGATTACGGTGCAAGTCACGGCGGCAGACGGCACGACGACACAAAGCTACAGCATCGATGTAACCCGTCTAGACGCGGCGGCCTTTGCTCAGCAGGCCTATATCAAAGCCAGTAACGCAGGGCGCGGTGACCTTTTTGGCCACAGCGTCGCTCTCGATGGCGACACCCTTGTGGTAGGCGCACCTGAAGAAAGTGGCGACGCCAACAGTACAGCAAATAGCCCCAATGATAATGCTTCCCCCCCAAGTGGAGCGGCCTATGTGTTTACGCGTATTGGTGGGGTGTGGAGTCAGCAGGCCTACCTTAAGGCCAGCAATGCCGGCGACAGTGACCTCGGAGCTGGTGACGAATTTGGCTACAGCGTGGCGCTTGATGGCGACACTCTGGTGGTGGGGGCGCGTCGTGAGAACGGCGACACAAACAGTACGGCCGCGACTCCGAACGATAATTCCACACATGCCGGCGCAGCTTATGTGTTTACGCGCAGTGAAGGAGTGTGGGACCAGCAGGCCTATCTAAAGGCCAGTAATGCAAGAGCCGGCGACGAGTTTGGCGGCAGCGTCGCACTCGACGGTGACTCCTTGGTGGTAGGCGCACGCGAGGAAGATGGCAGCGCCGATAGCACGGTAGCGAATACCATTCCCGTGGAGCCTCAAACTGGAGCGGCCTATGTGTTTACCCGCAGCGCCGGGGTGTGGAGTCAGCAGGCCTACCTGAAGGCCAGCAATGCCGAGCGCTTTGACCGGTTTGGCCACAGCGTCGCCATTGATGACGATACCCTGGTAGTGGGGGCGCAAGATGAAGCGGGCGACGTCAGCAGCACAGCGGCGACTCCCAACAATAATCTCAGCCGTGCCGGGGCAGCCTATGTGTTTACCCGCAGCGCCGGGGTTTGGAATCAGCAGGCCTACCTGAAGGCCAGCAATGCAAGGATCAGTAACAGGTTCGGCCATAGTGTGGCACTTGACGGCAATACCTTAGTGGTGGGGGCACAAGCTGAAAATGGCAGCATCAATAGCACGGCAGAGAACTCCAACGACGATGCTCCAACAGCTGGGGCGGCCTATGTGTTTACCCGCGACGGAAGTGTGTGGAGCCAGCAGGCCTACCTAAAGGCCCACAATGCGGACGAGGGTGACTGGTTTGGCAGCAGCGTCGCTCTCGCCGGCGACACTCTAGTAGTGGGCGCGCATGGTGAAGCCGGCGATGCCAATAGCACAACGGCGAGCCCCAATAATAATGCTCCAACAGCTGGGGCGGCCTATGTGTTTACTCGCAGCGGCGAGGTATGGAGCCAGCAGGCCTACCTGAAAGCTAGCAATGCGGGGTATTTAGGGCGATTTGGCGACATCGATGATTGGTTCGGGGATAGTGTCGCCCTCGACGGTGACACCGTTGTGGTGGGCGCGGTTCAGGAAGACGGCGACGCCAACAGCACGGCCGCGAACCCCAATGACGATGCCTCGGATGCCGGAGCGGTCTACGTGTTCCGTTAACCCCTGACCAACCGGGCTCCGCTGCTCTGTGCTTGCGCGATCAGAGCAGCGGCCTCCTGGCGATCCGGGATGTTTACACGCCCGCGCCAATGGCATTGAGCCCTACACTTATATGGTGGAAGTGCTCTCCAGGCTGCCATCCTCGACAATCGATGAAGACCTCGACCAGTTGCTGCCATGGAATCAAGGAAAAACCATTCCGGTGTAGTTCGTGGAGCGGTTACTTATTGCCTAACCTGAACGCTCGCTTTGCGACCTCAGCGTGCTTTGTTTCCGAATAGCGGATTGGGATATCAACAATGATGGGTATGCAGACCTTACCGTGTTTCCGTTCACCCAATCATGGAACGATCTTCGACTGGAGGAAGCTGGAAAACCGATTTTTTACATAAACGATCAACGGGGGAGCTTAGTGAACCTCAATATATCCATGCTGCCAGGACACTCCTCCGGCGGGGAAGGCGGCCTGCAGAGCACGATAAGTGATGTGAATCAGGATGGCCATATTGATGTAATTCTGTTCGGGCTTACAGCAGCGGACAATACTGACGATATCGAAATACTGTTGTTGCGAGACGACCTCCCTGTCTGCTGAAAACCGAATAGACTGTTGGCATTCGCTGCTAGACGACTCACAAACGGCAGGCAGGAGATTGAAGAGCTCTGCCTGCTAAAATAACCCCGCGCCATCTGTTCAGTGTAAAAGCCCCTGTTTTAGTTGCACTGCTAATTAGAGTTTTGCGCCGACTGGTGTCTCGCCAGATATTCTCATGGCGTCAGGCCGCATTCATTGGAAAGCGGACCTTTTTTGCCGCGTCGAGATGGACTATTTAGGGCGGTGCGGCTTGTGCTCCAAAGTACACATTGCTCGATTTAGCACCGGTGAAAATGACCGACGCAGGTTTATGAGTCTTGGGGTGAATGGGCTCATGTATCTCCAGTAACCGAAATCCGTTGCCCGAGAAAAGGGCTACCCAGCTTTCGAGCGTTCTGAAGTACCAAGGGGCGGGATCAATAAAGTCTGAGGCAAAACCAGCCCAAGAGCCTTCCCGCCAGCCGTCGATATAATGTAGGTCACCCGCGATCATCGGGTGAGGTGTTTGCACGATAAAAACACCACCCGGTTTCAGAATCGCTGGTATGGCTACAAACAGCGTCTCAACCGACTCCTTTCCGAGGAGCGAAAAATTACAAACAGCGACATCGAACAAACCTTCAACCGCACCAGCAGCGATATCTTCGTAAGATGCGACCAGAAAATGTCCGACGCCAGCCCTTTCGGCCTTTTCAATGAGGCCAGGCACTACATCAACCCCGACTAGATGGGTTACTCGAGACGCGAGTTCACGAATGAGCCATCCCTCGCCGCAACCAATATCGAGGACCGATTCAGGAGAATGACTCAACACGGCCTCGACGATTGCCTTGTCTGTTATCAGCTTGCGGCTCTCGATATGACCACCTCGCACAGCCGCCGACCACTGAGACGCATTCTTCTCCCACGAGTCGACAATTTTTTCATCACTATACGGGTTCATAGCGCATTCCGTGTCAAGCCTTTACTATCAGGTATGAGCCTGCTCCAACCATAAAACCACCCGCCGTAACCTTAACGGCTCGTTCTGCTTTAAAATTAGTGGCAAATGACGCAACGACTCCTGCGAAGTAGGCATAGCCCAATTTGACGCCACCAACTGCGACTACCGTAACCACCGCAATTATTGCTATATCCAATGCACTGATAGTGGGCAAATCAACAAAAGCGGGAAATAAACTCGCGTAGAAAAATATAGCTTTTACATCACCGAGGGTGAGGAGCAATCCAGAGAGAAAACTTGCTGATAATTTTGATACTGCCCTGCCAGAGTCCTCCGCCGGCAAGGAAGCTCTCGACCTCATGAGGCTTATGCCAAACCAGATCAGATACGCGCCTGCCAAATATCTCAGAATCAGGAAAAAGCTGCCCGCGAGTTCTGCCAACGCAGCCATTCCTAAAACAGCTAGAAACACAAAGACGAGATCACCGACCACAATTCCCGCCGCAACAGCACTGCCGTTTGAGAATCCAGCAGAGGAGGAGCGAGCAACGACCAAGGCGACGCTAGCACTGGGAACTAGCGCCAAAGCTGCCATTGCGGAAAACAGAAGTACTATTTCGACGAGACTCATAGTGATTCCTAGGCTAACCCTGCCATCACCGGAGGCAAAAACGGCGCGGAGCAGAGTTTTGACTTCCGGTGCATGGCTTGGTGTACGCTCAGCATGGGCATGAACTAATGGGGTGAAAGTCCCCTGTGGGAAGATCACCGCTCAATTGGCTTTACCGGATTGAACGCTAACCACTAGCGAATGGCAAGGGCCAATCCGCGAGGAAAGGTCTCCGGGGCGCCGGCCGGAAGTAAGTGCTAGCAAAAAATGAAGCGTAGACCGGAGGCGAGTTGGCACAAGACGCCGCCGCCGCGTGATCTAAAGGCCACCGTAAATGGTGCAGTTGTACGATGAAAGTTCATGTCCTTATCTGGGGAGATCTTCTCAACGAGCGACCGGTTAATTATCAGTCAGGCCACTGGTCGATCAAGCTTGGGCACAACCGTTGCCATCGGCGGTTGCGCCGACAGGGGTCACCTACCGGTGATTGAGCAGAAGTCAGCAGATGGCATAGTAGCCAAATGCCAACGTAATGGGTGCGACAGGGTAAAGGCCTGAACTCGAAAATCAGTGAGGATCCTGTGCAGCTCAGCGATTCCATATCCGACCGGATTAAGGACCACTGGAGCAAAATCAGAAACCATCATTAGGGATAAACGGAGCTAATCGGCCGACTTGCTTTGAGCGTTTTCGGGAAACGCCCTTTGTAGACTCGCATACAGGGTGTTGTGGGAGCTGGGGGTTAGATACCCCCGGCTACCCGATTAGATTTTAGGGCTGATAGTTTGCTTCTGGCCATATCTCATTGATTTCATCAGCTTGATGTTGCGCCGTAAATCGCTCCCAGACAATACCGTTCACATCAGTATCCCGAGAAAACACAGGCGCCGCAGGGTCTTCCCAGCCCAAATGTCTTAGAGAACCAGCCTCACAGGCAGGGTCTTGGCGAACGGAAACGTTTAAAGACTCCGTTCGCCAAAGAGCATATTCGCCAGGAATGCATGAGCATGGTTGTACTCCCAAACGAACGGAGTAGTCAGCAATAGTTTCTTCTATACTATTTGTGGAGATCGCCAAGTGAAGCTTCTTCATAACTTTCCTTCTGAACTCTAGCAGCTTATTTGTTTGAATTTCGACTATACCCCAGTTGCCTCCACTGAACTTCGATTTCGCCCGAAAAGTAAATTCCCTGAGCTATCAATAACCTTCCCGGCCGGCCGCCTTTGAAAAGGCGATTTTCCTATGCGTGAAAACGCGCCTGGATCTCTAGCCCGGATTTCTCATAGCACCTCGCAGAACCCCGCAATCGGGCGGCGGTAGCGCCAGAGACCCATGGCTACTGCTCAAATTGTCTACTATTTATCCAATTCCCGCCATTCGGACACAACTCCCCCTTACCCCCATTGAATCGGGCTGGGGGCGCCCGGGCATTCAGTTCGGAACCAGTCGCCTGACGAGATCGGAGAGCTCATCCTTGTAAGGGTAGGCGTCACTCATCAGTACCCGGATACGGCGGGTATTGCGGATGATGACGGCACCGACTTTGATCAATTTAAGCCGCAGGTTGCTCGGGCTCATGCGCTCAAAGGGTGTTTTTTTCAGGTGGGCTCGCAATCGCTCGAACAGAGTATAGGCGAACCCTGACAGGATCAGCCGCCATTGATTGGTCCACCAGTGCGTGCTGGACGTCCGGTCGGCGAACAGGCTCAGCTGTTGATCCTTGATCCGGTTTTCCATGTCGCCTCGGGCACAGTACTGCTCGTAGTAGAGCTTGAAACCATCATCGTTACGGGAGCTGATGATGAACCTCGGATTGGACCCAAGTTCACCTTCTTCCAGTCGGGCCACCACCCAACGGGGGTATTTCCAGGATTTGGCCTGGTATTGGAAGCGGAAGGTCTCAGCCACTTTTTCTCCCACCTGCCGCTGGGCTTTGCGTAACAGCATCATGGGCACGTCCACCTCCTTGAGCAGCCGGCTGTTTTTACCGATGCCTACCAGATAATCCACATTATTACGGTCACACCAGCTCAGGACTTTGGGGCGATAAAAGGCACAGTCACCCCGGAACACGATGCGGGTGTCCGGCCAGTACTGCCGAATAAAGCGCACCAGCAATGCCAGGATGGCCCAGCTATGGCGGCTGTCGCTTCGATTACTGGTACGCAGATAGCTCGCCAGCAAGTGGCGGCCACAGAACACGTAGAGCGGGAAATAGCAGTGATGGTCATAATAGCCGTTAAAGAACTTGCCCGGCTGATCGCCATGCACCGGAACATCGGTGCCGTCAAAATCCAGAACGATCTCCTTCGGCGCCGTCTCGTGCTGTTCAATGAAATGATGCCACAGCAGCTCATGGGCTTTTACGACAGCCTTCCGGTCCACCCTCTGTTCCATCCGGCAAAGGGTCGATTTGCCCGCCAGGGCGGCATCCTCGCCAATGGCTGATTGCAGTGCCTGATCATAGCGCAAGTCTTCCGCTTCATGATCGTTCAGGTCTTCGTAGCCGGCAGCCACGCCAAACACTCGTTGGCGGGTCATGGTTTCGAGCTGGTGGCGAATCAGTCCCGGATCGCGGGGATCATTCAGAACAGCGGTTAGGCGTTGAGTGAGTCGATGCTGACGATCGACTTCCCGAAGCAGAAGCAGTCCGGCATCGGAGGTGATGTGTCCGCCGGAGAAATCGGCTTCAATTTGGCGGCGAGACAGTGGCGTAAAGGTCAGTTTTTCATGTACCATTTTGGATAGCGGCAGTTGGTGTGTATTTTCGGTTTAAGGTGCTGAAATTATGCCACTTTCTGCCGCTTCTTTTTATCCCTTTACGAGAAATTCGGGCTAAAACGGCAAACTCCAACCGTACAGGATTCGTTGCCACCATGGATTAGATAACCCCAAATCAAGTCGAGTACCAGAATAAGAAGCGCAAGACCTGCCGCGAGATATTTCTGGAGCGAAACAGTTTGAAAGGACGGTTGTCCGTTATTAGCCAAATCCCAAGAACGGCTGGCGCACCTACCCGCCGTCTGCCATGCGGCGAGTTCACTGAATGCGGTTGTTCTCTAACGTGAGCGACCCGGTCATGGAAGCTTCACCGTCCATGATGGAATCCATGGAGTACTTTTCCGGACTGAAGCTGGATCGCCTGCCGGAGGAGACCTGTATTGGGGTTCTGCCCCGTTTCCATGGACGGATTTAAAACAGCTTTGGACTTACCCCGGTACAAAGGTCCGCTTTGTGGTCATTGAGATGCCCTGCTTCGAATAGCAGGGCATCATCCCGAAGTGCTGCGTCAGCTCCACTGAAGGAACCTGGGTCGCCAAGGACTGGCCTCAAATTTCCGCGTGCTCAGAAATCTCAAGCGCGTCATCAATCTCGACACCTAGATAGCGAACGGTGCTCTCAAGACTCCTATGGCCCAATAGTATCTGGACAGCCCTCAGATTCTTCGTCTGACGATAGATCAAAGCCACTTTGGTGCGTCTCATCGAATGGGTTCCGTAAGCCGTGCTATCCAACCCAATACTGCAGATCCACTTCTTCACTAGACGGGCGTAATGCCTTGGCTCCAGGTGGCCTTTATTTTGATAACTGCTCGGAAATAGATAGTCGAAGGAGCAGAGGTTCTTCACCTTGATCCATTCCGACAAGGCATCTTTAGTTTTTGGTGTAATCTCGAAAGATACCGGCCGCTTCGTCTTCTGCTGAATCACCTTGGTTCGGGACATGACCTCTGTGCCGTGAGCTACATCTCGAACCATCAGTTTGACCAGGTCACATCCGCGCA
>Ga0307966_1003916_pt1 | contig 11110 bp, 9 predicted proteins | sample OrgLakmetagen646_FD_203141 | JGI IMG/M metagenome (GOLD analysis project Ga0307966, IMG submission 203141) | Saline water microbial communities from Organic Lake, Antarctica - #646 | ecosystem: Environmental > Aquatic > Non-marine Saline and Alkaline > Saline | place: Antarctica: Organic Lake... | reverse complement strand
TGTCGAATCCGCCGAAGTCCGAAGAGAAACGAAGCCCCAAGCGAGGCGTAGCCAAATCCGTGTTCATCCGTCGTTAAAAAGAATCCGATTCGAGCCACAAAATGGCACGAGAAGGCACCAAAAAAGGAGGGCCTTAAAATACCCTGTGCAATTCATGAGCACAATGCTTACCCATTCGATGTTCGATGTTGGGCGTTCAATGTTCGACGTTCAACCAATGTTCAATGTTCGATGTTCGATGTTCAACCGCAGCCCTCACAGTCCTTCCAGCCCGTAGGGCATCCTAGTATAGATGCCGCGTGGATCATTTAGGCCGCGCAGTTGTTGGGTCAGTGCATCGATTTCAGTGCCAATTTGATTGAGTGCACTGGGGCTCTTCGCGACGGGGGAGGCTCCGACTTCTTTCAGTAGTAAGGTGATGCTTTCGGCGAGTGTAGCAGGAGCCGGGACTTGCTCGATCATGGGCTCGATTAAGTCGCCTAAACTAGAGGCAGTCTGGATGGCTCGGTTGAGTCCGCCCATTTCATCCACCAGTGAGAGCGTTTGTGCGCTCAAGCCACTCCAGACTCGGCCTTGGGCGAGTTCGCGCACTTGGGTGGGTTGCAGGCTGCGTCCTTCGGCCACTTTCTCGATAAAGGCATCGTAAATCTCGTCGGTAAATTTCTGTATCAGCGCCATCTCTTCGGTTGTGCGTGGGCGGCTTGCTGAATAAATGTCGGCAAAGGGTGATGTCTTTACGCCATCGAATTGAATGGCAAAGTTTTCAGCCGCTTCCTTGATGTTGAAAACTAAGCCGAAGACCCCGATCGAGCCAGTGATCGTATAGGGCTGTGCGTAGATTTTATCGGCATACGCGGCAATCCAGTAGCCCCCGCTGGCGGCATAACTGCCCATCGAAACGATTAAGGGCTTTTGCGCTGCCAGTAGTCGGGTTTCTCTTTGGATTACCTCCGAGGCGAGTGCGCTGCCGCCGGGGCTGTTCACTCGTAGCACCACTGCCTTGACGTCGGCATCCTTCCGGAGGCGGCGTAGTTCGGAAGCAAGCCAATCGCCTCCGATATAATTCGGAGCGTAGTCTCCGTCGATGATATCGCCTTCTGCATAGACAATCGCAATGCGTTCCCCAGTAGTCGAAGCGGTGTCCCATTCAAAGCCCCGAGCAGTGGCGTAGTCGATTAAGTCGACCTGCTGGAAGGATTTTATTGGACTCGAGTATGCGTAGGTGTCGGATAGGTGATCAATCAACTCGTCGAGGTAGGCCACGGTGTCGACTAAGTTTGCGGCCTGAGCATCAGCTGCGGTGAAAAAGGCCTGCTCGTTGCTGAGCTGTAAAATTTTGGTTGAGTCGATCTTCCTCGAGTCGCCGATTTCCGCGAGTTGGGTGTGCCATAGGTCATTGAGTAGAGTCGTTTTTTGTTCCCGATCTGCTGTGCTCATGCTGGTTCGGGTAAACATTTCAACGGCTGATTTATAGGCGCCGACTCGGGTCGTTTGCACGCCAATGCCATATTTTTTCAAAGTGCTACCGAGAAACGGTCCGTTCGTGGCCAAGCCATTCAGAGAAATCATGCCGAATGGATTTATCCATATTTCATCGGCCACCGTGGCTAAGTAGTAGTCCTTTTGTGAAGGAGCGACCAGGTATGCATAGACTGGCTTGCCGGAAGTTTTAAAATCCTCAAGTGCCTGGCGAATTTCCGAAATTGCGGCCAAGCCCGAGCCATAGCCGCCCTGCAGGAGGTTGCCGTGCAGGAGCAGTGCTGAGATGTCTGAGTCTGTTTTAGCCCGTTCAATGGCATCCAGCACCTTTAGCAGATAGGTCGCGGAGAAAGCATTGCCAGTGATTGCTTCCTGTATGGCGTCTTCGAGGTCAGCGCCCAGCGGCGTATCTTGAATTGATGTATTCAGATCAAAGACAAGCACGCTGCCAGGCTCCACATTGACCAACGGTTGACTACCGCTGGATACAATCACACCGATCAAAGCAAAAAGCGCGATGAGGCCGCCAAGCCCTATAATCATAAACGCCGTTAACGACCCGAGTAAGCTTTGAAAAAATCTCTTCATACTCGTATGTATAAATGGCTGAACACGATATAGGCAACCTCACAAGCCCTGGATAATTTAAAGGACACCCACATGTTTAAGTCACCGCAACGGACCGATGCGACACGAGAGCTGCTACATCATCGGCCTTACGGACCGATGCTACACGAGGGCTGCTGCGTCATCGGCCTTACGGACCGATGCTACACTAGAGCTGCTTATCGGGAACGACTTCGACAGATGAAAAAGATCAACTCGATGCTGCCGCTTACCCCATGATTGACAGGATGTCCTCAATCAGCCCTCGAATCGCCAGTGAGCTCATGTAGAGCGCAAAGATCATCACCAGAGTCAGAGCGATCATATCGCGTGGCCGGTTGCGCTCATCACCCATCAGAGAGGCCTTTGACGTGAGGAAGAAAAGGCAGCCAACGGCAAAGGGCAGCACCACCGATATGCAGGCTTGTGAAATCATCATGATAAACACCGGCTTATACCCAAGTGAGGCCATCGCCGTGGCCCAGATGGTTAGAGCGAGCAGGGTCAGGCGCACTCCGGCACTGCGCAGATCGCGGTTTCCTCCTTTGAGGTCGAGCAACAACCACGGAATCACCAGCAGGTTTGGCAGGTGCGAGGAAATACCGGCAGCAAGAATGCCGAAGACGAACAAGCTGAGAGCACCGGCACCGAAGAAGGGTTCGAGCATGGGAATCATCTCGCCGATATTGTTCACCTTGAGACCCGATTTAAAGAGAGTCGCCGCAGCAGTGATCATGATGGCAGCACTGATCACAAACATCAGCGCCACACTGATCAGGGCGTCGTGTTTTTGCGTAGCCTGATCCTGCAGCTTCCAGCCCGCCTGCTTGACGAGAATGCTGCGGATGACAAAAGCGAAGACCGACACTGTCGTGCCCACCATGCCGGCAATAATCACTCCCGGACTGTTGTCGCTGCCCTCAGCAAGGTCAGGGATTTTTGGGATGAACCCTTTTGCAAAGTCGGCAAGTTCCAGACTATTCGCCGAAATGATCATGGTGTAGAGGAAGGTGACGCCCATGATGGCTACCAGCACAGCGAGGACTTTTTCAAAGAAGCTGATGCGGCCGACTAACAGCAGCAGGTAAAGAAACACTGAGATGCCCACGCAGGCCCATGCCGAAGGGATGGCATGATCGAGAAACCCCCAGGTGCCTGACCAGATCGAGACCACATTTCCGAGCAGACCAAGCAAACCCATCAGCGCGGCCAGAATGATGAAAGAAAGCGTGCACACCAGAAAAATGGCTGCGGCTGGGTGGATGTGTTTTTTTGGAGCGAAGGCGCTTACATGATGCCGTGTTCGTCCCACACTTGGCGAGTGGGCATGCCTTCTTGGATGAGCTTGCGAACCATGTTTTCGCCACGAACTTTTTCCAGCGCGGCCTCGATGACTTCATCCTCAATCTCTTTCGGGATAATCATCACGCCATCGATGTCACCCGGGTTGACGCGAACTTTATTGGGAAATCCAAAATCACCTGTTGCTGGAGGGCCTTCATGTAGCCCATGGCGTATGCCATCCCGGCGTGCCATGGGGCATCACAGCTCATTTTTGGCGTATGATCGGGAATCAACATCCCATCGAAGTTGTGTTTTTTGAGGATCGCCATGATACGCGCCATGTCGATTTGGCCCTCATCAATAAATGTTTCCATGTAGTTGGGGACCTTACCGCGAACATTACGAAAGTGAATGTAGGCGATATCCCCTTGGCTCACGTGTCGTTCTGTCACCTCATAGATGTCGCCCTCGGACATTTCGGAAAGCGTCCCAAGGCAGAACTCGAGGGCATTACTCTTGCTCGGGATGATATCGATCAAGCGCTGATACATGTCCGGCTGGTAAACCAAGCGTGGTGTGCCACGGACAAAATCGAGCGGCGGATCGTCCGGGTGAGCGGCCAGGCGAACACCTGCAGCTTCAGCCACAGGCACCAATTCTTTCAAAAAGTAGGCGACGCGTTCCCACAGTTCTTCGTGGGAAATTTCGGGCAGGCTACCCACTGGCGCCTCCTTGTCATAGACCATGTTCCAGACCATGCCATTTGGGACGGGGGTGGTATTGATCTCATCGATGCCCTTCATCCCGATCGTCTCGGCACCTCCACGGGCACCGTGACCTACGTGGCGCCCGCTGACACCCGCAAGGCTGAAATTGTATCCGAAGATTGGAATACCAGCTTCACCGACATTGCGGATGATTTGTTTGCAGGTCTCGATCTGCTCATTTTTTTTCGGGCCATCAAGCAACACATCGTGCCATTGAGCCGGATCAAAGTTCTCAATCGCCTCAAATTCCAGGCCTTGATCGTTGAGTTCCTTCTTGAGGGCGATGAGTGATTTCACGGACCAGGCATCCTCGGGAGTGCCGCCGGCAAACCCCCATCCGCCTTTGAGATCGCCGACAGGCTGATGGTGATCACCTGCTTGAACGCCGGTATTGAAGTAGTCGACCATGTGAACGACCGCGTGGGTCGCGCCGCATTGAACCGCGAATTCGTAATGCTCCTGATTGAGCATGTGACGGTAAAAACCAAACCCCAGTTTCATAATGACAGATATCGAAAGACTAAAAGCCGATCGCTGCGCCGCCATCGACTGGCAAACAAATGCCACTGATGAAAGCTGAAGCATCAGCGGCAAGAAATACGGCGGCGTGACCGATCTCATTGGCGTGCCCAAGGCGATTCATGGGTGTGCGCCCGAGAATTTTTTGTTCGCGAGCCGGATCCTTATCCATGATTTCACGAAACATTTTTGATTCGATGAAGCCCGGGGCGATCGCATTGATTCGGACGCCGCTGGCCGAATACTCGGATGCCAGCGTGCGGGTCAGGCCAAGCAACGCTGTTTTTGAAGCACTGTAAGCCGCCACCTGCGGCAGACCAAACAAGGCAGACATCGAACTGATGTTGATCACTGAGCCGCTGCCGCGCTTCATCATGCCCGGAAGCACCGCCTTGGTCAGTGAGAAGATCGCGTGAAGATTGGTGTCGAGGATCGCAGCGAACTGCTCGTCATCCATTTCAAGAGAGGGCATTTTTCCGTGACGCCCAGCATTATTGACCAGCGTGTCGATGGGGCCGACTTCGCTTTCCACCTTAGCGATAAACGGCGCATGGCTCGACTTTTCGGTTACGTCAGCGACGTAGCCAATGGCATTTTCTCCGAGTTGTTTGACGGCTTCATCCACTCCCTCTTGACTGCGACCAGTAATGATAACTTTGGCGCCGGCGCGCATCATTTCCGAGGCGATGCCGTAGCCGATCCCACGCGTGCCACCGGTGATGAGCGCGATTTGACCTGCGAGAGAAAATGGTTGGGCATCCATAAATTTGCGGAGCTGTGGCTCCAGTATAGCAATCACTCAGAGAGCGAAAATCGGAACTCATGAATAGATGGCTCTCCAAAGGCTTGTCAATTCACTTCCGAATTGGGTGCCGCAGGATTTGGATTTCGCGCAAATGGTATTATCGCCAGAGTGCAGAAAGAGGCACGGCGAAAAGCTTTTCGCCGAAAGGGACGACATCCTTGCCCGCGTATAAAACGATACCACATTGAAGATCATTCGCGGTGGCCTCTTGTAATTCCCTCAATCCTTTAAAATCACCAGCATTTACGCGGGTTGACGTTTTAACCTCAATGCCTGCAAGCGTGCTATCGGGACGCTCCAAGATGAAATCAACTTCCTTGCCGTCGCTGGTGCGGAAGTGAAGGAGGTTCGCTCTAACCTCGGAAAATGAGAGTAGTTTCAGCAATTCGGTAGCCACGAAGTTCTCAACGACATGGCCATAAAGATCAGGCTTGTTAGTGCTCAAGTCGTCGAGATTCCAGTCGAGTAAATGACATAACAATAATGTATCAATCAAGTAGCCCTTGGGAGATTTAACGAGCCGTTTACCGATATTGCGATACCATGGGCGTAGATCGAAGTTCAAGAACATGGCTTGTAAAATACCGCGGTAACTTTTGCTGGTGACGGCATTAAGTCCCATATCACGTGCTATACTGGCATCATTCATTAGGCTTCCTGCACGTGAGGCAAGGACGCGGAGCATCACGGGTAAGAGGCTGATTTTATCAAGTTCGGCAATGGTTCGCACATCACGCTGAAGAATGGTTGTTAAATAACCCTCAAACCATTCACTGCGCTCTCGCGCTTCTTTACCTGATATTTCGGGGAATGTTGCCGCGCGGATAGCTTCATTCAGTGAAACCTTTGTTTTGAATGCAGAGAAGTTGCAGGCAAACAAGTTATCCAGGAAGGTGCATTCCCCGCCGAATACCTCGCCGCTTGATGGGGGGTAGAGGGTTTTGACACTCATTCGACCGACTAGAGGCTCTGAGAGCTTCGGCAAAGCCATGATATTGGCTGATCCTGTCAGCAGGAAGCGGCCGTTGCTATTTGCTTTGTCAGCAAGGCGTAATTCATCGACCACCATCTTTAGAGTGCGGAACAATTCCGGCACCATTTGCACCTCATCGACGATTAATGCTCCGTCCCGTTTTGTAAGAAACGCTTCTGGTGCGACTGAAGCCGCTGCCATTTGAGTGGCATTGTCAAAGGTGACATATTCAGCCGGATAGTCGGTGCTTGAGAGCTTCTGCACTAAGGTGCTCTTCCCTGCCTGTCTCGGCCCGTTCAGAAAGACAACTGGGTTGTTCTTTAAGGCAAACAAGATGTTTTCAGTGAGATTGCGGCTGATATGTTTCATTGCTGGATCTTTGTAAAAATAAACTTCACCTTTCGAAAAACTAAAGGCAACCTTTACTTTTGCAAGTATTGGTCCTAAAAAACACTAGCCTCGATGAACGTCTTTTCGGTGCCCAACCTTGACGACAAAAATCACCATTCGACCATCCTCGATAGAGTAAATCACGCGGTAGATGCCCACTCGAATCCGGAAGAGTTCTTCGCTCCCGACAATCAGATCGTCACATGATCACATGCGTGTCGCGCCCCAACTGCGGCGCACGTATCCGATCACTTCCTCAATGTCATTCGCAGGCACGCCTTCGGGATTTCCGTATTCCAAGGGGTCGCAATGAAAAATATAAATACGGGAGGCAAAGGCCTTGAAAGTTAAGGATGATTCGCCGGAACGTTCGCCTTTTCCGGCGGTGTCCACTAAAAGGCCATCTCCCCAATCCTGGCCACTGTCGTTGTTGGGATTGAAAAAATACACCCGCATCTCATTTTCAGGATCGAGGGCCACCCGCTGGATGGTGATCGCGTGCCAGCCGATAAAGCGTGCCGCGCTATCGGTAACGGCGACCCCTGCAGGCTGGGGATGGATCAAGGGTTGGTTGCCGTTGTAATAGGGATGATAGGCGGCATGGAAATCCCGCAAGAATCCCTCCAGATCCACGATCTTCCCGGTAGGAACGTCGACATTGATGCGAAACCCACGGTTCGTTGACCATCCGTGAAACTCGGGGTTGACCCATTGGTGCGGGTCTCCGGGACGATCATAACAACGTCGCATCATTTCAGAATAGATGCGGTCTAGATGGGGAACCACCAGGAGGGACACCGGATCCAAATCCATTGGGAGCTGAGTGGCCACGCCCCCAATGCTTTCCTTGGACGAGATGGACTCGCCTTCAAAATGCATGATGACTTCATTATCTCGGGCGGCCCAGACGACGATCTGCATAAGGTAGTCGGGATCATTGTAGGCCCACATGGACAGCGCCCGTGCGGATTGACAGGTGGGGTTGTTACCCTGCCCGACCCCGAGGGGCAGCCCTAACATGCAGAGCATCCCAGCCAGTAATCGATTGCGGGGAGCGACGGCATCGCCGAAGAGCCCGCGCAAACGTTCCCGGGATTCATCCGAGAGGCGCAAAGTGATTTGCCGCCAGAGGGAGGGTGCCATCGGAGGTTGATAAAGGATACCCCGCTCCAACAACAAGGCGAGGCCTAGAATGGACTGGGGGGTGTCGGGGTGAATGGCCTCGTCGATCAGTGCCAGCACCAATTCACGATAACACAACATGCAATCCCTCCCGGTGGACGACAAGCCCATGGCATCTGCGAGTAAAGCTTCAGCATGCGCTTTCAAATGCTTCATCAAGGCGGCGTGGTAAGGGGAGACCAGACCGGTGTCGTGCATGGCCCGGGAAAAACCAATGGCCTCGGCGCGCAGGGCAACCGTGTCCATGGCTTGTAATCGTTCTCGATAAACTTCCAATCCGGGGTCTTCACGACAGCTTTGCGTAGGACCAAAGAGACTGCTGATCAAACGTTCCGCCCCCTGACCACTGTTCCCCAGATCAATGTCGGGGCTATTTCGGCAAATGGAAATCTGGGTGACCATTTGCCGGATAGAATCCACTTGAATGGGGCGCTGTTGCAGGATCCGCCAGATTTCATCAATCAATTGATCAATGACGTGCTCGTAGCCGATGCGATCGGCTAAATAGGCAAATAGGATGCGGGGCACCTGGGCCAGCCGTCCCTGCGTTTCCCGCTCAGCTTCGCTGGGCGGGGTGAACAAAAAGACCAAATTCATGGCCAGAACCTGAGCGACGTGGTGGTGTGCCTGTTCCGCAGAGATTTGATCGTGCAGCACCCCACCGGTGGCGACGGGCAACAAGCGGAGGGTGCTCAGCGTCTCCAGCATGACCGTATCCGCCACAGGGCTGGTCAAAGAGCTGGCGCTGAGATTGGGCTGCAGGATTTGCGGACTGATCCAGTCGGTGCCTTCGAAAAGGCCCCCGGCATCCATGCGCGAAGCACGTGCTTCCAAGGCCGCGCAACCACCCTCTGCCAGGATGACACGACGGGAAATGTCCAACACCCGATGAGCGTGACCCGGCTTGGCAATGGCGGTGGCCATTTCCAATTGCCGGGTCGCCTCATCAAGTTTGTCCAACAAAGCTTGCGGAGGACTGTCAGGCTGACTGTTTTCGTAAATGGCTGGATTCATAGATTGCCGAGTCTAGACGTAAAAGTCTAAATCCTCTTGCTTTTTCAACAGGTCCCGCATGGTGATCGCGTCATCCCCGAAGAAATAGACCAAGCCCCAGTGCGTCCCAAACGCATTGCGCTTGGTTACTTTTTCCTGAAGGGGTCCGGTCAATTCGTGATACTCGAAATAGGGATGGTTTTCGGTCTCTTCCGGAATCTCCAAACGGCTGACGACGCGGCGCCGCGGATAGACGCCAAAACAACCGGCATGTCCTTTGGCGTCCACTACTTCCGTTGGGAAAAAGGCTTCGATTTCCTCCTCGGTCGTCTTGGGGTCGAAAGCCAGGATCATGCCCTGGTAGGCATTAAACCCGTAGGTCCGCTCCAAAAGCTCGAAGACCTTGAAGCCCGGCGGGCGATAGGCAACTTCACCGAAGTAGAGGGTTTCATCGCTGGTGATGAAATACTCGGGGTGGATAAATCCAAATTGAATATCAAAGGCTTTGATTAGTTTCTCAACTTCACGGGTGATTTGTTCACGCCTCTTTTCCAATTCCGGAGAAGCCGGGACATAAACGGAGTAACCGAGGGAGACGTATTCGGAAATATTGAGGAAGCGGATTTTTCCATTGTGAACCCATGCTTCCACCGCGAATTCCCATCCGTCCAGATGGGATTCCATAAGAGCGGGAAATTCCTCGTCGGGAATCGCATTCACGTCGTCGGGGGTGCGGATCACGCGGTGCCCTAGGCAGCCTGCCTTGTCGAAGGCCTTGAGGTGAATAGGGTCGTTGGGGTCGCCATCCAGCTTGAGCAGGGTCTGGTTGACCCGTTTGAGAAAGTGGATCACATCGCTGCGGTCGTGGGCCTCTTCGAAGATGCCCACGCGGATGCCACCCAATTGCGCCCGTCGCTTCATCAGGGATTTGTCCCGCATGAGCATGGACTGGCCAAGCAGGCGCGGATTGTCGAGTAACACTGAATTAATGGCTCCCGCCCATTCCACGGTTTCCTCATAAAGGGGAATGGCGACGTCGACGCCTTTATCTTTAAGAGTTTGAGCGATTTCCAGGGAACGTTCGTTCAATCGTTCGAAATTCCAGGCGATATAGGGGATGTCGTGTTCTTTGCAGTATTCCTCGGCCCAATCCGGGGCAACTACCACATAGCGTCGGTCAAATTTTTCTGCGGCGTCGATGGCATTCAGCGACCAGCCCAAAATGGCTACGTATCCTTTCTTTTCGTCTATTTTCATAATGTATCGTCCTTTTACTTATTTTTAGATTTTCGTGTTAGCTACTAGAGCCTGATGTTGATTGCAGATCGATCCAAGGAAAAACATAGTGGGATGGGTCACAAGGGGGCAGTAAACGAGTATATGCCTATTTTTTTACGTTAAATTAGACGATGCATAAAACACCCCCCACCGAGAAAGTCCTTGCCCAAATCCAAGCACGATTTTATCCACCAAGCCCACCAGATAAAAGCTTTTATGCAGATCGCCGCATGCTCCTTTACGCCATCACCTGGCCCGCCACATGGCTGAACCGGCGCGGTCTGCCCATCACACCGCAGGCCTACGAAAACCTCCTCACTCAAAGGCTCGAAGACATCGCACACCACGGCGACCCCAAACGCTATCGCGCCTACTTCCCCAGGTATCTGCTCAAAGCCATCCAAGGCCCCATTCAGTTCCTGCCAGAGCCAGAGTTTACCCACAGATTTTGCTGAAGAGCCAAAATCATGAAACATTGGGCGGCCCCCTTTGCGTTGCGGCCCCCTTTGCGTTGCGGACCCCTTTGCGTTGCGCCCGTTACGGCATTGATGGAATTGGCGGCTAAAGATTGTAACTTTTACGAAGCGACCCCTTTTAGTTCTCCATGTCCTCAGTTAAACTGTAACCGATGTCCTCGGATCGAACCCTTCGTAGGGGCAATGTTTGAGGACTGGAACAGTCCGAGTGCTCCGTGGAACGAAGGTTGGACATAACGTCAGTTGGGCGGGGAGAACGGCAGGGCCTGCAGATCAGGGGGCGGTCGCTGGCGGCGGAGCGCAGGGACGGTCAGCTTGGAAGTTGGATTTGTGGATTACCGTTGCGACGTTGTGTAGT
>Ga0307966_1003909_pt1 | contig 11118 bp, 11 predicted proteins | sample OrgLakmetagen646_FD_203141 | JGI IMG/M metagenome (GOLD analysis project Ga0307966, IMG submission 203141) | Saline water microbial communities from Organic Lake, Antarctica - #646 | ecosystem: Environmental > Aquatic > Non-marine Saline and Alkaline > Saline | place: Antarctica: Organic Lake... | reverse complement strand
CGGTTGAAGACAAAGACGTGCACCGCGCGGTGCAGCAGTTGTTCACGATGAACGACTGACCGGGACTCTTGGCGTAGGACAACGTCGTCAGTGTTAACGACATCAAATATTTCTTTGGCAGGCATAGCGATTGCTGAAATTGACATTTGGATAGTAACGCCGAGACCGTGCCTATACTTACACTCAGTGCGAGCGATAAGTATGTTAAATTTGGGTCAAACCCGCGAGCGTTGAACTAAGTGCTTGTGCTAGCGCATTTTAAACATCCAAGGAATCACACCGGCATTCACTTTGACTTGGTCTGCGGTTAACGTGCTGACCCACTTACCGTTTTCAAAACTGTCTACTTGCATGGCGATAGGTATGTCAAATTCTCGTGAGTAGTTTTTGTAGACGACGCTACTGACCAATCCGGTGCGTAAATCAGTGTTCACGGCTTTGACTTCCAGATGAGAGCGTATGTCAATGTAGTAATCCACCTGATAACCAGTATCTAACGTGACGCGGATTTGATGGCAGATGCTGCCCTCAACCGGCACGGTATCGATATAAGCTATCTTTTTTCCCAGAGCAAAGGGATAGAGTAAATGGTTTCTGAAGCTTGAGCTATGTATAAAGCGCCTTGCTTCGTCTTCATTCATTAATTGGGGCTTTGCCTCTCGTCCTGGTTTTTGCTGCCAGGCATGCTTTCCGTCATAAGCAAGCACGAGGTCCCCATGGCTACTCTGATTACTGCGGATGGTCATTTTTATGAGATTCGGCTTTTTTTGGTAGGCTACCAATTCGAATTCTCCGCTCTCAAGTTCTAATGTCCCGGCAAATTTGAGACTGGAAACTTCACCCCATTTTTTATCCCCCCCCAGACCCTCTATATAGTAGCGGGAGAGTATTTTTGAGAGGCGCCCTTCTCCCAATTCCGGCATGGAGGTTTGGCGCATAGTTCCCGTGATCTGTTCGGCTGGAATCTGTAAGCTGTCCCCTTTTGCATCCAAATCTTCAGCTCCTAAGACCGCGTTGCACAGGCTGAAAAGACCGAGGAGGAGGAGTATGTATCGCTTAAAATGCATGTGATGTTTGTTTACAGTAGGATATGTCTTATTAGGGCAAGTTTTGTTCCTTTCATTCAATAATACGGTATAGATTGTTTTGCTAAGAGGAAAGCTATCTTGTAGGTGACGAAAATAGTGGACTTGGTGCCGGCATGGAGACAGTCATCGTTCAAGTATATGTCTGTTTTTAACTATAAGGCGCGCAAGAAAGATGGAACGATCGTAAGTGGTTCGATCGAAGCAGCGGAGCGCCGTCTAGCCATGCAGCTCTTACAAGCACAAGGCCTTAGTCCGGTGACATTGAAAGAGGGCACATCTGGAGCCTCTTCCGTCTTTTCCAAGCTGAGCGAACGAGCCAAGGCACTACGCACTCAATCCCGCACCCACGATGGATCAGTGGCAGCTCAAAAGCAACGTGGTGCTAAGCGCGAGGGCGTCGGGCTCACAGTGTTAAAACGCTTAATGGAACTACACAGTTCCGGCTTACCAGTGGGCGATTCGATTCGTATTTTGAGCCAGCGGCTCAGCAATAAGGAGCAGAAAGCAATTGTGCAGATGCTCTGGCGAGACTTGAGTGAAGGCTCTACCCTGGCTGGTGCGATGTCACGTCAACCGCGCTACTTCCCGAACTCAATCAGCTATGTCATTGAAGCGGGTGAGGCCACCGGGAGTCTCGCACCGGTACTTCGCAAAGTGATCGACTATATGGAAGAAAAAGAAGCCATCCGCAAGAAAATGATCGCGAGTATGATCTACCCCGGCTTCATCTGCATGGTCGCAATCGTAGTGGTGATTCTTTTTATGACAGTGTTACTCCCTCAGATTGAAGGTATGCTTGATCGGCTGGGTGGTGAGATGACGTGGAGCGCACGCATATTAATCGACGGTTCTTCGCTGATGGCACAAGCGGGGCCCTTTTTATTGGTTGGACTCGTTGTTGGCATCATTGCCTTCCAGCAATGGCGACGTACGAAGACGGGTCTTCGACGCTCCGACTCCTGGCTGTTGAAAGTGCCTCTAGTAGGTAAGATTTTTTTATACGGCGATCTCTTCCAGGTCGGCAATTTGATCAGCACTCTCCTGGAGAGCGGTATTAATACCACGGAAACGCTTCGACTGACTGAACGCACGGTTAAAAATACGGAGCTTCGGGAGCGTTTCAATCTCGCGCGCGGTCAAGTCAACGAAGGGCTCTCTATCGCCCAAGCCTTTCAGCGTAATCAATTCATGCCGGATCTCGCAGTAGATATTCTTACTGTCGGTGAGAACACGGGGAACCTCGCGCATAGCATGAGCGAAATTACGAAAGGCTTTCGTAACGAACTAACAGCTCGACTGACCCAATTGACCGCCTTGGTTTCAACCGGGGCACTGATCTGTGCCTTCGTGCTGGTTGCCCTTATAGCAATGGGCATCGTGACGAGCGTCTTCCAAGTTAGTCGCTCGCTCTCGTGAGATAGAGACGCTCTATGAACGCGGTAGGGTAAACGACATGCGAGTCCCCTCCCCTGTCCGGCTTTCGGCTAAGACAGAGCCACCATGTAATTGGACGATGTGTTTGACTATGCTGAGTCCCAGCCCTGTGCCGCCAGTTTCGCGTGAACGCCCCTTATCGACACGATAAAAACGCTCGAAGAGGTGCGGGAGATCCTTTTCCGGGATGCCTGGGCCATCGTCGACCACCGAACACCGAACAAACCCTTCTTCCAGGACTGCTTCTAGCTGAACTGCAGTGAAGTCGGGCGCATAGCGAAATACGTTCTCGATAAAGTTATCCAGGACCTGGTGAATCCGATAGCGGTCAAAAGACAGTGTATGGATGCCCTCATCTACCTTAACTTCGATGATTTGTTTTTCAGGATCGAGTCGGGTGCGGTAGTTTTCGGCCACCTCCTCAAACAGGGTCACTAAAGGTTGCTCAACCGGCTCTATTTGATCGGGCCGCGATTCTAAACGAGAAATCGTTAGCAAGTCTTCGACCAAGACGTGGAGGCGTTCCGCATTGTTTAGGATCTTTCTGGTAAAGCGACTACGTGTCTTAGAATCAATTGTCGCCTCGTCGTCGATGAGTGTTTCCGCAAAACCTTTGATAATGGTCAATGGTGTGCGTAATTCATGCGAAACATTGGCCACAAATTCACGCCGCATCACCTCTAAGCCTTTCAGTTTGGTGATATCATGAAGCACTAAAAGCATGGATTGTGTCTTCTTTGAGTCCAAGCCCTTGACGCTGGCACAGGAGGCCTCAAACCAAAGTGTTTCGCTTTCCTGCTCAATGCGTATCTGTGTGGGCTCCGAAGTTTCTGACTTTGTGGCCGTATCCAACAGCTCTAATAAGGTTAGAGACCGAAAGACGCCTTCCAGTCGGAGTCCTTGAATCGACCGACCATTGCGAAACAGCTGTTCTGCCGAACGGTTGGCATACTCCACGACGCGGTCTTGATTAAACACGATAACGACCTCTTTAACCGCACCGAGCATTGCTTCCACTTGACTGGAATAACCACTTTTTTGCTCTGTTGCCTGATTGTGTAAATCAATCAGGGTGTTGAGTGAATCGACCAGCCCCAGTGCACCTATTTTTTGAAGAGTTTCTGCCGAGTCCTCCAGTAATAGACGTCGCTGTGTGCGAGCCGCTGTGTCGAGTTCACGCAATAAGCGGCGTAGCCGCAGAATATGGCGGAAAAGCGCGACTGAGCTTACGAAGAGTAAAATTGTTAGAAGCCAAAGCATGTGACGCAGATTACAAAAAATTTGAACCCGCAGCGAGCGGATCCATTTGCCTGACCAAGCCTAGACAAAGAAATGCCAATCACAAGAAACTAACTTTCAGCGAAACACCCCAGTCATACCATTTAAATCTCGACTGCACGGTAGCCCACTCCACGCACAGTCTCGATCAGATGTGCATAGGGCCCTAATTTCTCGCGCACACGCCGCACGTGGGTATCAACAGTGCGCGTCTCGATATCTGTATCATAGTGCCAAACATTGACCAGCAGATGGTCACGCGATTGCACTCGCCCCTTACGCTCCATCAAAAGTTTTAGCAAACGAAACTCGGTCGCCGTCAAGACGACATTCTCCCCATCGACGGTGAGTTGGTGCAAATCCTCATCAATGACAACGCCTGCAATTTCGATGCGAGACTTACCTCCGGGTTCAGATGTAGCGCTTGCTCTATTCAACATGTTTCCAACCCTAAGAAGCAACTCTTTGGCATTGAACGGTTTAGACAAATAGTCGTCAGCTCCCGTCTCCAAGCCTTTGACTCGATCTTCTGCCTCGCCACGCGCACTTAAGAATATGATCGGGATATTCTTCATCGAAGGATCCGAACGGGCAATACGACAGAGTTGCAAGCCGTTCAGTTCTGGCATCATAATGTCCAAAACCATCAGGTCTGGTTCGAAGTCACGGACTTTGGCCACAAATGCGAGCGGGTCATTTAGGACCTCTACCCGGTAGCCCTCTTGCTCGAGTTTATACTCCAACAATTCGGTGACGTCTGGCTCATCGTCTAAGACTAATATTCGGTGCACTTTTAGGGCGCTCATGTTTGGAGATGTGAGTGGCTCTACAGCCATTATAATATCAGGGTTGGAAATAATAAGTTCAACTTAACTACCCTAATGAGCTTATCAATGCAACAGCAGGTCAACGCTTAATGCGAGTCTAGGGACTGGACTACAATGATTTAACCCCAGCGACACTTGCTTGTTTCACGACTGAAACATTTGAAAGGAATTACTGATTCTTAATGCTGTTGCGAGCTTCCAAATACACCATGAGAATACTAATATCTGCAGGATTGACTCCACTAATACGGCTCGCCTGTCCCAAAGTCTGCGGAGCGATTTCGATCAGTTTCTGTGCGCTTTCGCTGCGCAAGCCCTTAACCGCAGTAAAATCGAATCCACCCGGCAGCTTAATCTTGTCTATATGCTTAAGCTTTTCGATCTGCTTCTGCTCGCGTTCTAAATACCCTTTGAAAACGACCCTGTAGTGCACCTCATCACGAATTTCCTTGGACTCAACCAAGAGTGCCTCAGGAAAGTCCTCCTGGGAATGGGATCGGCGAAGATGGAGCGCGTAGCTCTCCCCTCCCCTGCGCTCGACTTCGAGCCGGTCAACCCACGAAACTATCTTTGATTTCTTCTCTCTAATACGCTCTAGGCGCTTACTGTCAACAAGTTCCAGCTTTTCAATCGCTGGAAGAATACGCAATTCAGCACTTGGATGATTAAAGAGAAGCCGATGCTCCGCGCGACTCGTAAACATGCGATAGGGCTCCTTTGTGCCCTTGGTGACGAGATCATCAATCAAGACTCCGAGGTAGGCTTCGTGGCGTTTTAAAACTAAAGCCTCTCGTCCTCGTATTTTCTGAACTGCATTCACGCCAGCAATCAAGCCCTGCCCTGCCGCCTCCTCGTAGCCTGAGGTGCCGTTAATCTGTCCGGCAAAGAATAGATTCTCCACCTTCTTCGATTCTAGAGACGGGAACAGCTGCGTGGGCGGAGCGAAATCATACTCCACCGCATACGCCGGGCGTAGCATGTGAACGTTCTTCAGCCCGTCGATACTACGCAGCATGTCGAGCTGCACCTCAAAGGGCAAACTCGTTGAAAGGCCATTAATATACCACTCGTTCGTATTGCGCCCTTCCGGCTCCAAAAAGAGCATGTGCCGCTCTTTATCTGCAAAGCGAACGAATTTATCTTCAATGCTCGGACAATAGCGTGGTCCCGTGCCTTCAATCTGCCCCGAATACATTGGGGACAAATGAAGATTGTCCGTCACAACTTGCCGGGTCTCTGACCCAGTGTAAGTCATCCAACAGGAAACCTGATCCTTGCCTGGCAACCAACCCAGCTTGCGCTGTCCAGAATGTTCCACGTGGAACAATTCATGATCTGAGCTCCCAGCACCCTCCCCCGATTGTTCCACGTGGAACACATTCTCGATTCCTCGCGTGTCGTAGAAAGCGAACAGCGTTGGGGCTGGGTCGCCCTTCTGCTCTTCGAGTTGACTGAAATCCACACTGCTCCCCAGAATGCGCGCCGGCGTGCCTGTTTTGAGTCTTTCGAGCTCGATACCTGCCTCAAGAAAAGACCCAGAGAGTCCTTCCGCCGAAAAATCCCCCATCCGCCCACCTTTATTAGTGTTTTTGCCGACATGCATTAAACCGCGCAAAAATGTGCCTGTGGTGACCACAACTGTCTTAGCGTAGAAATCGACATCCAGATTGGTGCGCACGCCGACGACTTTATCGCCCTCGAAGATGAGCCCCTGAACCATGGCTTGAAAGAGATCGAGGTTCTTCTGTAGTTCCAAGACGTGTTTCATTCGAAACTGATAGGCTTTCTTGTCGCACTGTGCCCGCGGCGCTTGCACGGCGGGCCCTTTGGAGGCATTGAGCAATCGAAACTGAATCGCGGTGGTGTCAGTATTGATCGCCATTTCACCGCCCAGCGCGTCAATTTCGCGCACCATATGCCCCTTGGCTTGACCGCCGATCGCCGGGTTACAGCTCATCTGAGCGACCGTATCAAGATTACCGGTCAACATGAGTGTGTCCGCACCGAGACGCGCAGAGGCGAGGGCCGCTTCGCAGCCAGCGTGACCAGCCCCACAGACGATAACGTCATAAGGCTGATGTTTCCCGAACTTTAGTCCATTACTCATTTTCCGATACAAAATTGATTGAATAGTGCGTCCAGCATACGCTCGTTGTCGACCCGACCGACAACCTGTCCGATATGCTCAACCGCGTCGCGTAAATCGGCAGCGATCAACTCGGAGAGGTCACCGCTCTTCAACTTGGACGACGCGAGTTCCAGCGCTTCGACCGCATTACCGAGCGAGGCTGCATGGCGCGCGTTGACGACCACGCCATCGTTTTGTGGTTGAGTCAGGCTCGCGTCAATCAATTGCAACCAACATTCGCGCAGCTCAGCCAAACCTTTTCGCTCTAATAGAGAAGTGCTCACATGTTGCAGTTTCGGAAGGAAGTCGGGGCGTGCCGACGCGCCCGGCAAATCCGTCTTATTCTCGATCACAATCGTATTGCTTGAGGTCATACGCTGCAGCAACGAGTCGGGAAGGGTAGGGGAGGGCGTTGCTGCGTCGAGCACAAGTAAAAAGAAATCCGCGGTTTCGGCCTGTTCAATGGTGTGGCCTATCCCAATCTTTTCTATCGCGTCACCAGCCTCATGGAGGCCTGCTGTATCCAAAATTTCGATACGCCACGGCCCCACCATCATAAAGGCCGAAATGTAATCGCGCGTAGTGCCGGGAAGGTCACTGACAATGGATCGATCCGCCCCCGTGAGGGCATTAATCAGGCTGCTTTTCCCGACGTTCGGTTCGCCAATGATTAAGGTCTTAATCCCGTCGTGAAGTAGGGCGGAGTACCGCTGTGTTTCGATCAGATCCCGCATTTCTTCAATCAGTTGTCGGAGTTCAGAAGCCGGCCCCGCTTGGTCTTCGCCGGGGAGATCTTCTTCAGGAAAATCAATATAGGCCTCCAGGTGAGCCATCACGCTGAGCAGGCGCTCGGTCAGCTCGCTCATTTTACGACCAACCGAACCATGCAGTTGTCGTTGTGCGACTTGGAGACTGCGGTCTGAGCGGGCACGAATGAGGTCAGAAACGGCTTCGGCTTGGCTCAAATCCATGCGCCCGTTGAGAAAGGCGGTGCGAGTGAATTCACCGGGCTCGGCGGGACGGCAGCCCCGCGCCATCAAGTCGGTCAGAATCTTTTGTATAATTAGAGGATTCCCGTGTGGTGCGATTTCCAGCATAGACTCACCGGTAAACGACTGGCCTTCTGCGAAATAGGTGAAAACGCATTCGTCAACCATTAAGTTGTTGATGTCAATATACTTAGAGAAATGAGCAAAGCGCTTCCGCAGAGGTTTTTCCCGCTGGGTGATGGCACACGCCAGCTCGGCACAGGCAGGTCCGCTCAAGCGGATCAGCGCGATGGCCGATTCACCCGCAGGCGTGGATAGAGCTACAATAGTATCAGAGGCAGGCATGGAACCCGCTAAATTCACCGAATCCGCCTTGGCGTCAAGTGAGTACGTGAGAGTAGCCGGTGCGGATAAATGCTTCGCAGAATAATTTAGGAGCAGAATAATTACTCATGCGAGTTTTAGCTGAGCCAAAAGATTTGCGACCAACTATCGTGGCACTCACGCAAGATAAGCGCTCAAGTTTCTCTGGGGAATAATTATTCTGTAATAAAATTATTCTGCACTGACTTTCTGAACCGATCCAGCTTGGCCTCGACGAAGGCTCTTACATCGAGCGCATCTTCCTCGATGAGTGGGGTCAGATCCATAGCGAACCAGAGCTGACTGACGGCATCGACCGCGTGTGAGTCGTAGAAGGTGGCATTGGCGTGGCGGCGCCCGATGACGGCTTTGCCGTAGTCCTTGCCACCGGCTATTTGCGACGCGAAGCAAGTATTCAGCTTCTTCGCCAGTTCGGGGTGTTCGCTTACATCGAGTGCGATTTTGTCCTCGGGTTCGAGCCAATCGAGATCACGCCAAACTTCACAGCCATAGACTTTCTTGGGGCGGGAGTAGGGTGGCATCCGAAGCAAAGCCTCGATCACGGCCTCAAAGACCGCCACATGGCTAGCATGTTTGTCGGCAGGATTGTGCGTATAAAGAACATCGGGTTGGGAAAATAGTAGGTGTTGCTCCAATTGATCGACCAGTTCTCCACGTGAAGCAGGATCCTTAATCGCCGAACTGGCGTGGCCCAGCTGCGCCATGTAACTGTATTGGCCGATCTCGGCCGCATTGCGCTGCTCTTCGGCACGGATGGCTTTCATCTCATCGTCTGTCTTATCCGCATAGGCGCCGGAGCGAGCACTACCGCCGCCGTCCGTGCAAGTGATCCCGCTAAACCAAGCACCATCTTGCTCGTAGCAGGTGGCGATGCCGTGAAAGGCCATGAATTCGAGGTCGTCTTGATGCGCGCCGATCCCAAGGTGGGAGGTGCGCGCCTGCGCTTCGGGGGCGCTGACGTTATCAGGTATAAAGAGATCGGCTGGCTGTGACATGCCAATACTCCTGCGGAACTATTCGCCGCAAGCAATGAAAAGAGTAGGGGAGGGCGGATGCCCCCATCCGTCGCCAGACTCCCTTGACTGCCGTGTAGCCTGCAGGCATCTACCCACACCATCGCCCCAAGGGAGACAATACTCGTAAATAGCCAATGTATTTCCCAGGAGCCTTGACTAATTTACCACGGGTGACATATTGCCATCATGATAAAAACACAAGTCCAGATTCCCGATGACCTTTACCGCAAGGCCAAACAAGTAGCTAAAGAACGTGAGCTGTCTTTTGCCGAAGTCATGCGCCGCGGGCTAGAATACATCACTCAGACCTACCTACCCGAGCCAGTCCCCGAATTCGATCTCCCTGTCCTGGATGCCTCCAGTTTCAAGGTAGACAGTGATGATATTGACTTCAAAGCCATCACCGCCGACGAGGAAAGCCATAGAGGCGTCGGAGTATGACCAGCTACGATACTAACATCCTATTCTACTCACTAAATCCCTCATCTAAGTGGCACGCCGCGGCTATCCATTTCCTCCGCCACAGTCTGGAAAACGACCGTGTCGTGATATGTGACTATGTGCTGCTAGAGCTCTACAACCTGCTCCGTAATCCCGCTGTAATGCAGGAACCTATCCCAGCGGCCAAAGCGGTCGCAATCGTCACACGCTACTTAAAATTCCCCGCCGTCATGCGAGCAGAGAACGCCCCAATCATGGACGAAGTCTGGAAAATCGCCGCCCGCCCTAGCATTGCTCGCAGACGAGTCTTTGACCTCAGGCTTGGACTCACTCTACGTCACCACGGCGTTACCCACTTTGCCACAGCCAACACGAAGGATTTCAAAGGACTGGGGTTCGAGCGGGTGTGGAATCCACTCATTGGCTAGTCGGCTCACTCCGAATTAAATGCTCCGTTCTATAACCATTGATTGCACAAATTCATAAATAGCCCACTTATTATAATAACCTCTAAACGCCACAGAACTCATCAACATCGGGCCAGACTCTTGGCTCGGCAAGGAAATGCTCGACTCCGTTTAGCAAGAGGGCGGATGTCTCCATCCGCCGCGCTTCGTTACTTGACGAAACATAAAAACGATTACATATTTGCCAAATGAGTCATACAATTTCAATCCGTCTGCCCGAGGACACGAAGCAGAAACTGGAAGATCGGGTTCGCAGGACTGGCCGCTCCCGTAGCGCGATCGTCAAAGAGGCTCTGGAGCAATCCCTTGAGCCGGAGCCAAAAGCCTTCATGGCTATGGCAGGTTCAATTGACGGAGCCGCTAACTTGTCACAACGAAAAGGCTTCGCTAAAAAGTGAGGGGGATCGCCGATACAGGTTTCCTCGTAGCCTTTCTCAATCGTCGCGACACGCACCATGCGTGGGCATGCGCCTTGGCTGAAACAGTCGATACACCGCTATTGACCGTCGAGGCGGTGCTTGCCGAAGCCGCCTTTCAGGTCGGCTCCGTTGAGGCGATTACCAAGCTCATACCCGCAGGATTGATTCAGCTAGATTTCTCACTGCTTGATAATTTACAAAGAGTCGAAACGCTGGCCAACCGCTACGCAGACCGTTCGCCCGACCTAGCCGACCTCTGTTTGATCTGCCTGAGCGAACAGCACCCGAAAAGACCGGTCGTCACGGTCGACGGAGATTTTTTAATCTATCGCCGCCACCAACGAGAACGCATCCCAGTTATTATGCCCGAATAAGGGAGGACGGATGTCTCCATCCGCCGCGTCTCGCTTCGAAAAGTCGGATTAAGACTACGAAGGCGGTTTTCGTGTAAGCCTTGCAAGAAAATTCCAATTGCCATTCGAGCGTCAATTCTCAGTCTCAACCGTATGGCTACGGTATTAAAAAAAAACGGCTCCGGAGAAAACAAAGTCGATCAGCAAGCGTGAAATTTCTGAGCGCTTAGTCGAACTGGACTTAGCGCAAACCAGCGCCATTCGCGATCTGGAAATGGATATCAGCGAGGAGAG
>Ga0307966_1003905_pt1 | contig 11125 bp, 9 predicted proteins | sample OrgLakmetagen646_FD_203141 | JGI IMG/M metagenome (GOLD analysis project Ga0307966, IMG submission 203141) | Saline water microbial communities from Organic Lake, Antarctica - #646 | ecosystem: Environmental > Aquatic > Non-marine Saline and Alkaline > Saline | place: Antarctica: Organic Lake... | reverse complement strand
GGGCGGCAGGAGCGCATCGCAACGCAGTCGTGCACGAGTCGATCGTCACTGGCGAATCCTGTGATCTGCCGTGGGCGGCTGGTTGACCGCTGGAGTCGGCCACACCTCAGGCGAGCACGGTCAACGCAATCGCCACTGTCGTTCCCGGGGTGAGGCCCTCTGCGGTACGCACGGTCTTCTTCACAGGAAGGATGTAGGTCTCGTGCTCTGTCGAGGGGAAGATCGAGGTCTGCCAATTCGTGTCACCCACGGTCACGTCGACCCGAACCGAACCGAATCCTCCCGCTCGGCGCCCGAAACGTTCCTCGATGTCGTCGGCGGCAGGTTCGGGCAGGTTCACGAAGAACCATGAGGCCTTGGCTTGCCATTCCCACAACGGCGCAACGAACGAGTAGGAGTCTGCCACCGTCACATTGTCGCGCTTTTCCGGCGCGGTCGTCGGCCGATCTACGATCGTTGGCGGGCCGTCCGACCGGGACGGCGTGACCTGAAGGACGACCAATGAGCGACATGATCATCCACGAGAGCCCGTTGCCTCACGTCGAGATTCCCGACGTGACCATCACGGCGCACGTGCTTCGCAAGTCGGCCGATCTCGCCGAGCGCGTCGCCATTCGAGACGCCGCAGGCACGAGTTCGCTCACCTACCGCCAACTCGGTGAGGCGATCCATTCACTCGCCGGAGGGCTCGCCGCACGCGGCGTCGCGCCTGGCGTCGTCGTGGGTCTGATGGCGCCGAACATCCCCGAATACGCCGTCGTGTTCCACGGGACCGCCGTTGCCGGCGGCGCGGTCACCACGATCAACCCGACCTATGGCGCCGAGGAAGTGCGCCATCAACTCCAGGACGCGGGTGCATCGATCCTCATCGTCGTGCCGATGTTCCTCGACGTGGCAACCGCCGCCATCGAAGGCACCAACGTCACCGAGATCATCGTGATGGGTGACGCCGTCGCCGGAACCACCGCCATGGCTGACCTGTTCGGTGAGCCGATCGAGCAGGTCGACGTCGATGTTCGCGACCACACGGTCGTGCTGCCGTACTCGTCGGGCACGACCGGACTGCCGAAGGGGGTCGAGCTGACCCACCACAACCTGGTGGCCAACATCGAGCAGGTCCAGCACGCCATCCTCTACGGCGACGACGAGGTCGCGCTCGCTGCGCTGCCGTTCTTCCACATCTACGGGATGCAGGTGTTGATGAACGGTCTGCTCGCCAACGGGGTGACGGTCGTGACGATGCCGCGCTTCGACATGGTCGACGCGCTCACCGCCGTCCAGGACCTGAAGATCACCCGATTCTTCGCCGTGCCGCCGATCATCCTCGGCCTGGCGAAGCATCCGGTCGTCGATCAGTTCGACATGTCGTCGGTGCGCCAGATTTTCTCGGGCGCCGCACCGCTCGGAGCCGAACTGGCCGCCGAAGCCGGTGCCCGGCTCGGATGCGAGGTCGTGCAGGGATTCGGGATGACCGAGCTCAGCCCGGTCAGCCACTGCACCGTCGAAGGCGACTATCGCCCCGGCACCAGCGGTGTCACGGTGTCGAACACGCAGAGCCGCATCGTCGACCCCGCTACGGGTGACGACCAGGGCGTCGGCGACCGGGGTGAGCTCTGGGTGAAGGGCCCGCAGGTGATGAAGGGCTACCTGAACAACGAGGAGGCGACTGCGGCCACCGTCGATGCCGACGGCTGGCTCCGTACCGGTGACATCGCGATCATCGACGAACACGGCCACATGACGATCGTCGACCGCCTGAAGGAACTCATCAAGTTCAAGGGCTTCCAAGTGGCACCCGCCGAACTCGAGGCGCTCATCATCACGCATCCGAAGGTTGCCGACGTCGCGGTGATCGGTGTGCCCGACGACGAAGCCGGCGAAGTGCCCAAGGCGTTCGTCACGCCGGTCGAGGGTGAGACCGTCACGTTGGAGGAGATCCAGGAACTCGTTGCGGAGCACCTGGTGAGCTACAAGCAGATCCGGATGCTCGAGGTGCTCGACGCGATTCCGAAGAGCGCGTCCGGCAAGATCCTGCGCAAGGACCTCCGCAACGCCTGACGGGAGTTGGAGCCCCAACTCGCTGCTGGCCCCGAACGATCAGACTCAGTTCGGAGCTGGCATCGGCTTCCATGGGATCGAAGCCGCATCCGCCAGCCCCAGGGCAAACTCTTCGATGTCCTTGCCATCGACGTACTCGACGACGTGGTCGCCCGGAATGCCACCGAGTTGGACGAACTCGAGTTGCTTCTCGAATGGATTCGGCAAGTTCTGACCGTCGAAGTGTTCCCCCACATCGGTGAAGGTCGCTGGATTCTGTGCGGTGGCGATCTTGTAGAAGATCTTGCTGCGAAGCCCCGCAACGAGCACAGGGTCCTTGGCGAACTCGATGTCAGCTGCGGTCGACACGAACTGGGAGTGGTGCTTGGCGAGCGCGCCGACCGCACCGGACTGGTCTCCGATGTCGGCGCGGGCGGCCTCCAGGCTCCCCTTGACGTGCTCGACGATGCTGATGGTGCCGGCTGAATTCCACGGCTGAAAACCGTCTTTGGCGATGATCGCAGGATCGCGGGTGTCGCTGCGGAAGACGAAGTCCGGCAGCGGGATGCGCGCCCGGATGCGCCACGCGGCCAGATCGGCAATCGCCTGCTGCAGCAGTAACTTGACGCCCTTGACTCGGGTCGAGTCCTTCGAGCCAGGACCGGACAGGTAGGCGTTGCACTGGTTGATCACATTGTCGAGCGCCACGGAGACGGACATGGCGCCGCTGACGTCATGCAACGCCTTGTCGACGTTCAGGATTCGTTTCCGCTTTCCCGACAGCTTGCCTCCGCTCTTCTTCTTGAAATCGCCTTCGCTCATCAGTCGGCGGATCGGCGGATCGGCCGGCGTGGCGCCGTGGACGTTCGACCGCAGTGTCGTTCCATCACTGAAACGGCGAATTCTCGACGACCCCTGCTGCACCGTGTGCGCCAGTTCGTGGGCCAGCAGGTGCTGACCGGATGTCGTGTTCGGTGCGTAGTCCCGGCGCCGCACGAAGACATCGTTGCCTGCCGTGAAGGCTCTTGCTTGAATTCGATTGTTGAGGTCGTCGGACTGCGCTCCGACGTGCAGCCGCACGTCGGAGAAGTCGGCGCTGAACGCACTTTCCATCGATCGCCGGACGCCCGGCTCCATCGGTCGCCCACCGCCCCGTGCACGTCGGATGTCCCGGCTCGTTGCGTCGTCGAGTTCGCCACCCGAAGCGCCGACGACTGCGGCCGACGCCGATCGCCGAATCTTCGAGCCCGTATCCCCGACACGCTGGGTGCTGGACGCAGGGCCAGAAGCGGCCATCGCTGCCAGGACAGCGTCGGCCATGGCATCGGCCTCCTGCTCGGCAGGGTCTGACACGGACCCGACGACCATTCGCCGCACCGTTGTCGGCGAGAACCCTTGCTTCACCTTCGCCACGGCCGTTTCCATGGCGGCGCACTCGTTACTCGGGGATCGCTCGACATGGTGAGGTTCCATGCCCGCCAAAAATAGCACGGCCTGCTCCGCCCTCGTCCCGTCGACGGTGACCATGTGGTCGTTCCGCCTGTTGGTCGTTCCGCCGACGGCACCGACCACCACTTCGGCCTGAGCTGGATGTCGCCGGGGCGTCCTTCGGGCGCCCCGCTCAGCGTTGATCGCTAGTCAGCGGGCGTTCTTTGCGGCCTGCTTCGCAAGCCGCTTGGCGGTCTTGCCGATGGGCTCGAGGTGACGATGGTCGAGGTCGCCGACCTCCACGCCGTTGTCGAACAGGATGCGGTACCGCTGCCAGTTGAAGCCGTTGGCCAGGAACACCTTGCCCTCGGTACCGATCGGCACCCCGTGGATCTCCGCGGTGCTGCGCACCTTGTCGTTCATCTTCAACGAGAGCTGGCCCTCGTGCGGCGTCGCCAACTTGTGCGGCTTCCAGTACTCCATCGTGGCCATCACACCATTCTGCCCGATTCGTGACCCGACAGCGCATCTCCCTACGAAGCGAGTGCTGCGCGGTGTGTCGAACCGGGTGCAGCGCTGGTCTGATCGGGCAGACTGGTGCGGTGCTCCACGCCCCGTTCACCACTCGGCGGACTGCCTGAGGCCGTGAGTGATGACCGGCTCGTCGAGGCGACCTACGACAACCGCGTGGCATCTGTGGCGGCGGTGGTGGCCACCGATCAGCACGCTGCGCCCGACGAGCGTGCGCTCGCAGATCGCACGGTCTCGGCGTGCACGGCGATCGGCAGTGATGTGGCTGCGCTGGCCGCCGAGGTCGGCCGACTGATCGGCATGGAGGTCGGTGTCGACGATGTGCCATCCCAGCGCCGGTCGATCTCGGTCCCCGTGGCCGATCATGCAGCGGCTGAGGTCGCCGCCGATCTGCTCGAGCCCCATGGATTCGTGCGTTGGCAAAACTGGTCTGGGGGAGCACGGCGGTCCTTCGCTCGACACGCGAGCGAAGTGACGCTGGCGCGAACGACCGATGTCGCCGACGTGGTGCGACTCCGTTGGAAGCGCTCCGACTCACTCGATGGGCTGCCCTCGTCAGTTCGCCGAGCGCTGCGCCCCACGGAGGGCGACTGGGCGATGGTGCAGCTCCCGTCGAAGCTGTGGCGGATGTACTCGGTCGTCCGGCTCGGCCGTCTGGCCGCCGAACGACTGAGGTTGCGCCCATCGGGCGAGTCGGGTCTGGGTCCGTTCCTCGCAACACCCACCGAGCTCATCGGTGAGATCGGACGCTTCGCGGCGATCGGTCCCGATGACGTGGTTGCGGACCTGGGTTGTGGCGACGGCCGGATCGCGATCGAACTGGCTCAGCAGATCGGATGCCGGACGGTCGGGATCGAGTCCGACGCCGATCTGGTGCGCACGGCTCGCGAGCGGGTTCGATCAGCGGGACTCGTCGAGCAGGTGTCGATCGTGCACGATGACGCCCGCAACACCGACCTGTCATCGTCGACCGTCGTGATCCTGTTCCTCCCGGCTGACGTGGTGGCCGAGCTGCTCCCTGCGTTGATCGATCGGTTGACACCCGGAACGCGCATCGTTGCTCACGAGCAGCACCGACCGGTACCCGGCAGCGGACCACGACCCGAGGCCACCGGGCTCATGGTGGGCGCGGCATCACTGAGCGTTGCGCACCGCTGGACGGTCCGCTGACGCCCCCGAGGCCTCAGCCGACGCCGAGGAGGCGCGCCACGATGTTGCGCTGGATGTCGGACGTGCCCGAGTACACCAGGCCGCCGATGGCGTCACGCAGATCTCGCTCCACCTCGAACGAGGTCACATAGCCCTTGGCACCGTGCACCACGAGTGCGGCGGTGGCGGCGTCGATGCCGACTTCGCTCGCCACGGTCTTCGCCAGTGCTGCCGCGATCGTGTCGTCACGGCCGGTGATGCGAGCAATCGCCGCCCGATACGCGAACAGCCGGGCGGTCTCGTGCTGTTGCTTCATCTCGGCGATCCGGTGGCTGACAGCCTGGTAGCGACCGATCGGCTGGCCGCCCTGCTCGCGGGTCTTCGCATAGGCGATCGTGGTCTCGAGCTGGCGTTGCATCGCACCCACCTGGGTGAGGAACACGAACGAGCGCTCCGTGAGCAGCACTGCGTTGAAAATGCTGGACCCGGCACCCACGCGTCCGAGTACCGAGTCGGCGCCGAGGTGTACGTCGTGCAGTGTGATGTCGCCGAATGGCGTGGTGCGCATCCCCATCTTCTCGGCGTTCGGCTCTCGGATGACACCGTCGAGGTCGGTCGGCACCACGAACGCCGTGAGTCCCCACGCCCCGGCATCGGGGTTGGTACGAGCGAACACGATCACCATGTCACAGCGTGAACCGAGCGTGATGTACGCCTTCTGGCCGTTCAGCACGAACGATCCGTCGGCCTGTTCCACGGCGCTGGTGGTGAGCGAGTAGGCGTCCGAGCCGCTCTCGGGTTCGGTCATCGAGAACGCCCCGAGGGCAGCGCCGGTCACGAGCGGTACGAGCCACTGCTCTCGTTGTGCGTCGGTGCCGAACCGCACGAGTGCTTCCTGGGTGCTGAGGATCTGGCTGCCGACAGCGAATGCGAGGCCGTTGTCTCGACAGCCGTGGCCGAGTCCTTCGAGGGTCAGCAACGCTTCGGCAAGAGGAAGGTCGCTGCCTCCCCACCCTTCGGGCACGAGCACTCCGAGCACGCCGCGGTCAGCGACACGCTGCCAGTCGTCACGAGAGAACGCCGACGCATGGTCGGCCGCCACACGATCGCCGGCCGCAAGGTGCTTGGCCGCCCACTGTGACGTCGCTGCCTTCAACGGGTGGTCGAGGTCGCCGATCGCTTCGGCGACGGCGAGCATCTGTGCATCACGGTCCGTCATGAATTTCCCTCGTTCGGTGAGCGCAGCAGGAGGCGACCCCGCTCGTCGATGTCCTTCCACTCGTCCTGGAAGTCAGCATTGTTCCAGGAGCCGAGCCCGGGATAGAACACGCGAGATCCGCCGTGGCCACTGAAGTCGGTGCCCGACCATCGGGGATCCGCGGGATCGTCGATGCGCTGATAGCGGCTGTCCGACGACAGCCGGCAGCGTCCGACGGGGGAGCGGTTGTCAAGTGCTCCGTGCAGCGTGTGCATTCCGAAACAGAGGACATCGCCCGGCCGGAAGTCGGTGGTGAGCCATCGCTTCCCGTAGGCGTTCTGGACCGCGACCGGATCGTCGTCGAGCCACATCAGACCGTCTCGATCGGCATCCGACCGGAGGTACCCCTCATGGAGCCGCTCGCTGCGATGGGAGTCCTCGAGCAGGATCAGTGCACCTTCCTCGCGGTTGACTCGGCCGAGCGGGATCCAACTCGACACGACGCGGCTGGTCCCGCGGTTCATGTACGGGCCGTCGCAGTGGAACCCACATCCTTCACCGGGCCGCACGAAGCGTGGCCAGCGCATGTCGAAACTGCGGACCTCGCCGTCGAGCAGCGCGCCGTGCAGTTCGAGCATCTCGGGAGCGTCGGTGATCGACAGGTACTGCGCGCCGGTGCGGATCGAGTTCGACAGCGCCCGCAGGTTGGCGTGCTCGAGCCCGAGGCGGTCACCGGCGATCGCATCGTCGATCGGATGCCGGTCGTCGATCTCTCCGACCACGGCGTACTTCAGCAAGATCTCCTCGCGAGCCGCGAGCACACGTTCGGCGGGCAACAGCCCCCGGAAGAACAGATGGCCCTGCTCAGCCAGCACCTGACGCAGTCCGTCGGTGTCGCCCAGCAGATGATTCATGGGCGTCAGTTCGCCGAACCGGTCGGCTCCAAGGTCGACGTCGTGGCCGTTGGCAGTGAGTTGCATGCGACCCGAAGGCTAGGTGGCGCGAATGCAGCGTTCACATCTGTCCGCCGTGACGAATCCGCCCGAAGGATTCGTCATCCGAACGCTGTGACGACTACGTAGAGGGTTGATGGTGATGGCTGGATCAACGGTGCGATTCGAACCGTCCACCCTGGCCGAACTTCTGGCGTTGTCGCGGATCTCCACGACCGGCGACGTGGACGGCTCGGCCGAAGCCCTCACCGACGGGCGCACATCTCTCACGTGGACCGGATACGTCGAGGGAGCTGCTCGCGTGGCTGCGGCGCTCGTTGCCGTCGGTGTCGTTCCCGGCGACCGGGTCGTCGTGCGAATGCTGAAGTCGGTCCAGGCCTTCGTTGCCGTGCACGGTGTGTTGCAAGCGGGTGGTGTGGTCACCCCGATCGATCCGCTGGCCCCGACGAACCACGCCATCTCGGTCGCATCCGATGCGGGCGCAATCGTCGGGCTGTGTGATCAGCGCTCCCGACTCGGCCTGCTCGCTCCCGACGGTCCACTCGAGCACGTCATCGACCCGTCTGAGGTGATGGCGGGTGACGACGCAGTCGTCCCGGTCGACGTCACGATCCGTCCGGAGGACCCGGCATACATCATCTACACGTCCGGTTCGACCGGTCTGCCGAAAGGCATCGTGCACACGCATGCGAGTGCGCTTGCGTATGCGACCGCCGCCGCGCAGGAGTACGAACTCGACGGGAACGATCGCTTCGCGAACATCGCACCACTCCAGTTCGACCAGTCGACCTTCGAGCTCTACACGGCAACGCTCGTCGGCGCTGCCGTCGTCGTGGTTCCCGACGTGATGCTGCGATTCCCGGCGAGCTTGTCGAAGCTGGTCGCCGATCAGCGCGTGTCGGTCTGGTATTCCGTGCCGTTCATCCTCGAGCAACTCGTCGAACGAGGAGTCCTCGACGAACGCGATCTGTCGGCGCTTCGATGGATCCTGTTCGGCGGGGAGGTGTTCGCCCCGGAACGTCTCGACGGCCTTCGACGACACGTGCCCAATGCGACCGTGTCCAACGTGTACGGCCCGGCCGAGGTCAATCAGTGCACCCGCCACGACGTCGCTCCAGGCGACGAACTCGACCCCGAGGTCCCGATCGGCGCGGCCTGGTCCGCTGCCGAATGTCGCCTTGTCGATCCCGATGACCTGCACGACACTCTCGACGGACCCGCCGTCGGGCGCCTCCTCGTGTGTACGGCCACTGCGATGGTCGGCTACTGGCAGCGGCCGGACCTCACCGATCGGGCATTTTCGATGATCGACGGTCGCCGCTGGTACGACACCGGCGACCTCGTCCGTCGGCGTGTCGACGGACAGCTCGTCTTCGTCGGTCGGGTCGACAACCAGGTGAAGGTGCGCGGGCACCGCATCGAACTCGAAGCGGTCGATGCGGCCCTTGCTGCGCTGCCCGGCGTCGAGGCGGCGACGACCGTGGTCGTGCGTTCCCGTACCGGCACCGGACCGGATCGTCTCGTCGGAGTCGTCGTCCACCACGGTGACGTCAGCCAGGTTCGGAGCGATCTCGCACTCCGCCTCCCGCCTGCGATGGTGCCCGACGACGTTCGAGCTGTCGGCGAACTCCCGAGGACCTCCAGTGGCAAGATCGATCGTCCGGCTTCACTTCGGCTGGTGTTGGACGAATGATCTGCTTGACTGAACCGGCACCGGACGCAACAGGCGTTCGCCCGTGCCCACGCCCACCCGACGACCACCACCGAGGACCGACGTGACCGTTGACCCTGCCCCTGACGTGACCGAGAATAGAGCTGCTGACCTCGACGTTGGGCTGACCGCTGATCTCGTCACGTTCATCGCCGACGAAGTTGCGATCGCAACGGGTGACATCGATGCCGATACCGATCTGCTGCTCGGCGGCTTCGTCGATTCCCTCGGCGTGGTGGTGATCGTCGGGTGGCTCGAGAGTCGGCTCGACATCCGGATCGACCCGGCCGACGTGGTCCTCGAGAACTTCCTGACGGTCGGGGACATGGTGCGCTACGTGCGCAATCGATGAACGCCACCGCCTCCGTTCGAATTCGCTCGGCGAATGATCGACGGGTCCGTCTCACGCCGCTGCAGCAGCGGGTTCGCGCGGGCGACCTGTTGCGCCCCGACGAACCGATCGCCAACATGGCGCACCGGTACCGGCTCCGGGTGCCGCTCGACGTCGAGCGGTTCGTCGAGGCGTTCGACCGGGTCGTGCAACACAGCGATGTACTCCGGCTCGTCCTCGACCCCGGTGGCTCGGGTGACGACGAGGCATGGCTGGCAGCTCGACCGCCGCGTCGAACCGACGTGGGTGATGTGGCGCTGGACGAGGTCGAGACCTGGTCGACCGGTCGGATCGCACGCCTCATCGACCCGACGGAATGTGTGTACGACTCGGTGCTGCTGCGCCACGCCGACGAAGACTGGTCGTGGTGGCTGTGCATCCATCACATCGCCACCGATGCAGCCTCCGCAGGCCTCGTCGCCGCAGCAGTGCTGGCCGAATACGACGGAGTCGACCAACCCCTGGGGGAGCGCATCGACGGGTCGTTCTTCGAGACCGATGCCGTCGTCGGTGCGCATGACCGTCAGCGCGCCGACGACACCGAGTCGGGTGCGTCACCGTTGTCGTGGTACGGCCCGACGGGGGAGCGCACCTCGTCGGTGCGACGACACGAGGTCGACCCGCTCGACACCGTGAGCTCCGCAGTCGGCGAATTGCTCGACGGAGAGTTCCGTTCGATCAGTCGAGATTTGTCGCTCCTGTCGCTCGCAGCGTCGGCATGCGCGGTGCTCGCCCATCGGTTCGAGGGGCGCTCCGACCTGCAGATCGGCGTTCCGCTGCACCATCGGGGAACCCGCAGCGTGCGTCGGATCGTCGGTCCGCTGATGGAGATCCATCCGCTCACCGTCAGCGTGCAGGTCGACGACACGTTCCGCGACGTCCACCAGCGGACGCTGCGTTCGGTGATGGACCTGCTGCGCGAGGCGCACATCGGTACTGCACCGGACCGAGTCGGCGACATCGTCGTGAACGTCATCCGCCGTGGCGAACTGTCCATCGGTGGCATCGCGGTCGACGATCACTGGATTCGGCCCGATTGCATCGAGGCAGCCACGATGTTCCGGCTCCATCTGGTCGATTCGCCGGATGCCGTGGGCGCCCGTCGGTTGGAGATCGAACTCGACGAGAACGACGCGTTCCGCCCCGGCGGAGTCGGTGCCGGGCCGTCCGAGCATCTCCGCCAGCTGTTCGCCGCCGTCGTGGCCGACCCCGACGCTTCGGTCGGGTCGTTGCCGATCATCACCGTCGACGAAGTGGCCGAGCATCGTCGATTGGTTCCCGAGGCTGCACCGCGACCGATCACCGAGACCGTTCCGGTCGCTGTGGCGCGCCGCCTCACGGGATCAGCCGGGCATGTCGTCGCCGAGCACGACGGCGTCACGTACGACGCAACCGAGTTCGATCGCTGGGTCAGCGGCGTTGCGGCGCGACTCCGTGCCGACGGTGTCACGCCCGGTCGGCGGGTCGGTCTGTGCGTGACCCGCAGCGTGGGTGTGCTCGTCGCCATCACCGCGATCCACCGTCTCGGTGCCTCGTTCGTGATGCTCGCGCCAGCCGACCCGCCGGAGCGCATCGCTGCGATCGCCGCCGATGCCGACCTCGTCACGATCCTGCGCAACGAGGAACTCGCTTACTCCGAGACGACCGACGAATCGTTCTCAGCGGCACGGGTCGACGAGTGGGGCGTCGACGTCGACCTCGATGCCGAGGCGTACGTGTTGTACACG
>Ga0307966_1003902_pt1 | contig 11136 bp, 6 predicted proteins | sample OrgLakmetagen646_FD_203141 | JGI IMG/M metagenome (GOLD analysis project Ga0307966, IMG submission 203141) | Saline water microbial communities from Organic Lake, Antarctica - #646 | ecosystem: Environmental > Aquatic > Non-marine Saline and Alkaline > Saline | place: Antarctica: Organic Lake... | reverse complement strand
CATCGGTAGTCAATTCAAAGTTCTTATAAGGCTTGTGTACTTCAGCATCTTCGTATCTGGAAAGTTGGTCATCTCCACGATTCCACCACCAACGCCATTCAATTTGATGGATGTAAACCTTTACTTTCCGCCTAGGCGCTATTTCACCTTTGTAAGTTACACTCACCACTTCAAAATTTGTCGTTTGGTCGGTTTCGAAGCGATGATTTTGATGAGACGTTAAGGCTCTTAATCCAACAAAATGAGAGTAAGGGGCATACCATTGTTCATCGACATCTATTGAAAAATCACCACCACCTTCAAAGACTTTGGTCAAAAAGTTAGCCTTGATCATTCCAGGTGGATTGTTATTGAAATTAATATTTGAACGGATATCCGCTTGTCCATTTTGGTTTACTTCTCCCCCAAACACCTGCAATTCTTGTGGGTAAAAGCGTCTTACAGGATCACTAAATTTGAAAGTTTTTAGTTTTTCAAATCGGTATTCAGCAGAAATGAACTTAGCTTTTACATCTGCTTTTAGATTTTTAGCAGTGGCGCCCGTTAGCCATTCGGTTGACAAGTTCAATTGAATACTTTTATCAAGCCGTTGAGGTTCATCTGTCGTGGATAATTCAATTTTCAATCGGTTGGGCTTTACTGTAGCCACAGAAATAAATTTTGTAAACTTCACGGCACCCACATTTACAGCTATTCGCCAGCTTCCAGTAGCGTCTTTTTCATCTGTTGAAAGAGGAAAATGATAAAAACCATTGACAGAAGAATTTTTCACTTCAGAATACGTAAGTCTCCCTTGAGGATCAAAAAAATCGAGTTTAACAGGATGATTTTCGGGTAGTGGATTGGCGAAATCATCTAGCACAAAATTGAACTGAATAGCGTCTCCCGGTCTATAGACCCCACGGTCGGTGTACATAAAAGCATTGATGCCTTTGGTGATTTTGGTTCCTCCAACTTCAAAACTACTCAGGTTTAAAGCATTCGAATTTTCAAGTTTTAAGTAAGCGTAATTGCTGGAATTTTGTGCGATTGCAAAAACTGCTTTTTGAGAGGACTTAAATTCAGCAATCCCTTCATTGTCGGTTTCTACACTTCCTAAAACCTGCTGTTGTTGATTGTAAAAGCTAACCTTTGTTTGCGCCTCTGGAGATCCAGACAGTAAGTTTGTAGTGGCTACAAAGTAATTTCCCGTTTCTGTTTTTTTGATCAATACACCTAAATTGGAGGCCATCACATTGCTACTTACAAAATTTTCATCATTGTAATAGGCCTCATGACAAGCATTATCTTGTTCTTGCCAATTGTAAGTTGTATTTCTAAACCCCCAAGCTTCTTTATTCCAATACTCCTCTTCCTTATCCTTCTCAAATTCTTTGGCAATTTGATTTATCTTTTCAGTACCTATTTGCTCATCTTCACCACAATTGTATAGGCTGTAGGCTTTTCTGAAACTGATTTCAATTTGATAAATGGCACCAGGGGACACTTCAAATATGGAACTCAAATCCATCGCATGAGCCTGCCATTCACCAGCATTGTTTAAGTCATCTTGATTAAGGGGAATGGTTTTTTTGGTGACCAATCTACCTACATCTCTTAAGTAGTAGTTGTTTGTGGAGTTGAGTTCACTATCCTGTAAAAATTGCAGTACGTTGTTTTCATAAATTTGAATCACACGTAAGTCCACAGCGGCTAAGTTTACAGTTTCAAAATAAAAGGGGTTGGACGGACTGTTGGGTAAAATCACCCCTTGAGAAATCAACTTTACCTGTGGTTTGAGTTGCTGAAAGCGAATAGATTCTGAAAATTCAGTTTTAAGGTTACTTCCATATTCCGCTTTTATGCCTTCAAAAACTCTCAAAGTGACCTCACCTTTGAATTTGCTATTTGGAAAAACGTTTAACACATTTCCATTGACTTCAAATTTTAGATCAGTGTCATCATTCAATTGAACCAAACCTAAAAACTCTTGATTTGGGTCTAAACTTTCAGAAAAATTAATTTCTAAATAGGGCTTTTTTGCTTTTGCTATGCGAACATCCATCACTTTAAAATTATCTTTTCCAGGGATGGTAAAAGTTTCACTTCCCGAAGTTTTGGAGTTAACTGGTGATCCATCCCAAGAAATCAAAACTTTGGAATCGTCCTTTTCACGGTAAATACTATCGATGACCAATTCAAAATAGTTGGCATCTGAAGTCGTTAAAAATCGAACATCTAAGTCGCTATCGTTTTGTTGTGCAGAAATACTCTTTTTGATATTTTCCAAACTAAGCACATCAGACGCCTCGATCTCTGCTGAAATATATTGCCAATCGGCATCATAAGATTGTATGGATTGGAGTCCGATTATAAAATCTGGGACGATAGTTTCAAACTTAAACTGAAACACGTTGTCCTCTTTGGGTAAGTTTTCATACAACTCACTCAAGTCAAGGTTGAATTGATAGGTTGTTGCAGGTTGAAGCTTTTGTTTCGGAATAAAACGCAGTCGATTTCCATTTTCGATATATAAATCGCCTTTTACTTCAGGCTCAATTTTTATAAATTCTGATGGAAGTTTTTGATCGATAGTGTATTGAGGCAACTTCTCTTTTAACTGAATTTCAACAGCAGACGCCACAGAAATGGGCTTCTGAGTGTAATTCTGAATGTATTTTGAAGCAACAGCAGCTTGATCTTCAGAAGTACCGTCTGAGCAAGATTGGAAAAAGAGAAGAAGACTTAAAAGGAGGAAGGACTTTTTCATAGAGATAAGCTTAAAAAATTTCAGAGTTCTTGAGTTTAAAAGTAATTATAATAGGCGAATTATGGGGTGGAAATCTGGGTTTATAAAAGCTCTGCTTATGGGAAGTTAGAATTTTAGGCAGGTATTTGCGGGGAAATACAAAAGATGAACTTTATAAAATAAATAGTGTTTTTGAAAATAATTGCGGAAATGAAAATGACGAAAACCTACTTTTGATTTGTAATGAAAAAATAAGGGAGTAGTGTTTGCAAACTTCCGTTGTATTAAAATCTTGAATTCGGCATTTTTAGTAGTTAATATAAGTCCCTTGTATACTATATATGAAAGTGTTAGTTTAGTTGATCATAAAACAACGTTCTAAACAAATATGTACTCTATACTGAAGATTTGAATAGGGGTTATGGGGATGTTGTGGTTAATTTTTAAAAAAAAAACGAAAAAGAAATAACAAATGTCAAATTCAATACTATTACTAGAGACTTTAATTGAGTCTGAAAGACTTGAAATAGCTTCAGAATTAAGCAAACAAGATTACTTTGAAATATTTAGTTCTTCTAATATTTTAAAAGATAAAGACCTAACTTATGATGAACTGCAAAGTGGCATTGTTGATGGTGGAGATGATGGCGGTGTTGATTCTGTGTATCTCTTTATAGATAACGAATATGTAAATGAAGAAATTCCATCTTTTTCACATTATAAAAAAGGTGTTTCAATAGAACTCGTTGTTATTCAAAGTAAATATTCTGAGGGTTTTAAAGAAATAGCAGTTGAAAAACTAAATAGAACATTAAACGATTTATTACAAGCTGAATTTGATAAAAGTGGATTAAGTCTAGAGTATAATAAAAATGTAATCGAAAAATTTACTACAATTGCTTATACACTTAAAAACCTAGTAGTAAAGTTCCCTAACTTGACAGTTAATTGTTATTACTCTACAAAAGGAGAATCTTCTGAAACTCATCCAAAAGTTAAAAGAAAAGCTAATAGATTAACCGAAGATATACAGAGTAATTGGATTGATTCTAAAGTTAATTTTCATTTTTTTGGAGCAACTGAACTCTTAAAAGAAGCAAGAAGGACTCCTAATGTTATATATAAGGTTAAAACTGAAGATGGATTTTCTCCAGATAAAAATATGTATGTTGCTTTAGTAAAGTTATCCGATTATTATAATTTTATTACAAATGACAGTAATCAACTTGATAAAAATTTATTTGAAGCTAATATCAGAGATTATCAAGGAAATGTTAATGTCAATAAAGCAATTAGCAACACTTTACAGAATCAGAGTAACGAAAATTTTTGGTGGTTAAATAATGGAGTAACCATAATTGGCAACAAAATGACTTCTAGTGGTAAAGAAATAATAATAGACTCGCCCCAAATTGTGAATGGTTTGCAAACATCTAACGAGATTTTTAGATATTTTTCAACATCTAGAAAAGATGATTTTGAGAGAAGCATCCTAGTAAGAGTTATTTGCCCTGAAGGAGAGGATAGTAGAGATAAAATAATAAAAGCAACAAATAGTCAAACTAGTATTCCAGCAGTAAGTCTAAGAGGGTCTGATAAAATTCATAGAGATATAGAAACATTTTTTAAATCAAATGGATACTACTATGATCGAAGAAAGAATCAATACAAAAACGAGGGAAAACCAATTGAGAAAATTATTAGTCTTTCTTTTTTAGGGCAAGCTTTAATGACTATTATTTTACACAAGCCTAATGTAGCTAGAGCAAGACCATCAACTTTATTAAATAATAATGAAGAATATAAAAAGTTATTTAACGAAAACAATAGTTTAAAATCTACATATAATAGTGCCCTATTATTAAAAACAATTGATATTGCTCTTAGAAAAACTGAAATATCTTCATCCGAGCGTGGTGATTTATCTTTCTATACTTGTTTAGAAGTTGCATATAATAAATATCAAAAATTACCAACATGGGATTTAATGGAAAAAATTAATATTTTTGAAATTACTCAGAAAGAAATTGATATATCATTTAATATTATCCGAGAAAAATATATCGAACTTGGAGGAACAAATAAAGTGTCAAAAGGAAATGAACTAATTGAATGGCAAATATTAAGATACAACTAAGCCCAGCAAAGAACTGAGGTAAAAAACAACTCTTTTTCTACTTTAATTTGAAACAGGAGTAGTCTAGGCTTATGGATCCGTAAAACTGATTCTTTGAGTTTTTTTAATTGATTTTTCTCTATTTATTTAGGCAACACAGAAACGTAACTTTCATCATAAGGTCTACCAGATTTTGCGATAGCAAAACCTCCATCGCCTTAGAATCTTGAATGCAGCATCTTGAGAGGTTAATTAGAAGTCCCTTGGATATAATGTTTGAAAGTGTTAATTTAGTTTATTATAAAACAACGTTCTAAATAGATATATACCTTATACTGAGGATTTAAATAGGGGTTATATGGATGTTGTAAAACATTTTAAAAAAAATCGAACCGAATGGAAATAGATAAACTAATGACCTATCAAGAAGTTGTTGCTTCTTTAAATAAAAAGAAAAGAAAGAAACATTTACTTTTTGGTAATGGATTTAGCATGGCTTTCGATAGCAATATTTTCTCATATAATGCTTTAAGTAAATTTATAGAGGAAAGTGGAGACCCAATGGTCAAGGGGTTATTTGAAAAACTTAACACCAAGAATTTTGAGCTAATAATGCAACAACTTGACAACTTTTGTGAAATTGCAGATTTGTTTAGTGATGATAAAACTTTAGTTCCAAGAATAAAAGCAGTTAGTGAACAATTGAAAAACAGCCTCATTGATGCTGTAAAAGAATTACATCCAGAACACGTTTTTAAGATTCCTGATGAAAAGAGTGAATCTTGTGTTAAATTTTTACAAGAATATATATCTCGAGATGGATTAGTGTTTTCAACGAATTATGATTTATTGCTTTATTGGGTTTTAATGAGAAATCAAGTAGAAGATGCAATTGACGGTTTTGGTCGAGATTTAGAAACTGAATTAGAAAGTGATAAATATGTTGAGTCTGAAGATTTAGAATATTCGGAATTGAGATGGGGAAAATATAAGGAAGAAATGACTGTATTTCATCTACACGGAACATTACCAATTTTTGACACAGGAATAAACATTGTTAAAGTGGAATACGACAATGCTCATTACTTACTTGAAAACGTCAAAGAAAGGATTAACAACAAGGAATACCCGATTTTTGTAACAGCAGGAAATGGACAAGAAAAACTGAACCATATCATGCACAATAAGTATCTAACACATTGTTATGACAAATTATGTGAAATCGAAGGCTCACTTGTTACTTTTGGTTTCAATTTTGGAGAGTATGACTATCACATTATAGATGCTATAAATAAAGCAACTAAAATGGGTCGAAAAGTAAAAGACAAACTTTGGAGTGTTTACATCGGAGTTTATTCAGATGAAAATTTGGAATACATAAATGAAATCAAAGATAAATTTAAGTGTAAAGTCATACCATATAACGCAAGGACAGCAAACATCTGGAAATAAATAACGGCTTACAATAATAAATCATATGGCGTGCTGATAGGCCAACACTTAGACAGGCAGGATCAGCGGAGTCCTCTATATGATTTTTTCACTGATCAGGTATTTTTAGATAAGTGGGAACTCGATGAGTTGGCAAGAACCTTACAAGAGGAAAAGGTTGTTTTAGAGTGATTTCCAAACAGGGAAGCACTTTTATTCTAATCATTATTTTTGAAAATAAATAGTGTTAAATGTACTTACGAAAATGAATATGACAAAAACCTGCGTTTGCGATATAAGGAAAAAATAAGCGAGTAGTGTTGGCAAACCTCCGTTACTTTAGAATACTGAATGCAGCATTTTTGGTGGATAATTAAAAGTCCCTTGGATAAAGTATACAAAAATGTTAGTTTAGATGATAATAAAAAAACGTCCCAAATAGATATATACCCTATGCTGAGGATTTGAATAGGGTTTATATGGATGTTGTAGGTAATTAAAAAAATCGAACTCTGAATGATAGAACAGAAAACTTACGACCACATTCCTAAAATTGATGATTTAAAAAAGAGTATCAAAAAATTAAAAGAATGTGATTTAAGTAAAATCGGATACGGAAAGTTATGGCAGGTTATTGAAAATGAATTTGGTGTAATCCCTTTTCTCAAACAAGATTTAGTTAATGTAGAAGTTGATAGAGTAAGAATAAACAGAAATATAGGAGAAATATTTACTACGGAAAACGAAATATCATATAGAGAAGATGTGAAAAATATTGAGAAATTTGGGAGAGCAAACTCACCTTTTCAATCAATGTTTTATGGTGCGATTTCAACGAAAGAAATTAAATATCCTCGAATTACAAGCTTAATTGAAACAAGTGAAATATTTAGAGATATTCCTAATAACAGATTTACAGACGCATATTTTTTAATGACTTTAGGAAAATGGACAATAACAAAACCAGTAACCGTAATAGACTTGATTTTTAGTAAAAAAAATATTGATAATATCGAAGACATTAAAATGTCTAACCAAGAGGCAAGAAAAATTATTGAGGAACAATATCCAAATAATGTTGAACAGATAGAACTTATATTGGAGTTTTTTTCTGATGAATTTGCAAAAGAAAATATCGTAACTCATAACGATTATAAGATTTCTTGCATTTATTCACAAGTAGCTTTAAATCAAGGAATAAACGGAATTATTTATCCAAGCGTAAGAACAAAAGCATTGGGCTATAATATTGCTCTAACACCGTCAAGTGTAGATTATTCCTTAAACCTGACTAAATCAGCTATGTTTAAAATTGAAAAAGTGAAAGACAATACATTTGTCAAAAACTATAAATTAGCATTGGATTTAGGAAATTATAATACAGATTTTAAATGGAAAGATTTAGAAAAATAACTGCACACAACATAGAACTGAGGTCAAAAACAACTCTTTTCTATTTTAATTTGAAACAGGAATAGTCTAGGTTCATTGACTTATAAAACTGATTCTTTGAGCTTTTTTAATTGATTTTTTAGCCAACACAGAAACGTAACTTCCATCATAAGGTCTAATAGATTTTGCGATAGTAAAACCTCCGTTGCTTTAGAATACTGAATGCATCATTTTTGTGGTTAATTAAAAGTCCCTTGGATACTAGGTGTGAAAGTGTTAGTTTAGTTGGTAATAAAAACAACGTCCTAAATATATATATACCCTATACTAAGGATTTGAATAGGGTTATGAGGATATTAGGTATAATGAAGAAAAACCTCTAATTCATTAAAAATTAATGACTGATAAAGAAATAATTTCAGAATTTAATAATCTTATTGCTCGGAAAGTTGAGGAATACGTTCTGAAAGAGGATGCTGACAAAATAAAATCTGACCCATTTTTTATCGGAGAAAAAGCAAAAGACTCACGACTCGATTTTAACATAACAACAGATATTGGATTTATCCATTCCGATTTAATTTTTACCACAGGTCTTTTATTTGCTTTGAAGCCATACATAAACAATCCTTTAAAAGAAACAGCATTCTTAAAAGGAAAAGAATATAGCACATATCGACAAAACATGTATGATTCGTTTTATTCAATGTATGCGAGTGTTTGCTTTGAAAAGCTATATAACTTTTGGGATAGAATTGGAGACAAAATTGCAAATGAATTTCCTTCAAAATTTCCAAATCCAAAAAGAGTAATGTTTGCAAACGTGATTGATAAACTGAAAGAAGATTTTGAAACAGACGAGAACTTTATGTGGTTAATTGCTTTTAGAAATGACGGCTTCAAAGATTTTAATGACAAAAGAAAATTAGTAGTTCATTACGAACAGATAGAGACGAAATACCAAACAGCTATTTTGGATAACATTGGAGATATGCAAAAAATAGAGGAGATATGTTTGGAAAAATTAGAATCAACTGAAGAAAGAACACCTGAACAAAATGCAGGTTTATTAATGTATAAAGAGAAGATTTCAAAAGCTAATTACGGGAAAAGCCAGTTGCCAACAAAAAACTGAGGTAAAAAACAACTCTTTTCTACTTTAATTTAAAACAGGAGTAGTCTAGGCTCATGGATTCATAAAACTGATTTTTTGAGCTTTTTTAATTAATTTTTCTCTATTTATTTAGGCAACACAGAAACGTACACTTCATTATAGGGTCTACCAAATTTTGTAATGGTAATCCTCTGTTGCTTTAGAATCTTGAATGTAGCATCTTGAGAGGTTTATTATAAGTCCCTTGGATTTATATATGAAAGTGTTAGTTTAGTTGATCATAAATCAACGTCTTAATTTGATATATACCCTATACTGAAGAGTTGAAGTGGGGTTATACGGATGTTGTCATTCATTAAAAATAAAATATGGTAGTAAAATCAAAAGATATTTCAAATAAAATTCTAAATCAAGTAATTGAACTTGTTCTAGAAGGAGAGCAAATAACACATGCTCAATTAAAAGAAAATCTTCTAAAATCAGAGTACATCGCTTATATCTTGGAAGATGGCATTGTGAAGACTACAGCTACTTTAAAAAATCCATTAGACTCTTATCGTAAGAGGGTATACAGAGAATCTAAATCAAATAAGTCTGCAAATGATCAAAGAGAATTAGGATATATAGCAACACATAAAGACTTTGAAGGCGAGGGTTATTGTTCCAGATTACTTGAAGAGTTTAAATTTTCTTTTGAAGATCAAAGTCTGTTCGCAACGACAAGAAAGAAGTCAATGATTCACATCTTAAAAAAGTATGATTTCAAAATTACAGGAGAGGCTTATAAATTAGACCTAAATTTGATGATCAATCATGGATAGGGGTAAATTAAGATAACTAATTAGACAACGTTATGAAAATGGCATTGGCAACAAAGAACTGAGGTCAAAAACAACTTTTTTTTTTATTAATCTGAAACAAAAGTAGTCTAGGCTTATGGATTCGTAAAACTGATTCTTTGAGCTTTTTTAATTGATTTTCCTTTATTTAAGCAATACAGAAATGTAACTTTCGTCATAAGGCCTGTCAGATTCTGCAATAGCAAACCTCCGTTACTTTAGAATCTTGAATGCAGCATTTTTAATGGTCGATTAAAAGTTCCTTGGATACTATGTGTAAAAGTGTTAATTTAGTTAATAATAAACAACGTCCTGTAATAGATATATATCCTATACTGAGGATTTGAATAGGGGTTATATGGATGTTGTACTTAATTAAAAAAAATGGCTGAATACCTAGAGGAAGAAAAAAAGGAAGCAAGAAATTCAGCTTTAAGTTATGCTATAGAAAATATAACAAAGAATAGACATTTATCTACAATAGCTAGAAGTAATTATGTTCATGAAGTAAAAGAGTATATTTTAAAACATGGTAGTTTTCATGATATAGAATTAGCGTCTAAATTAAATGATTCTGATACTGAACATTGGAATAAGTTTTATCATTCAATAATAGGAACTAAATCAGCTTCCGAATTGAAAATTGCTTATTTAAGCGGACCAAATCCTGAAAATGATGTAGAAATACTAGTTGAAAATGGTGTTTTACCTGAAAATATTTGGGCTTTTGAATCTGATAATAAAATATATACTAAAGCTACTATTTCTGCTTTAGATTCTAAATTTCCATTTATTAAAATATACAAAGGTAGAATAGAAAATTATCTAAAAATATTACCTTTTAAATTCGATATAATTTATCTAGACTTCTGTTCTACAATTTCAAGTAAAAAAACAATTTCTGTAATTAGAGATATTTTCAATTACAATAAATTAAATTCGCCCGGAGTATTAGTAACCAATTTCTCATTACCTGAGAAAAACGAAAACAATAACGAATACAGAGAAAAGCTAAATCTTTTAGCGGCAAATTATTTATTTCCTAAACAATTTGTAGAAAACGAGACAGATTTGGGTGGAGGTGCATATAGTAATGAAGAGCTAGGTATTAGTCCCGAAGATTTTTTAGAAATTGTTAAATCTGACGAAAGAACTTTTTATAGTCAACTAATAACCCGTTTATTATATGATATTCCAAGTGTAATAATACCTTATCAAAAGCTTTATGAAAATGAAAATATTTCTAAAATATTTTTCAAAAACTTTAAGATTGAAACAATCCAAAATAATCTAGATTATTCAGAAGATTTATGGACATTTCCTAATGAAAATTCATTAATGTGGGGACTTTCTGATTTTTGGATACAAAAAGAAGAATTAACCCAAGTGCTTTCTCAATTAAAAAAACAATTATCAATTAATGGAGATGATAAATCCTTAATAGAGAGTATTGAACTTGTAAGCTATTTTATAACAGAAAGAGGTCAAAAAGAAGTACACAGCGATAAGCTTGAAG
>Ga0307966_1003900_pt1 | contig 11139 bp, 13 predicted proteins | sample OrgLakmetagen646_FD_203141 | JGI IMG/M metagenome (GOLD analysis project Ga0307966, IMG submission 203141) | Saline water microbial communities from Organic Lake, Antarctica - #646 | ecosystem: Environmental > Aquatic > Non-marine Saline and Alkaline > Saline | place: Antarctica: Organic Lake... | reverse complement strand
AAGCCAGGTTGCAGCCTCCTGCATCAGGGCTGTAGCAAGCCCACCAGTGAACATTGCAATAGAGTCAAGAGTCTCAAGCGTCAGGAGCAAGAAAGGCCATGAGACAAGGGCCCTCTGGGCCGTGGGTTGAGAATTGGGGCGCATAGCGCCTTGCAGGAAGCAACCTAGAATAGAAGTATGTTAAAGAGAGAGTTGTGTTCTCCAAGGAATAAAAATAATGGAGAAGGGAAGCAGAAACCGGAGAAAACCAGAAAGCGAGGACATCTCACTTTATGCTACACTACAAGAACCTGAATTCAGGTGTTTCACACTGAACTCATAAGTTATTTCCCAGCTCTTTCCTGCATTTTGGACCTAAAAATTCGAAAATGGGCATAGATTTTGATGGATTTTTAATAGCTAACGAGCGGCATTTTTAGAGTCCGTTAAAATGCGTGAAAGTTTGCGAGCAATTTTTGACCAAACCCGAACTGAACAAACCTGATATACACATATATGTATACATATACACGTACACACAAGACACACAAGACGCACACATGCACGCACACACAAGCATACACTTTTGCACATCCATACACACACACACACACACACACACACACACACACACACACACACACACACACACACACACACACACACACTTGCGCAGCACAAAAACACACAGACACACACATACATACACACAAAAAACTGGCACGTACAACAGGGAACTTCAGGGGGTTTGAAAAACCTACTGTTCGCCCTCAGCTATTTTTTTTGTGCGGGTCGCCCTCAGTTGGTTCTCTAACTAGTGAATAAATGTGTGGTTATATAAGGGGGGGAAAAATTTGACGCAGCCCAGGCTTACGAGTGGCAAGGTGGTCAATGGTCGAGCAGGCCCAGGGGCTAGAGCAGACGGGGGCTCAGCAGCGGGTGCAGGGGGTGCCGAGAGCTCAGCAGCAGGTGCTAGAGCGGGGGGCTCGTCCTGCTCGAGAGCATCATGAAACTTCTCCCCCTCTGGCTCTGCGGCAGCTGCCTCCTCTGGTACTGGGCCTGCTCCCTCTGCTGCTGCTCCCCCTGCTGCTGCTGGTGCTGCCGCTGCTGGTGCTGCTGCTGCTGCTGGTGCTCCTGCTGCAGGCTGCACTGAGGCACTTCCCCCGCGTTTCCGTTAAAAAGAAATTCTCATTACCACCACACAAGCACCACAAGCACCACAAGCAAAGAAACACTTACATATGTCAGCCAGCTTGGGAGTCTCCTTCTGTGGGGGAGGGCTCCCTTCCTTCCTCCCCCTCCCCCTCCCTCCTTTCCTTCCTCTCTTGCCCGGAGCATTACATTTTCTCCGGGCAGCCCGGACATTGAATTTTAATTTAATGTGGGAAGCCCGCGGCCAGTGGCCTCCGGCCACTGGCTTTTCTCCGGGAGGCCTGGAGTCAACTTTTTATATATAAGTCAAATTATAAGTGCGGCGCCCGCACGGGCTGAAGTTCCCTGACGTACGATGCCTCACATCAGTTGTATCTAGACCCTCTGGTGAGCACTTAGCCTGGAATAAAGGGTAAGTGAGTAAAGCACGCAGTGGAATAAGCACACAGTGGAATAAAGAGTAAGTGAGCACTAGGCCAGGAATAAAGGGTAAGTGAGTGAAGCACTTTGTGTGTGACCCCCTCTGAACTTGGCAGGTATTTTTACAAGCCTGAGGAGGAAGTCGTGGAGACCACGTCGCGGCCTGGAACATTTGAGCGCGTGTACGTCACACATAGAGACAACATGGCGACTGCGAGCCCAGGAACCAGGAAGATTTTAGCTGAGGTCTATAATCGAGTCAAAGACGTGAGTGGCCCACACCGCTTCGTGGTCAGCGGCTGTAGCAATACTTACTCTCCTCTCAGTGCTCTCGAGTGTCAGGTCTCAAATACTTAGGGTTCACCAGAACTGTATGTATGTATATATACACACCGTGCATAATTGTAGATTTGGTGATTTCCCTGCCAAAAATACCGTACATACACCGTAAATAGACGGTTCTGAAACACTAAGCTGTTTGGCCACTGCTTCAAATGTCTTTTGATCCGTCCCTTATCTATTCATTTGTTTGTGACTTTGTGAAACTGACGGCACCTCACACTTTAAATGGCAACAGCTTGTCACGGAACAGGACATGCTTTGCATGTTTGCAGTAGGGAAGCATTTGTGCCATTTCTTGCTTGTCGCACGCCTGCTTACTCACCCCCCCCGAGTCTGAATTGACCGCTTTACAATCCCCAGGTTGAACACAGGAGAAATGTGGTGCATACAGTGCTGTAGTTTACATGGCCAGCAGGCAGCCGTAAGGCCTTTTTTTACTCCTTCACACAGGCGCTCCAGCGCGTGACCCTATTCTTAAAAAGCAGCAAGCAGCACAAAGCGAAGCAGGATGCGGCCAGGAGCAGCAGGTGGGTGATCTTGTTCAGTGTTGTGGTATGGTGTGGCTGCAAATCAGCTCAAAAGGGCAGACAGCTCGAAAAAATTAAAAAGAAAACTGTAGCCAACAATAACGCCCGACATTGCAGCACGAGTTTCGACAGGACACACACACACACACACACACACACACACACACACACACCAGTGTAACAGCGGACGGTCAGCAAGCAAACGGTGGTGGCAGCAGCAGACCGAGTGGTAGCCCCACTGCTGGTACAGCATTGCACAACACAGCACAGCACGGTGCTGCAGGAAATGAGGGGAGGACAAAGCCTCAGCAAGGAGGTAAGGAGGCTACTTCTCAAACACACTCACGTTCGCACTCACCTCACAAAAATGGAAGCTTACACTGGGTTGCTCTAAAGAAGCAACTTGAAACAAATCATGTTTTAATAATTAAGTGGGAGCAGTCAGCTTGGTCCTGCGCTTGCCAGGGCCTTGCTTTGCAGAGCTAACGAACGCACTGACGAGTGCAGTCACACAAAGCGAAAGCCTACACTGGGCAGCTCAAACTGGTGATTGCGCTAGCTAGGGTCTCTTGTTGCAAAGCAGACAAGCTTTCCCCCATTGATTTCCTTTTCCCCCTTTTGTGTGATTTAAATACGGGAGTGGGTCTTAATCTCCACACTAGTGATATTTTCCCAGATCCTCCCTTTTTTCCCTTTGTCCCTGCGTGGTAAACGCTGACGCAAACAAACAATGCATCTCAGCAGCACCAAACATCCGCGATAAATCCGCGCAACACTCACAAACATTTCAAACACACACATACACAACAGGAGCACCTGCTGTAGCAGCAGCAGTTGCAGCAGCAGGAACTTCACAGGCAAGCGGCAGCAGAAGCAAGAGCGGCACGCCCCTAGATAGGTCTTGTCTACATTCCGAAGTGCCAGGGGTGTCAACGACTGAAGAGGAGACGGATGGAGAGGAGATGGATAAAGATGCCGACTTAGATGCTTCATTACGGCAGTTTGTGATTGAAGATCTTTCCGCAAGACGGGTGCGTGTGTGAATGCATCTGTGTAGGTTTGTGTATGTGTGCGTGAGTGCAAGTGGCATGAGTGAGCATGAGTACGTAGGGGGAGAGGGAGGAAGGGTGCGTCATAGTGACTGAGTGGAAGGGTGAGAGAGAGAGAGAGAGAGAGAGAGAGAGAGAGAGAGAGTGTATGTGGTTGAGTATGAGTTTGAGAGAGAGAGAGAGAGTGTTTGTTTTGGGGCAGCGTGCAGTAGAGGCAGCACCACAAGACAGGGAATGTCTAGGATTGCTGGCATCATGTACGGAGACAACCCTGCCTGAGCGTCTTCCAAGGCAGAAACTATAAACCTTTATAGCATAACACACTTAAACGCAGCAAACTAATGATGATGAAGGACTTGAAACGTTGACGGGCCAAGTTTCCTCACACTCTGTGTCTGGTGTGTGTGTATGTGTGTCTGGGAGATTGCAGAAATTTTACGCAGCTGCATGATGCAGAAACGAAGTGGGCAAAAGCTAGGTGCTATATTCGCAGATGTTTGGAAGGAGTACACTAAAGCTCACAGCCGCACGCATTGTGATTACAACTCACAGGCGCAGAGAGGGGCGGAAATAGCGAGCCTCAAAGTGCAGCTGCGTGATGCAGAAGCGAAGCAGGAAGAGGAAGAGAAGAAATTGAGGCAGTTCTATCTGCAGGTGAAACTGATCAAACTGTTCATCCTGATTAAGAAGAGCCTTCACCAATCATCCATGCGTGCATACGTGTGTGTGTCTTTCTGTCTGCCTGTGTGCGCTTGTTTTATCCTGGATATGCGTGTGGATGTAATGAAAGCGCTTTTAACAAACTCATGTCGCTAGGTAGTTTTGACATTGTGCCCCATTAACCATAATTTCATCTTGAAATCAAAGCACACCGTGAGTGAAGCTGTGATGGAGAAGGGGCAAAGTGAAGAGCGACAACTACAGGTGTCATAAAAGTCCACATGAACACACACACACATACGTATAGTCTTGCACAAACAGCACAAGTACAAAACACTTTCTGCCGCGTTGCATTGTTCCCGCAAGCCTCCTTTTCACAGTACGCAGTGCAGCAATTAACGCGCACATTTTATCATCTGCTATGTGTTGGCCAAGGCCTTGTACTTACGTGCTTACACCATATTATATCCTATGCATGCAAGTTTCCCTGCTGAAAATCACACTTATTATCAATGTATGTGGTTCTGGCCAACCCTAAACACATTGCAGTAGTTACGGTGAACAAAACGCAGCGTGGCTACGTGCCTCTCTTGTCATGCCAGTAACCTTGACAGCACACACAGTGTAACACACAGTGCACACACAGTGCACACACAGTGTAACTTTCACAGCACACACGGTTGTCATGCCAGTAACCTTCACAGCACACTGCGCTTGCCTTTCAAAAGCGCTTCAAAGGAGGCAGGCAAATGCACGCCTAATAGCGCCCCTTGTCTTTTAGTTTCCAGTGGGTGCGAGCTCTAACTCAGCTCTATCTCGTCCCCATGCATGCTGGACCAGAGCAGTTTGGACCTTTGCTCGAGGCACATTTTGTATGTTTGTGCGTGTAGTGCAGTCAAATTCGTCAAAAGATTGTTTGGTTGTGCGCGTAGTGCAGTCAAATTTGTCAAAAGATAGTATGGTTGTGCCCGTGGTGCAGTCAAATTCGTCAAAATATTGTATGGTTGTGCGCCTGGTGCAGAAGGAAGAATACTTGATGGCAAAAGAAGCAAAAGCAAAGAGGAAAGAGGGGAAGACGAAGAGAAAGGCAGCAGGTAGTGCGGCAGCAGCAGCAGCAGCAGCAGCAGCGGCAGCAGCAGCAGCAGCAACGCCAACAGCAGCAACGCCAGCAGTTGCAAAGCCAGAAAATGCCAATGCCGCAAAGGAGTCTGGACGTCTGTGCCTGAACTGCAAAACTGGCAACAATCTGAAGCTTTGCTCCGGGTAGGTTTTCGATTTGTGAGGAGCAAGAGCGTATTTTTCTCAGTTTTCATTGATGAGCAAGACTTGCCCTGATAAGGCTGAAGCTTAGGAGCTCTAATCTTTGTGCACAGGACAGTGACATTAGCGTTGCACTGGAGGCAAAGTTGATTGAGGGTTTGACGGTGTATGTACAGTATTTTGGTAGGGATAGCTATAAAAAGAAAAAAGATGGCTTCAGAGAGTATACATTGTACAAAGAATACCACAGATTATACAGACCAAACTTTAAAGATGAGTGTGCACCCCTATTCAACCAAGGCACTTGCCCACTGTCTCCTGACCTCAGCTTTTTGTTTCACCCTCTCAGTAAAAAAAAAACGATTTGGGAGCTGAAATGAACATCTGTCTGTTTTTGCAACCTATTGAGGGGAAAGACGCAACTTGAGCTGGCAGGGCTCTACCTAAGCTGAGCACATGATCCCTGATCATGCAAGAGCAAAAGGCATCAGGTATCTGCGAGCTGAGTGCGCGGATCTGGGTTCGGCCTGTTGTTCTTTTCCTCTTAATCTTCCCTGATCATGCAAGTGCAAAAGGCAGCAGGTATCTGGCACATGACGCGTGTGCCTGTTTTCTCTGGTCCATCACTGAAGGCAAGCTTTAACAATATCATATCTGTGATCAATGCGAACGTTGTTTGTTCCCCGTCATATGTTGTAGCAATTTATTGTTGGCGTATTACATAGGTCAAGGGGAGATAGCAGACTCCCTACTACAAGGTTAAAACAAACTGAAAGTCGATAAATAAAAAGGGAGCAAGAAAAGCAAGTTGGAAGAGATAAAGAAAGCAATTTTGCACTTTCAGCTCCGGTCTTCATGTTGTACAACCCAATCGTCCTTCAGCTACCATTCTTTGTTCATTTCCAGCTTCCTCCTGTATTAAACATCAAGTTGTTTACCATGGTTGTTTCTGTGCAACAACTTCTCGAAGAACAAGAAACAAAAAATAATGTGTGAGGTATAGCTGCTCGAGGTGTGCCCTGGCACTGTAGCCCCTTTCCTGCATCGTTCTACCACTGCGGGGCAGGAAGACGATGGCTGTTGGAAGAAGCAAAACTCGGTGCACGTTTAACTAACCGCACGTGCGCGTAGGTGCAAGAAGGTGTGGCTGTGCTCCCCCGAGTGCCACAAAGCAGCTTGGAGCTCACACCGTGCGTTTTGCAAATCCAAAGGCAATGTATGAGAGGTGAGGAGGATGTGGTGAGTGTGTATATGTGCGTGCGCATGTGTGTGCGCTTGTGTGTTTGCGCATGTGCGTATCTGTATATGCGTGTGCTTGTGCGCTGCTTGCAGATGTAGTGCCGATAAAGTGAACTTTGTTTAGCTAACAAAACTAACTGCGCACATGAACGCTTGCACACTCAAATTTTTGACTACCCACAGGTCACACAAACGCACAAGCACACAAGCTCTTCTCATTGCTCACTCCCTGTCCCAACTCTACAAATCTTGCAATTAAATGTTTCAACCCCATTGCTCTCAGGAGATTGGGTCAACCTCTTGCGCCCACGGATGCCATTGATTCCATCCATGCAATTTTGTGGAAAAATGACGTTGCAATGTGATTCGTTTAGCCTAGCATAAAAACGTCTCCTACTCGTTATCACTGTGAAAATTTAGTCTTACCGCCTGCGTAGCTATTTAGTTATATGGTGGGGTACTTCAATGGTGGAATTGCTTGCGCACTTATCTATAGTGTGAAGGTTTACCTTATCAGTGATTTGGCGTCCACATTAGTTGGACAACTAAATGATTCATTTGTATGGCTATTAATTAAGTCCTGCCTGTTGCTCAAAATAGGACAGTTAAAGGGTTAGGAGATATCCTGCTATCTGCAGCGTAAGGGTTGCTCGCTAACTTTATTATAATGATTTGCCTCGCTCTCTGCTAAATGTGTTTTTAATTGAGAATATAGAATGTTCAAGTGCACATAATATTTGTTAATTATACTCAGTATAGAGGCTGTTCACGTGCATCGCATTTTTACACACAGTTGGGAGCCAGTTGGGTTGGCTGGATATCATGTTTGCCGTGTTCTGATGTTAGTTTCTAGGAAGGCAGTTTTTGATACCAAATGCATAGGGTATAGATGAAGTCGCAGCAAAGTGATTTCCTTTCTCTATTGTCAGATCAAATTACCGTCACTGCAATGTATGAAGTAAGGTTACATCACTATATATGCCTCAAAGGGCATCTCAGCGGAAGCTTGGCAAAAGTCTAAAACCACATCTGGCTAAACAAAAGAAATAGTAGCTAGAGGAAACATGAAACAGATGTATGTAGAAGAGAACGTTTGTTGTGAAGAAGCGCGAAGAGAAGGCATCAAGATGGCGAGAAATAGCTTATCATATGTCTTAGGACGTGTAAGAAGCCTTAGTCAGGAAGCAGGAAACCAGAGGCTGAGAGAGCCTCACAAAACCAGGAGTGCCAAGAGAACAAGTGCAGCGGAGCAGAAGAGAGAACAAAGGATACATGCAGCCCCCCAAAACAGCGCCTCTCTCTCCTCTCTAGCTGCCCACCCCACCAGCTCACCCAGCAACAGCAGACCAGTCCGATGCGCGCTGTCCTCCACAACTTGCCATTTGGAACCGTGAGCCAGGGCATGCCTCCTTGCCGCGAAGGGAGCCGGTGCCTAACTCGCCAGGAGCAGGTCGCAAGCTACAGCCGGAATACTCGTGAATCTATCTGCTAGTGCTACTACTCATTTTTGGTTGGCTGCCACACCACTGTCCCTTCCTGGAGCTGGGACCGCTCAGACATTCTTGAGTTATAGGTAACATGTTAATATAACTAGGCAAACAATAAAATCGGAGACCTTACACGGCACAGGGTCTCTCAAGGATCCCCTCTAGTGGTACCTCTTAGAGTTCACATTTTGTCAATTTGATTACCATTACTATCAAATCCAGAAGATAAAGGTTATCAATAAGACTGGCCATCCAGCTTATTGACAAGACATACAAAAACTCTCAACTGTCAAGCAACTTTACTGCTCTGCCACACAATTCGTCGCTGACAAACAACGATTGGGCGTAATGCTCTTATGTTGTGCTTTGCACAAATTCGCCGATGGCAAGTGTTACCTGTAACACTTGTATTGCGTGCGTATTCAGGCCAAACCTAGCAAATTTGCAAGACAACAAGGAGAACCTTTGGCAAGTAAACTGCTTTGACCAACATCCCAAGCATACAAGGAAAGGGGGTACATCCTTGTGCATGCTTTCAAGTCAAAATGCCGTCATGACAAAGTACTACTTTTTTCTATGAATTAAAATTGAACGCATCAACGAATAACTGCTTGTCGTATGAATTGGCGCTACTACCAATTAAGCACGACACATTGGTCTCGGTTAAAGCTTGCAGGGTACCCTCAAATCACAGCAAAAGTGTTTATCTGCTTCTTTTGTCTGCAAAAACATACTCCGGTGGCATAAATTGAAGTCTCTACAGAAAAGGAATAAGAGCAAACTAACTGTGCAGGGTCTACTCGCTAGACCTGTATAAAATGGACGAGAGACATTAATGCATTACATAAAACAATGTACACTCCAGATGCAATGCTGCAATAAGTAAGTTTTCATAATCTGAAGAGTTGAGGCGAGCGTAAAAAACGTCCAAACAGTTCTATGTACTTTGCAACAATTCTCATCAATATTTACATTATTAAATTTTTATGAGCAACTTTCCATGTGACTCTGATACCTTCCCACTTACCACTCGTCAAACAAGTCACCACCACCACCACCACCACCACCACCACCATCATCTACACCCTCTTTTGCCCGACCCCCTGTATTATTTGTGCGCTGCTGCTGCTGCTGCTGCTGCTTTGCATTAGCCTGCCTAGAGAATAAGGCTGCTTTCACCTCAGGTGCCAGCCGCACTTGCTTGGCTCTTTGCTGCTGCTGTTTCAGAGGCTCCCTTTCTTGTTGCATGCGCTGCTGCTGTAGCATGCCTTGCCTTGTGGAGCTCCTGCCCCTTCCCCCCTGCCTCTGTGCAGCCCCTCTCCTCTCGCTACCACCCACTGTCATCCTAATGCTGTCGTAACTCTCACGCACCCTTCGCTGCCGCCACTGTTGCTGCCATAGCTGTTGCTGCTGTTGTTGCTGCAGCTGTTGCTGTTGCTGCTGTTGTTGCTGCAGCTGTTGCTGTTGCTGCTGTTGTTGCTGCAGCTGTTGCTGCTGCTGCTGCTGCTGCTGCCTTGGCTCCTTTGATTGAGGTGGCTGGAGGCTTTGACCCGAGTTCACCTCTGCCGTCTGTGATGCTGTGTTCATGTATCCGCGCCCTCTCTTGACTGCCTGGCCACTGCCTACGTGCTGCATCTGTTCCTGCTGTTGCAGCGGCTGCTGTCGTGCTTTATGCTGTGGCTGCTGCAGCTCACGCTGCTGTCGCGCTTGCTGCTGCTGTTGTGGTGGCTGCTGTAAATGTTGCAGTGATTGCTGCTGCAAAGGTGGTGGCTGTGGAGTGGCGTGCGCGTCTGGTGTGGGGCCAGTAGGGGGATAGTAGGCAGCATGGAAAGTGTCGGGCAATTCCTCTAAAGCCACCCTGAGGGATTAAATGTGTGTGTGTTGTGTGGCGTGTATCATGCATGTGTCATGCCTCTATTTGTGTGCTTTGTGTGTGTACGTGTGCTATGTGTCTGTCTATTTGTATGTGTATGTGTGTGTTTGTGTGTGAGAGCAATTCCAGGCATAAGAAAGTTTTGCTGACAAGTCATCTCACGGCGTCACACTCACCTGAAGGATACGGTATTTGCCATGCCGGATGAGTGGAGGTGCTGCAGACGATGCCAGCGTGCGTTGTGCACCAGGACGCAAACTAGGCCCTGCGAGGCAGGCATCCATAGACAGCATGGCATTTTGTTGGTTGGAGAAGGCTGCGTGCAAAAGGTGCTGACGTGAGTTTATTACACGTTCCATATGTGTAGGCTCCTACTGTTTGTTCTAACCAAGTTATTCGGCAGGGAGGAGCTTTGCATTTCTCAGTGCCAAGCACACACACACGCTCACATGCCCGCAAGCATTCAAACCCAAACTTATAGACCCACACCTGAGCTGCGCTATCCGGCACAGCTGATGAGCGGCACAAGCCAAGCTCTGAGGCCCACAACTCACTCCCCCGGCCCAGCAGCAGCTGTGCAATGCGCTGCACATTCCTGTGGCGGTGGGCTGGTGCTGGTGTGTGTATGCTTGTACATATGCTTGTGGTTGTACACATGTGTGTAGGTATGTGTGTGTGCTTGTGTCTGAGTGTGTGTGTGCATGTACATGTGTGTGCATATGTATCTGTGCATGCCTAGGTGCTTTGCATGCATTTGTTTTCCACTTCATAGCGTGCAACAAAAGGAATTTTGACCATGGGCTATTATATAAAAACTGCGTCAAGGCAGTCATGCCTGCATACATGCTCTTAAGAGTAATTAATCTCCTTACCCCCAGGCCTCGGCACCCGGCTGCAGCATTGCCAACGATTGCCCCAAAGGAGATACAGCGGATGGATCTGCAGGGATCAGGAAGTAGGAGATTCTCAGTGAGGGGCAGCTGAGGCAGCGGCAATGGAATTGGTGTTTGTTGCAAGCCACACTTCATTTCTGCGAGGGTGCTGCTTTCCACAAGCCCTGCTCAAGCCCTGCACTGTAACAGAAATGGAATTGGTGTTTGTTGCAAGCCACACTTCATTTCTGGGAGGGTGCTGCTTTCCACAAGCCCTGC
>Ga0307966_1003898_pt1 | contig 11142 bp, 7 predicted proteins | sample OrgLakmetagen646_FD_203141 | JGI IMG/M metagenome (GOLD analysis project Ga0307966, IMG submission 203141) | Saline water microbial communities from Organic Lake, Antarctica - #646 | ecosystem: Environmental > Aquatic > Non-marine Saline and Alkaline > Saline | place: Antarctica: Organic Lake... | reverse complement strand
ATCGAAAAGTCCGCATTTTCCACTTCAATTTTGTAATTCGCTCCCGCAGCCAGTGTCCCCTTTAAAATTTGGTACTCACCGGGCGTCTCACCCCCTTCTCGTCCCAGAAAACCTTCTATGATTGAAGCGTCATCCTCGTATTCAAACCCATCAACACTAAATGCTATGTCCGGGTCGGTTTGCCCTTCAAATTTCCATGGTTCCCCAGTGGCGGTCACCGTCAATTCTTTTGGTTTGACAGTATATGATGCCGGCTTAAAATCGAGCTTATAGTTCTCTCCGGCCGTGAGCGACCCCTGACGGATTTCATAAACACCCGCTTGGTCACCCCCGGTATGCTGAAGCGTTCCCCGGATCTTATCATTTTCCAGGAGCGCCCCGCTGGTTATCTTGTATTCAAGCACCTCAGGGTTTTCATCACCATACACACTATTAACCGGCTGGGCTGATACCGTTAGCAGACGCGGAGTAATATCTGCCAGAACTGACCAGCTTGTTGTTTGCAACTGATAATTTTGCTGGTCCTCTCCCCCCACTATTTTTATGTCGGTAAAATGGACTAACAGGTTTCGGCCTGCGTCCGGTGAATCAAACACCGCTTTATATTCAAACTTTAATTTGTCGCCTTCTATTCGGTTATCCTGAAAAGCTGACTCAGAGACATCCATGGTGCCGTCGTACCTTCTATCACCGGCTATAAAATTTGTAAGCACAAGTGGACGGGGCATTATCTCAAACTCAGCCGGCTTAAAATTGATGATGTAATTGGCTCCGGCCTTCAAATCTCCCATCTGGGTTTGATAAAACCCCACATTCTCACCCTTTTTTCTATCAGGAGATCCCGTCAAAACAGATTCATTATCATCAAAAGCAAAGCCATCGGTAGTGAACCGGATAGTTGGATCACTGCCCCCATACCTTTTTGTCTGGTAACGCACTACTTCAACCAACAGCTGCTTCGGTTTTATCTCAAATTCAGACGGGGAAAATTCAATATTGTAGTTTTTTCCCGCTCTCAGTGCATGTTGCTGTATCGGATATTTGCCCACGCTTTCCGCACTCGTCCTGCTGAGAAAACCGGTGAATATTTCTGAATCCTCACCCGGAGCAAAATTTTGTGCTTCAAATGTCAATTCCGGATCTGCTTCACCATAAATTTTGGACTGATTATCATCCACAACAACCTGGAGGGATCGTTGTATAATGGTAAACTCAGCTGATTGAAACGTTATATCATAATTCTCACCGGCATTCAGAGATCCCTCTAAGATTTCATAATTCCCCGCATCCGTTGAACCGGTTCGGGATAGCTGCCCAACAAACCGGTCGCCTTCCACTACGGATCCTTCGCTGACGCGATATTCAAGGGCGGGTTCTTCATCGCCGTAAATCATCTCAACCGGACGTGCCCGGATGGTTATCGGGCGGGGAAGAATATTGGCTTGTGCAGTTCCACTTTCAGTGTTGAGGGTGTAATTTTGTCGATCTGATCCACCTAGAATTTCAATATCACTGAAGAGAACAGTTTTACTCGTTTCGGCATCCGGGTTGTCAAATCGTGCCGTGAAGCTGAACTCCAGTACATCTCCCTGTAGGCGGTTATCCCTAAAATCGGCACTCCTTGTATTTGGTGAACCGTCGTAGATTTTATCACCAGCCGCGAAGTTTTCAAGGGTTAATGTTCGTGGCTGAATCGTAAATTCAGCCGGCTGAAATCTGATGGTATAGTTACTGCCCGCATTTAGATTTTCTCCCGTTATTGTGTACACACCTGCATTCTCACCACCCTCGCGTGACAAATTCCCGGAAAAAACAGATTCATCATCTCCATCTACAAAATTGGACGTACTATACTCCAGATTCGGATCCTGCTCACCATAAATTTTTGATTGCTGATTCCCGGCCGTTACCAGCAGTTCTCGCTGTTTAATTTCAAAGCTCGCAGATTTGAATTGAACTGCATAATTTTCCCCAGCTGATAATTTACCACCGGAGATTTCGTATTCTCCGGCATCCTCACCTTCATTTCGGCTCAGCGAGCCGTTAATCAAGCCGGGATTATCATTGTATACAAAACCCTCTGCTGTGTAGGTAAACTGAGGGTCGGAGTCTCCATATATTTTTGATTGGTTTTCATCTACAGCGATCTCAAGCTCTGCAGGCTGAATCGTAACGACCTGTTCCGGTGGCTCACCATCATTCTCCACATCTGTACCGGCGGGCCTTACCGTCACAACTGCGGTGCCTGCTCCCTTAATCGTCGCAACATTCCCATCAAATTCAAGCAGATCGGAATTATCACTTGAGTAGATAAGTGGCAAGCCCTCAGAAGTACGTTCCGGGCCAAACTCAAACGGTTCATCCCCGTACGTTTTCTCCAGGAGTGAATTAACCGGGGTATTTTCGCCGGAATCTGAGTTTTCCTGCAGATAGATTTTAGCAGACGGTTTCTCAGCAGAACGTAGAAGTTCCGGAGAACCCATTAAACCATACAAAACCAAAATGAATAGAAAAGAAGTTGCCTTTCGTAGCATCATCTAAATTATATTTCACCGTCCGTACTATAAAAAAATAGAAATTTTTCTTATAAATTTAATGTGTCTATTGTAAAAGTTATTTAGAACAGGTGGATTTGCCGGTCATTTGATAACATCCATCAAACAACGGCCCTACCTCTTTTTTCGTCTCTATACAATACTAAAGATGACCGGTCAGCATGATCATTTCAACATCGCATCCGATAAAGGACCTTATACAATGGTGAACGTCTCTCTTTTTGTGTAGAGATGTCCTCATTTGGTAAAAGCCTTCATACATCAAATATTTGTTCAGATTGAAATAATACATCCACCAGACATCTTTATTATCGACCAAATAAATACATTCTCTACCCGCATCTCAGGAATCCAAACTGGCCAATTGCAGCCTGAAGACATGGCAGGAACCCTGAACATTTGTTTTGAATTACACTATCATAAAATGTATAAACCCATTGATAAGCATTAGTTTATCACAGTCAAAAAATCACGAAATCAAGTAAAAATGACCTACAAAAAGAAATGGTGGCGGCACTCGGTGATAGGTGTTACGCTTGTTGGACTCGGAATTAACTTTATTGGTGAAGCAATTATTATCAAGGGACACGGACCGGAGCAATTTGATCTTGGCCATGCTGCCCTATGGTTCTGGATTGGTCTGTTTGGTTTGGTCTCGATCAATGCGGGAATAAGTTATGTAGGTGATGCTGTTAAGCAGCGAATCTACATGGAGATGGAAAGCGGCGAAGCTCCGGTTAAACTACCCGGCTCAGAAAAAGAGTAGATCCTTTCCGGATATTTTTAAAATCTAAAAAAAAGAGGGGGGGGTACGCACCAAAGCTGTCTATCTACCCCCCCCTTGACTGTATCTTTTGTCTCGGTTTTGTTGGGGTCGCTATACTTAATCCTTCTTGATATTGAACCAATATCGCATCCCTAACAGGTTCCATAGATCGATGTGAACTCACTGTTTGTAGCAGGGTTACTACTCTTTTTCATTGTTTAAACAAATCAGAAACCATCCATCGGCAATGGCTTACGGTCAAAGCCTTGAGCGCATACAGGGTTCGATATCGGTTTCACTACATTTTTTTAACATTTTCCTTACATCTCTTTGCGCATAAAGGTTTATATATTGACTTTATTTTAAACCAATTATATCGTCGCTATGTCTATTACAAGGAAAGACTTTCTCCGGCAGGCCGGAGCGTACTCGGTTGGATTTTTAGGATTTCAGCTTCTAAACAACCGTCTTTTTGGCAGGCGCGTTATTCCCAAACAAGCTTCCGAATTATTGGGACCCTTGGTTCCTGACCCTAACGGTATCTTTGATCTTCCGAAAGGATTCTCCTATAAAATCATCTCCCGAGCCGGTTCCGCTATGAATGACGGCTTTCTCCTTCCGGGACGTCCGGATGGCATGGCAACATTTTCAGGTGAAAATGGTAACACCATTCTGATTCGAAATCATGAGATGAACCCGAATTCATCAGCTGAAGGAAGTGCATTTGGCGACAATTATGAACTCGCAACAAACGTAGATTCATCAAAATACTATGACGCTGGCGTTGAACACAACCCGGCTCAGGGAGGAACAACGACGCTCGTTTTTGATACCCGAACGCAGGAAGTAGTGAATGAATATCTGAGTCTCGCCGGCACGCTTAGAAATTGCGCTGGCGGGCCTACCCCCTGGAATAGCTGGCTGACCTGCGAGGAGATTGTCACCCGGGCTGATGGCCGCCGCTATGCCAAGGATCACGGCTATGTATTTGAAGTTCCGGCATCCGAAGAGACACAGCTATTCGAGGCAAGGCCGATTAAAAGTATGGGACGGTTTAACCACGAGGCTGTTGCAGTAGACCCACAAAGCAATGTAATTTACCTGACCGAAGATGATTCTGAAGGCCTGCTCTATCGGTTTCTGCCAAACACGCCTGAAATATTACTTGACGGCGGAAAACTTCAGGCACTTGTCGTAAAAGATCAACCGGGACTTGATTCCAGAAACTGGCAAGGGGAAACCATTCCACCCGGTAAACCGATGGACGTTGAGTGGATTGACCTGGATGATGTTGACGAGGATGATCTGCGCTATCGCGGACATGAAGCCGGTGCCACCCGTTTTGCACGGGGGGAAGGTATGTGGTATGGCAATAATGTGGTGTATTTTGCCTGCACAAACGGGGGAGAAAACAGAACAGGGCAAATCTGGAAATACACGCCAAGCCGTTTCGAAGGCACTGTGAATGAAATAAGTGAACCGGGATCACTGGAGCTTTTTGTGGAACCCAACGACGGTCAAATTATTGAGAATGCGGACAACCTAACCGTTGCTCCCTGGGGAGATCTGGTCGTTTGCGAAGACAGTGATGGTGATAATTATCTTCTGGGCATCACACCACAAGGCAACATATATAAAATGGGACGCAATGCTGTGAGTGAGTCGGAACTTACCGGTGCAACTTTTTCCCCTGATGGTTCTACTCTGTTTATGAACATTCAGCACGACGGGTTAACTTTAGCCATCACCGGCCCGTGGAATAAAGGGTAACTAATTGATTAGCATCAAGACGGTTCTTTTAAACCTGAGAGACGGTACGTCTTGTTCGGGGCAGTGGCATCGGTCAGCTTTCAGATAAATGTTCTACGGAAAATTTGTGGGTAAGTAAATGAGGTTGTTTGTTCAGTGACCCGGCAAAGCGACCACGCGAGAGTCGCGATTGTCTGCTCTGATTTTTTCATAGCAACACATATCTTCTCTGATTCACAACTTTAGAAAGTACTACGCTGCTCTGCGTATGTTATCAGGTTGTTGTGTTCAGCACCATGTTACAGTTTTAATAAGATTCAACAGGGTAAATCCACTACAATATGGATCGCTAAACATTGAGGTTTTTCGAACAACTATTCTTTTTTACTCTGGAAAATTTGACCTCTGCCCACAATCTTTCCTGCAGATTCAATGTACATTCAGCCTGTCACACAACTTTTGTACGCTCTTCACAATAAGCTAATCTATCGGTAAAGAAGCGGTAACGTTTAGGAAACAGTAGCACAACCTGCTCATCATATTATCCCTCCTGTAATTACCCACAACCCTAATTGGAGGACAAATGTTATTAAATAAGGTTAGCTCTTTTATCCTGACCTGTGCAGCTGCATGTTTTTTATTACTGCCACAATGTGCGCATGCTCAATCATCAGCAACCGTAAGCGGAACCATCACAGACCGAAATACCGGTGAGCTTCTTCCCGGTGCCAGCATCCTTGTAGATGGTACATCGATTGGAACAAGCAGTAACGCTGACGGTAAATATACGCTCAGTGCTGTTCCGGCCGGTGCTCAAACACTGCGCATCTCCTATCTTGGCTATATAACCGTAGAGAAAGACATTGAAGTAGAAGCTGACCAAAACATAACTCTGAGTTTTCGGCTTACCGACAATTTTATAGAGCTTGAGGGAATTACCGTTCAGGGAATACGACAGGGTCAGGCACGTGCATTAAATCAGCAAAAGACTGCGGCAAACATAAAGAATATTGTAGCCTCTGATTTGATCGGGCGGTTTCCGGATCAAAACGTAGCTGATGCCCTTCGCCGTGTACCGGCTGTTTCTGTTCAGCGAGATCAGGGTGAGGCCAGGTATGTACAGATCAGAGGCACCAACCCAAATTTAAGCAATATCAGCATCAACGGTGAACAAATTCCATCCCCGGAAGGAGATGTCCGATATGCCGCCCTTGATATGATTCCAAGCGATGTGCTCTCAAGTATTGAGGTCACCAAGGCGATTACACCAGACATGGATGGTGATGCTATCGGTGGGTCAGTAAACCTCAATACACTTTCCGCCACACGTTCCGGCAGAACCCTTAAAATCACCGCGGCGCCGGGCTACAACAACCAGAACCAGGATCTCTCGCCTTTGGGTGGTATTGCCGCGTTAACTTACGGTGACCGGGTTGCCGATGGGAAGCTTGGATTTATCGTTTCCGGAAGCTATAACAACTCCAACCGGGCGTCAAACAATAACGAAATGGAGTATGATGGTGATTCTATTGATGCTCTGGAACTGCGTGATTATGAGCTGAACCGCGAAAGAGCCGGAGTGGTAACCTCTGTTGATTACCAGTTCAACAATCAGTCTAAAGTATACGTGAACACCGCCTTTAATTATTTCACCGATACCGAATATCGCCGCGCGTTTATTGCCGAGGCCGATGTAATGGCTCGGGAATTCAAAGACCGGTTTGAAAAACAGAAAATTTTCAGCTTATCTGGCGGTGGTCAGCACGCACTATCTGACAGGTGGGAAGTCGACTATATGGCATCCTATGCATATGCCGACCAGAACACTCCTTTTGACCGCAACGTGGTTTTTGAACAAGCGTTTGAAAACCCCGTTACCGAAGAGAACATTGAATTTGTAACCTTCGACCGTTCCGATACTGACTATCCGAAATTTGGTGTGAATGCTGCCGGAGCTGCTGTTGGCGCCGGTGCTTACAACTACAGCAATTTTGAATTTGATGAGTTTGAGCAGAGTTCTGAGTCTACCTCCGACAGAAACCTGACCAGCCGTTTAAACCTGACAATGAACTATAGCGTTGGTGAGATTGCAGGTAAACTTAAGTTTGGCGGATTATTTCGGACAAAAGAGAAAATCACAACACCGCGGGTGCGTCTCTACGACTTTGACGGTGACTTTCTTTATTCTGATGTTCAGAGTGATTTTGAAGATGACGATTTTCTGGACAACAACTATCAAAACGGAATTGGCCTTTTTCCGGATGCAGATTTACTGAAAGATTATTACAACACCAATCGGTCATCATTCGAGCTGGAAGATGACGACAGCAGGGCAGATTCTGAAAGTGAAACATTTAATGCCGGTGAGGATACGTATGCCGGTTACCTGATGAGTAACTTGCGTAAGGGTAAGCTGAGTGGTTTGTTTGGATTTCGATATGAATCTACATCAGTAGATTACAATGCCAACCTTGTTGAGTTTGATGAGAATGGAGACCTGCTTCCGATTTCACGAACGTCCGGGACAAACGACTATAATTTCTTCCTCCCAATGGTCCACCTCACATATGCGATAAACCCGTTGGTAAATATCAGAGCAGCATGGACCCATTCCTTTGCCAAACCCAACTATTTTGATCTGGCACCATATCGAATCGTGAACCGCGAAGATGATGAAATAGAGCTGGGCAACCCGACCCTGGATGCAACAACATCCATGAACGCGGACTTGATGGCAGAGTATTATTTTAATTCTGTTGGAATACTCTCAGCCGGCCTGTTTTATAAAGATATCAGCGACTTTATCTATATTCGTAATTTTGAATTAACCAATGGCCAGTATCAGGGGTTTGAGGCCACTCAGCCAGTAAATGGATCCAATGCTGACCTCGCGGGATTTGAATTGAACCTTCAGCAGCAGCTTACGTTCCTCCCCGGGGTGCTGAGCGGGCTTGGCGTTTACGGCAACTACACTTATAGCTGGTCCGAAGCTGAACTCATCAACTCAGATGGCGAAACACGTACAGTGTCTCTTCCCGGGCAGGCAAAAAACACCGGAAATTTTGCTCTTTCATACGAACGCTCCGGTTTTTCAGGGCGCGTCTCTCTTTCTTATGCCGGGTCCTTCATAGACGAATTGCGGGATGAAGATGGTAATGATCGTATCTATGATGAACATGTACAGGTTGATCTGTCTGCCAGTCAGCGACTGAATCAAAACTTCACCGTCTTTCTTGAGTTGATTAACCTGACAAACGAACCACTGCGCTACTACAACGGTGTTTCAAGCCGGCCTGAACAGCAGGAGTACTACTCTTTCTGGGGAAATATCGGCGTAAAATTTCAACTTTAATTAATACTGAAATCAAACAAATGAAATTATTGAATGTACTACCACTGATTGCGCTCGCTTTTTTAGGGTGCAGCCAAAATGAAAATGAAGGCGAAAGTAACGCCATTGATACCTCTGCCACTACGATTGCGGTTAAAACCGCCATTGTGGAAGACGTTTACCAAACTCCCCGCGACACCGTAAACAATGTTGATACCCCGGCTATATGGCACGGGCCGGATGACCAGCACTGGCTGCTTGCAACGGCCAAAGAGACTGATGTAATCCTGGTTTACGATGCCACGAATGGTTACCAACTCGACGTTATCTCCGAATCCGGCAGCGGCATCGGTCAGCTTGACCGGCCCAACAGTATTACTGTAGTTGATGATTTCGCCATTGTAGTGGAACGTAACAATCACCGGGTTCAGGTATTTTCGCTCCCATCTTTTGAGTCCCTGGGGTTCTTTGGAGAAAATAATCTGAGATGGCCGTATGGGGTTACCGTTCTGAAGCAGGATGACGGCGGCTATCGTTTGTTTGTCACTGATAATTATGAATCCGACGATGAAGGAGTACCACCTGACAGTGAACTTGGCGAACGGGTTCATGAATTCACCATCATTGAGACCAATGACTCTATTGTGAGTGAACATATCAAAGCGTTCGGTGCGACCGCCGGAGAGGGTGTTCTCAAAAAAGTTGAATCTCTGATGGCTGATGAAGCCTACAACCGGCTCCTTATTGCCGATGAGGATTCTGTTCAAAACAACATTAAAGTGTATGACCTTGACGGTAGCTTTACAGGTGAAATTATGGGGGAAGGCACCTTTAAATATGAACCCGAGGGGATTGCACTCTACAGCTGCGGAGAGAATACCGGGTACTGGGTGACAACCGATCAGGGCAAAGCGGACAATTTCTTCTACGTATTCGACCGTCAGAGTCTGGAGCATATTGCCACATTCTCGAACCCTAACACTCTCAATACTGATGGAATAGTTATATCACAACAAAGCTTCCCCGGATTTCCGGATGGTGGTTTCTTTCCCATCCACAATGACGGAAATGTATCTGCTGTATCCTGGGGTGAGATTGCCAATAAATTAAACCTTGACATCTGCATGTTGTAGCAACCCAAAACATGGTATGTCTTGATGAGGACTAAAACTTAGTGTTCGCTTCAGACATCGCGTCACTGTTTAAACTACGCGCCGGCAAGAGACATACCATGTTTACTTTCACCATATCTGCAGCGCGCAGACGAGTGTGAAACCGAACCGCTATTTTTCCGTTCAATACAGCATGGAAAAGTACTCTGAAAAGGATATCGAATGGCTCCTGAATCTGCATAAAGGTGCCGGCAAACCTGCTTATAAAGCATCTTCATTGAAGCAAGAGCGGACTTGGAAGCAGTTCTTTTTTCGATTTTCCCTGATACTAAGTGCACTTTTTACCCTCATCATATGTCCCTTTTTCCTGCTGATCCGTTTTTCAGTATATCTCACTGTCTCCCTGGACCTGGGAGCCTGGACTGCGTTGACCGGCGGGATACTGGCAACGATCCTGCTTCTTTGCGTTTATCTCTTGCTGCTCTCCCTTAGAGTAAAAAACAGAAGGGTACTCGTAAAAATTGGCGGGGCCGGGATCAGCGTCATGGTGCTGGGCTACTGTCTGTTTTCACTCTTCTATCTTTCAAGCGTGAACGCTAAAAGCACTGACGTACAAAGCGTCTACCGTTCGATGCATCCCGTTTTGCGAGTTGCAGTATCCACCGTTACACTGGCCGACAACGACCTGGTAGTCACAGATATTGAACGGTTCGAAGAGGACTATGCCAGCATGGGATTGCCCGTTAATCAAACCTCATTTCACTATCGTCAGGAGAGCGGGTACGTTCATGCCGTGGATATCCGTACAATTGGTCACGGGTTCGTTCGAAATGCTTTGCTTCGCGGCTCACTTGAGATAATGGGCTTCCGCACGATCAGGCATGTCGGTACGGCCGATCATCTTCATGTGGAATTGCGGTAGTAGTATTGAACCCTGTGCAACATGACTCAGCAAAGATGAAATTCTCACTTTCTTTAGTAATACCCTCTCACCATGGGTTAGTGGTTGATACAAGATCAGAAGACTAAGATAGCCTTACAATAAACTACTCTAAGAAATATGGATTGGTTTACTTTGTATCAATCTGTCATTTTGATTACGTTAGTTGAGTTGTCTTAAAAAATTCATTTAGAAGCACTGTAAATGATATCAGAAAAACTAAGAAAAGCCTGGGAAGACAACGTCTGGAGCAAAGTAATAGCCGGATTAATTTTAACAGCTATTTTAGGTTTTTTTACTCATTTATTCGGTTTTCTACCACATTTATTTACGTTTTTAAAATTTATTTTTAGCAGTATTCTCAGTACTATTTCCGTTCCTATTTGGGTTATTGTATTTGCTTGCCTTCCAATCATAATCTTGGGCTATATTGCATTTCAGGCTATTTCAGTGAATATGTCTCGACCTAAATATTTCAATTATACTGAAGATATATTCTATGATTTAATCTGGCATTGGGAATGGCAGCCAAAAAACGAATCGAGAAGCAAACCCCAATTGACAAATTTACATGCTAGGAGTCTGTCGGACTTGACTCGAATGTAAAGAAAAAAATAACCGAAACGCTCTGCGGGTATTTATCTTTCTATGGCGGGTTGGAATTTTTTCTGATGTCATTATCAGATATA
>Ga0307966_1003897_pt1 | contig 11143 bp, 14 predicted proteins | sample OrgLakmetagen646_FD_203141 | JGI IMG/M metagenome (GOLD analysis project Ga0307966, IMG submission 203141) | Saline water microbial communities from Organic Lake, Antarctica - #646 | ecosystem: Environmental > Aquatic > Non-marine Saline and Alkaline > Saline | place: Antarctica: Organic Lake... | reverse complement strand
CTGCTCACTGCTCAAAGACACGGTCATGCGTGCGTGTGCATTGTGGTCTGCTTCTGTGCAGTTGCTGCTCAAGGACACGGTCATGCGTGCATGCATTGTGGTCTGCTTCTGTGCAGTTGCTGCTCACTGCTCAAGACACGGTCATGCGTGCGTGTGCATTGTGGTCTGCTTCTGTGCAGTTGCTGCTCAAGGACACGGTCATGCGTGCATGCATTGTGGTCTGCTGCTGTACAGTTGCTGCTCAAGGACACGGTCGTGCGTGCATGCATTGTGGTCTGCTTCTGTGCAGTTGCTGCTCAAGGACACGGTCATGCGTGCGTGCATTGTGGTCTGCTTCTGTGCAGTTGCTGCTCACTGCTTAAGGACACGGTCCTGCATGCATGCATTGTGGTCTGCTTCTGTGCAGTTGCTGCTCACTGCTCAAGACACGGTCGTGCGTGCATGCATTGTGGTCTGCTTCTGTGCAGTTGCTGCTCACTGCTCATGGATACGGTCATGCGTGCATGCATTGTAATCTGCTTCTGTGCAGTTGCTGCTAAGCACACGGTCGTGCGTGCGTGCATTGTGGTCTGCTTCACCACATATGCTGCATGCAGCATAGCACGCAAGGAAGGCGTTAAGCAGGCTTTAATTTGGACATGCCATAAGCAGCTGCACAGGCATACGCACCAGAGCACGGAGAGCACAGCCCCTCATTGAGCACAGAGAGACACCTCCTCTCTGTAATCATGTAACAGTATTACATTATTACATAAAGATATTTAATAATATATTCTGTTATATAATTCCGGTTCAAAACTATTTGCTGACGGACCTCCCTCGCCTCATCATACGAGCTCAGGAATACATGCTGATGGAGAATGTCAAGTTTGTGGCTGCTTGGGGGGTCTATGCTGAGTTTCTAAGCTGGTCAAATGTTACTGTCTACGCTGACTTCTCCAGCGTACACCTCACATCACCCCAGCAATCCTAAATTTGTCAAGTTGCTCTATCAGCATACTAGAGGGTCTGGCCAAGATTTCAGGACGGGAGGTGGGCTGAGTGCTGCGCATTAAAGCTTTGGCCAAGATTTTGCCAAGTTTCAACTTTGGTCCATGTAACTTCACTTAGTCAACCGCAGCACTCAAGCTTTGGGCAACCCTCCTAGCATTTTAGTTTGGGAGGCTAGCCTGAATTTCAGGGCCGGGGGTGGTCTGGGTGAGGCTGAGTGGCCACGCGAGAACTTCGCAGGAAGGAGACAAACCTAGGGGCTACGCTCCTGGAGGGGGCTTCGCCAAAAAGTGGCTTTGTTATAGGGAGTGGTGTGTGTAATTGGCAGTACCAGACCCGCATACACAAGATTTGAGCAGGGACTTTCTAGGGAAATCTTCAGAAGGTATGGATGATGTATGACGTGTTTTTATCAAAGTGTGTTTGTCCATCCTAAGTTTTAAGTGCCATACCTTCGCATTTTCATTTCGCACCCCAAAATTTGTAATGTCAAATTTCGCACCTTCCCCGCACCCCAGACTGTTTATTTCCGCCCTCCCCGCATCAACCATGCAGGGCTATTAGCCCTGTTCAGCACCAATAAGCTTCACAAACAATTTAAATGCAAGAGAACACCACAAAAGGGTAAAGGAAAGTCCACAAGTCCACACGCAGTTTGCATGTGTGTTGCTTGACACTCTGTTTACTCCTCTACCTACGCCTTTGCTTCCCTCCCCCCTCCCAAATTTTGCTTCCTCTTCATCTAGCCGCTATTACTGCTGCTGGTGCTTTCCTCGCTCTCTTGGCTCTCCCCAATGCTATTGCTGCTGCTGCTGCCGCTGCCGCTGCTGCCGCTGCTGCTGCTGCTGCTGCTGCTGCTGGGTACCTTGCTTGTGCTTGTGCCTGCTGATGGTGCAGCTTGGGTGCGGGCAGCCTTGGTGCGTGACTTTGTTTGCCGCACCGGCTGCCCCACCTGCTCACTTATTAGCTGCTGAACTGCTCACTTACTAGCTGCTGAACTGCTCACTTATTAGCTGCTGAACTGCTCACTTACTAGCTGCTGAATTGCTCACTTATTAGCTGCTGAACTGCTCACTTATTAGCTGCTGAACTGCTCACTTATTAGCTGCTGAACTGCTCACTTATTAGCTGCTGAACTGCTCACTTACTAGCTGCTGAACTGCTCACTTATTAGCTGCTGAACTGCTCACTTATTAGCTGCTGAACTGCTCACTTATTAGCTGCTGAACTGCTCACCTATTAGCTGCTGAACTGCTCACTTATTAGCTGCTGAACTGCTCACTTATTAGCTGCCCCACCTGCTCACTTATTAGCTGCTGAACTGCTCACTTACTAGCTGCTGAACTGCTCACTTATTAGCTGCTGAACTGCTCTGGCCTGCATTTGTAAGCATTGCAGCTTGGTCCTCCTTCACCCTCCGCCTTCCTCCTGCACAGCTTCCCCCTCATCCTCATCTACGCGCTTTGACTTTTGGCAGTGACTTTAGCAGCGCCTAGATGAGGATGAGGGGGAAGCTGTGTGGAATGAGTTAGGGGGGGTCTATCGCTGATAGCGACTGGTAGCGACCAAAAAAAGGGTTGTTTACATTAAGCACGTACCTTCCCCAAAGGATCAGAATAAATGTGTTTTCATTCTAGAGTACCGCAGGTTACCCCGCAGGGCGACGCAGTATTTATGCGGGGCGTTTCACAAATGTGAAATGTTTCGAAACATGAAGCTAAGCATGTGAATATGTTGCCGTGCGCGGCACGAAAATCTCGGATGTATCTTTACCTTATGACCTTGGCTTCATAAACTCTAACGTAATCGTACTTCATTGCCTAACTTCATAACCTCAGAGGTGTCTGAACCATCACCTTAGCTTCATAGACTCTAAAGTGATCGTACTTCATCACCTGACTTCATAACCTCAGAGGTGTCTGTACCATCCATCACCTTGGCTTCATCTTACAGTTTACAGTTTACAGTCTACATTTTAAAGTGATCATACCTTACACCTTAACTTCATAACCTCAGACGTATGGACCTCATCACCTTTTGGTGCATGCCCTTAGAGGCACCAGGGCCAGAGACACCACATTGGTGCATGCCCTTAACGCACCACCTTGGTGCATGCCCTTAGAGGCACCACCTTGGTGCATGCCCTTAGAGGCACCACAATGGTGCATGCCCTTAGAGGCACCACCTTGGTGCATGCCCTTAGAGGCACCACATTGGTGCATGCCCTTAGAGGCACCACATTGGTGCATGCCCTTAGAGGCACCACCTTGGTGCATGCCCTTAGAGGCACCACCTTGGTGCATGCCCTTAGAGGCACCACAATGGTGCATGCTCTTAGAGGCACCACCTTGGTGCATGCCCTTAGAGGCACCACCTTGGTGCATGCTCGTTGTGCCTAAGGGCACCACCTTGGTGCATGCCCTTAGAGACATCAGGGCCAGAGACACCAAAGCTGCAGCACAGGATAGTGTATGTGCTCAGGGTATATTGACCGTGTATGTGTGAAGGGTCGGCCGCCCAAACAGCGTTTGGGAGTTCTGTATACAAACACATATAATGTATATACACCATAAATAGGGAGATTTTGTGTTGCTCAGAATTGACCTGAAAGGGGTCATTCTGTAGCTCTTGAGGAGCTGAGCATGCATGACACAATATTTAGAGCCAATCGAATGAATGGTTGGGGAGCTAGGCCTGCTCACAGCCCAAAAGACCCAAAAATGGCCTTTCACAGTGCAAAAAAAGGGTTCAACTACCTTTACCGCCAATAATTCTTGTTATGCATATCTATGCATTTATAGACAAGTGTGGGAGCGTCGCTAGCGACGCTGAAAAATTGGCGAAGCCCATCATGCGCGCAACGTGTGCATGCATATGCATGTGTGCATGTGAGCGTGTGTGGGCGCGTGCACGTGTGTGTGTAAGTATGCGCGCGTGTGTGCCTGTGTGTTTATGCATGTGTGCTCGCGCATGTGTCTGTGTTTGTGCGCGTGCATGTGTATGTGTGTGCACGCCTGTGTATACGCGTGCGCTTTTGTAAGTGCACGTGCGCATATAAACGCGCGCGCTTTTGTGTGTGCACGTGCGCATATACGCGCGCTTATGTGTGTGTATACGCGCGCGCTTTTGTGTGTGCGCATGCGCATATACGCGCGCGCTTATGTGTGTGTATACGCGCGCGCTTTTGTGTGTGCGCGTGCGCATGCGTGTGTACGTGTGTGTGCAGGCACGCCTGTGTTTATCTTGCTGCCCCACAGATGCTGCAGTGGTGTGCATGGCGCTGTGCTGGAGTAGCCTTTTCTAAAGCAAGCGTGAGGATATGCTGCTGCTGCTGTTCCCTGTCAGTTGAGAGGGCAGGTGCGAGCACAGTGCCCGCCATGATGTCTGAACTTTGCTTCAACACACAGTGCGTGGCAAGCACCTGCACTGTTCGCTCCGTGCCCCGCAAGCAGTCCAAACCAAAACGGACCGCGTTCCTAAAGGGTCCAGACAAGAAAATTCCGCGCGTCAAGAACATTTGTCTAAATCAAAATTATATAGCCCATCGAAATTAATATCACTTGATTCTGCTTGCATGCTCAACCGTGAACTTTGCAGACGGAACACAACCGAGTGCCCCTGACGCAGCATCCGCAGCTGGGGAAGTGTGCTGATGGATGCTGCACCATCAGGAAGTGGTCCGGGGGCCTGGCTGAGAAATTAGGGGCAGCTTCCTGGAGCTTCCAAACATAAAACTTGTCTCTAAAAACTTTACACACGGCACCCTAGGGTCCCAGAATTTATCTGGTGCGGTGAAGTTTTTGGTTAGGAGCCTATGTCGAGTCTCAGCCCGGGAGGTGCCGTGGATGGGCCTGGGGAGACGGGCTGGACCCCCCACAAACAAAATGTTACTCAACATCTTCACACACCGCACCCCAGGGTCCCAGAATTCATCTGGTGCGGTACGAGTTTTTGTTAGGAGCCTATGTCGAGTTTCAACTCGTGGGGTGGCCTGGGTGAGCCTGGGGAGGCCTGTGTGAAGTGTGGTGGGAATCTGACAATGCTAGGGGCTCACGCCCCCACGAGGGGGGCTTCGTCAAAAAAGGAAGCAAAAGAGTGCTCAGTATGAAGAGGCGCAAGAATTAATTGGACCTAAAGAACAAAAAGGATTGTTGGTGCTGGGAATCAAACCCGAGTCTGGGGTGTACCACCTGCAAATACGGTATATGCAATAAAATATGGCAAAAGTACGGTCCTTATACAGTCAACCAAAACCTGCATACGGCCATACAAATACCAACATAGATACGGTCGGAAATGTCCAACGGTACCGTAATGTACGGCGTATCTGAATACGCCGTTTTTTTGTACGTGAAGTTTGGCCGATCCTGTGTATATTTGGCTGCGTCCTTTGAGGCTCTCTGCCCGCAAGGTGTGGCTGCGCACCACTTTTTCAAGATGCTGGCCAACCCCCCAAAGCAAACGTGCTTGTTGATGCTGCATGGCAGCATTGTTGTATGTGCTGTGGCATTGGTATGTGTGTGCGTGTGCGTGTGGGTGTGTGGGTGTGTGGGTGTGTGGGTGTGTGGGTGTGGGTGTGGGTGTGGGGGTGTGGGTGTGTGTGTGTGTGTGTCATGCTGTGTGAGCCATGCTGCACACAATGCCGTTTGTAATTATTGTATGCACATACAAACGAAGTTGTAACATTCTTGCACACACACTCACACACACACACACACACACACACGCACGCACACACGCACGCACGCACGCACGCACGCACAGGTCGAATTGTGGCGCTGAAACGTGTGAAGATGGAGAAGGAGAAGGATGGGTTCCCCGTGACTTCTGTACGTGAGATCAGCATCCTCCTCAACTTCCATCACGCCAACATTGTCAACGTGGAGGAAGTTGTCATCAGCCCAAAGTGTGTATGTGTGTGTGTGCATGTCTACTTGCTTATAAATATGTACCTGTGTGTGTGCCTGTGTCCTCAACTTTATCACGCCAACATTGTCGACCTGGAGGAGGTCGTCGTTTGCCCAAAGTGTGTGTGTGCATGTCTACATGTTTATAATTATGTGTCTGTTTTATGTCTGTGTCCTCATCATTATATATGAGTATCTGTGAACATATATATGTATATGTATCTGTGTGTGCCTGTTTGTGTCTGTGTCCTCAACTTGCATCATGCCAAAGAATCACTAACGTGAAAGGGCTCATTTGCCCAAAGTGAATTGGGCAAGGGTGTGGATTTGGATACACCACACACATTTGATTCCTTATATCTGCACGTTTCCGTACAAAATTACAGGGACCCAGAACATATTTTCAAGTTCACACATTTCCATACAACATTAAAGGGACCCTGAACACCTATTTCATGGTGACGGAGTGGGTTCATATGTTCATCTGTGATTCCGTCTGCCTTGTAAAACAAACACACTTTCCAAATTGACACGCACAGGAACCCAGACCACATCTTTATGGTGATGGAGTACATGGACCACGATCTGAAGAGCCTAATGGATGACAAGCAGCAGTTCTCACGCCCCTTCAGTGTGGCCGAGTCAAAATGCCTTATGCTGCAGCTGCTGGCAGGGGTCGGCTTCTTGCACCAGGTGTGTGTATGTGTGTGTGTGTGTGTGCTAAATATGGGTGTGTGGGTGCTGGCAGAGCTCAGCTTCTTGCACCAGGTGTGTGTGCTAGAGATGGATGTGTAGAGATGGGTGTGTGGGTGCGTGGGTGCGTGGGTGGGTGCTGGCAGGGGTCAGCTTCTTGCACCAAGTGTGTGTGTGTGTGGTGTGCTAGAGATGGGTATGTGGACTTACGCACACCTTATGTGCGCGTGTACATGTGCAAGGGTGTGGATGTAGTTATCTGAGTGAGGCAGGCTATTATATGCTATATATGTGTGTGTGTGTGCACCAGGTGTATATATATGTGTTTGTATATATATGTGTATATATATGTGTGTATATATATACACAGGTGTATATATATGTGTGTATATATTTGTGTGTGTGCACGTGTGTGTGCGCTTTATATATGCTATATATATATATGTGTGCATGCGTACATACTTCAATTGAATGAGTCCAAGGGTATCGTGCTGCAGCTGCTCACAGAGCTCAGCTTCTTGCACCAGGTGTGCTTGATTTTTTTGTGCAAGTTGTGAGTAGGATGTGTGTGTGCTTGTGTGTGTGCATGTGTGTGTGAAGGCACGCACGCACCTTGGTGTAAGTGTAGGTGTAAAATAGCAATGACGTGTGTGTAATAGTAAGGACAGCATGCCGCATACAATAACACAAGAAAGGATGCTGTACATAATGACACAGGAAAGCAACGTTAGCACTGCACCATTGAGGCATCAAGGCTGCTTACAAATTCACACGAAACGACACAAAATGGCGCAGGAAAGGGTCCTGTGTGCACCGGGGAACGGCATCTGCGCTGCACTTTTGAGGCATCAAGGCTGTTTGCACATGTAAAATAATTAGGGTTGGCCAGAACCGTAGATATATGCACCGTATATGACCGTATATTTGGTGATTTCCTTAGCCAAAAATGTGGTATACACACCGTATCTATATGGTTCTGTCCAACCCAATAAATAATACTTCAGGAAAGGGTGCTTGATGTGTACAGGGGAGCAGTACCAGCGCCGCACTTTTAAGACATCGAGGCTGTCAACACAATCACACGCAACGACACAAAATTGACAGGGTGCTGTGTGGGCAGGGGAGCGGCATCTGCGCTGCACTTTTGGGGCATCAAGGCTTTTTACACATGTGAATAAAACTTCAGGAAACGGTGCTTGGTGTGTACAGGGGAGCAGTACCAGCGCTGCACTTTTGAGGCATCAAGGCTGTCTACACATTCACACGCAACGACACAAAAACGACACAGGAAAGGGTCCTGTGTGTGCAGGGGAGCGGCATCTGTGCTGCACTTTTGAGGCACCAAGGCTGCTTACTCACACAGGAAAAAGTGCTGTGTACAGGAAAGCAGTATCAGCGATGCAGCGTCGGTGCAGAAGCACCAAGGCCGTCAGCATCCTTTGCACAGGAAGGCCGAGTTTCACGTTTCTTGTTCGTCGTCCTTTGCCTGCTGCAGCATTGGGTGCTGCATAGAAACACGTTATTTGTTCGTCGCTGCATACATACACATTATTTGTCCGTCGTCCTTCCTTCGCTGCAAAGAGACGCGTTATTTGTCCGTCGTCCTTTGCCTGCTGCAGCATTGGGTGCTGCATAGAGACACGTTATTTGTTCGTCGCTGCATACAGACACGTTATTTGTTCGTCGTCCTTCCTTCGCTGCAAAGAGACGCGTTATTTGTTCGCCGTCCTTTGCCTGCTGCAGCATTGGGCGCTGCATAGAGACACGTTATTTGTTCGTCGCTGCATACAGACAAGTTATTTGTTCGTCATCCTTCCTTTGCTGCAAAGAGACACGTTATTTGTCCGTCGTCCTTTGCCTGCTGCAGCATTGGGTGCTGCACAGAGACATCAAGACTTCCAACATTTTGTACAACAGCAAGGGCGACCTCAAGCTATGTGACTTTGGCATGGCTAGGTGAGGCTGCTTGTTGGTGTGGGTGGGGGCGGGGTCCAGAGTGTGAATGGGTGTAATAAGGGTGCAGGGCTGGGGGATCAAGTGTGTGAGTGTGTTATTGTGTGTGTGTGTTATTGTGTGTGCATGTGTGTGTGTGTGTGTGCTTGTGTGTGTGCGCGCGTGGGGGCATGGGGTCGTCCTATTTGTGCGCGCTTGTTTATGCGTGGGTGCATGCGAGTGCATATGTGTGTGTGTATGTTATAGAAAGATATTGGGCTCAGCTCACTCAATTGGAGCCTCCTTTTGAACCGGCAATTCGGTGGCCCTCTTTTGAACAGGCAAAAAAACTACGCAGGCAGTGAAAACCACTCCCCATGTGAATAAAGAAAAAGGAGAAAACGCTCCACAATTCAGTGCCCTCTCTTGGGTCTTACACGCAGACTCAGTTACCGTTGCACAAAGTAAATGGCGTAAGTAAAAGTAAAAGTAAATCTGAACAATAGTTCTTTACGGACATCCAGGCAACCTAATTATGTCCTACACACACCTCGTGGTCACGCTGTGGTACCCAACTCACACACACACACACACACACACACACAAACACACACACACACTCTCCAACTCTGACGATCCCTACCTCTTTTTTAACAGACATTGCCGTGAACCCCTATACACACGCTCCAACTCTGACAATTCCTACCTTTTCTTTCTTTCCTTAACAGACAATATGGCGACCCCCTCGTGCCCTACACACACCTCGTGGTCACGCTGTGGTACCGTGCGCCAGAGCTGCTGCTAGGTCAACAACTGTATTCCACTGCTGTGGATGTGTGGTCCTGTGGCTGCATCATGGCGGAGATCTTGACAGGTGCGTGTGTGTGTGCGTGCATGTGTGAAGGTCTGCTGTGGATGTGTGGTCCTGTGGCTGCATCATGGCGGAGATTTTGACAGGTGCGTGTGTGTGTGTGCGCGTGTGTGAAGGTCTGCTGTGGATGTGTGTTCCTGTGGCTTCATCATGGCGGAGATATAAACAGGTGCGTGTGTGTGCGTGCATGTGTGAAGGTCTGCTGTGGATGTGTGGACCTGTGGCTGCATCGTGGCGGAGATCTTGACAGGTGCGTGTGTGTATGTGTGTGTGTGCATGTGTGAAGGTCCACTGCTGTGGATGTGTGGTCCTGTGGCTGCATCGTGGCGGGGATCTTGACAGGTGTGTGTGTGTGTGCGTGTGTATGTGTGCGTGCATGTGTGAAGGTTTGCTGTGGATGTGTGGTCCTGTGGCTGCATTGTGGCGGAGATCTTGACAGGTGTGTGTGTGTGTGCATGTGTGTGTGCACTGTGTGAAGGTCCACTGCTGTGGATGTGAGGTCCTGTGGCTGCATCATGGCAGAGATCTTAACAGGTGCGTGTGTGTGTGCGTGCGTGTGTGAAGGTCTGCTGTGGATGTGTGGTCCTGTGGCTGCATCATGGCGGAGATCTTAGCAGGTGCGTGTGTGTGTGCGTGCGTGCGTGTGTGCGTGTGTGAAGGTCGGCTGTGGATGTGTGGTTCTGTGGCTGCATCGTGGTGGGGATCTTGACAGGTGTGTGTGAATATGTGTGTGTGTATGTATGTGAAGGTTGGTCTGTGGTCTCCATCATAGAGAACGATCCCAGTGTTTATGTAGAATTTCTGTGGCTGCATCCTGACAGAGGCCTCAACAGGTGAGTGTGAGAGTGGATTGCATGTGGGGATGAATGACAGGGTTTTGTTTCTTTCACGGTGCAGGTGCAGCTTATGCAAAAGTGAGCTCCTTGTGCCGGTTGCAAGTGCCACTCATACGCGCATCGTTGCCACCTTAGCGCACTTGCTCGTGGGCCGTGGACCAGCTTGATAAGATTGTGCGCACACACATGCACACACACATACACACAGAGAGGCACACATCATTTGTTTCCAGCAAGCCCCTGCCCATGGGCCGTGGGCCAGCTTAGTAAGGCCGTGTGCACGCGCGCGCACACACACACACACACACACACACACACACACAAACACACACACACACACACACACACACCCACACACACACACCACAACACACACACACACACACACACACACACACACACACAAAACGCATGCATGCATGCATGCATACTCGTACTTTGTACTATGCAAGCACTTGATCTTACTCATGGAACCAGTAAGTCACAAATGAACGCTAATTTGTACAAACACACACAATACTTGCATCGCATACACAGGCTAGCCCTTGCTTAAGGGTAACAGTGAATTAGTGCAAATGATTGAATCATGCATCACACACACACACATACACACACACATGCATTCAAATTTACACCACGCATCACAGGCAAGCCCTTGCTCATGGGCCATGGTGAACTAGACCAGCTGGACAAGATGGTCCAGGTTCTGGGCACTCCCACAGAGGTGGAGTGGCCGGACATAAAAAAGCTGCCCAACTACAACAAGATTGTGCTGAAGCAGGTGCGTGCGTGCGCGTGTCTGTGCCTAGGCAAGCCTCTCACTGTGTAATGGTGGAGTGGCCAGACATAAAAAAGCTGCCCAACTACAACAAGATTGTGCTGAAGCAGGTGCGTGCGTGCGTACGCGTGCCTAT
>Ga0307966_1003896_pt1 | contig 11145 bp, 11 predicted proteins | sample OrgLakmetagen646_FD_203141 | JGI IMG/M metagenome (GOLD analysis project Ga0307966, IMG submission 203141) | Saline water microbial communities from Organic Lake, Antarctica - #646 | ecosystem: Environmental > Aquatic > Non-marine Saline and Alkaline > Saline | place: Antarctica: Organic Lake... | reverse complement strand
ATATTGCAGCCATGGGCATTGTCACCTCCCATCCTGTACTCAGACCTGTCAGCGTGTTAGGCCTTAAGCATGCCAAATGGTGTTGCAGACTTGGACATTGTCACCTCCCTTTCTGTGCTCAGACCTGCCAGCATGCTAGGCTGAAAGCATGCCCAATGGTCTTGCAAGGCCAAGGCAGCCACGCATTTCACGTCAAACAGCTAGGGTTGGTCAGAACCATATATATATATATATATATGGTGTATGTACGGTATTTTTGGCAGGAAAATCACCAAATATACGGTCATATACGGTGTATATATTCAATTCTGGCCAACCCTACACACAGCCCTTCTGAGAATGCCAGAGGGGCATCCCAGACCCAACAGCAAGGAACGTAAACCGCACGTGGATCTACCATGGGAAGATTTGGCAGGATCATTCTTTAGACCATGCCTGCTTTTGCTTATTTCCGTAAGCTATCCGGAAGGGCGCTGTCACAGATCACGCCTGTTAAAGATCATATAGTACTCAGGCCCTACTGCAATAAACCAACCCCCTGTAAGATCTGCCATTGGTTCATCAGGCAGGATGATTTTATAAACCACACCTGACACCTTTTTCAGAACAACAATCACACCTGAAAGGCTACTCGGACCATAGAAGTAACAAACCTGAAGCAAACCTCATGCATGCTATTTGAACAAAAAACAAAAACACACCTGGAACTGCTGGAAGGGCACTTTGGTCCCGTTACCCCGCACAGGAGTGCCGGTGCTACCTTTCCGAGCTCCAGCCTTGCCTAAGTCATCCGATATCTGCAGCGTGTTTATGTGTGCGTGTGTCTGTGTCTATATTTGTGTGAACGAGAAAGGGAGGGCTCAGGTCAGATAACAGCAGTGCGCAAATGGATTCAGGTTTGAACAATTGCATGATATTCACAGGCCTCAGATCAAATTACGCGGTACCTGCCACACACAACGGCAGCAATCGAACTAACACACAGGTCATGTGTCACAACACATGGACACTTGTGCTATGGAGCCTTGTGTGGCACACAAGAGCGAGGTCATCGTATTAGAAGGAGGACGGAGTCTTGCAGGCTGCTTACAGTCTGATATGATGATATGATGACATGCTATAAACAATGCGAGGCAGAGGGACCTTGCGAAAGCAATTTTATGGAGACAGGAAGGACAAAGCCCTCCCAGCAGACAGCGCGCACAGGGACCTTGACCCACTTATATTACATTTTTGTTTAGCACAGCCTTGCATTTTTCCTGGCTTTTTGTTGCACTCATGCCGACGCTCTTCCTAGCCTTTTGTTTCATTCAAGCTGATGCTCTTCTTGGCCTTTACTTTCATTCATGCTAACGCTCTTCTTGGCCTCTTCTTTCATTCATGCTAATGCTCTTCTTGGCCTTGTTTCGCTCATGCCGACTTGTTTTATGCTCACGCTATTCTTGGCCTTTTATTCTGCTCATGCCAACGCACAGCACAGCGTACACTCACATTCCTGCACATCATCAGCATTGATCTGCTGGTAACAGCAAGCATTTATTTGTTGCAAGGCGCAAGGATAGCAGAAATCAATTCGCACGGTTTATGATACGCACCTGCTGGGAATACAGTAAGCAATAAATGGATAATAAAAATCGAGAAAACGAGAAAACTATACACATGGTTTTGGCGAGCGCACCTGCTGGCATATGATGGGCACTAAACGAGTCATTTCAGTGCGCATGACCCCAATTGCTTCCTGCAAGTAATCGTCCTTCTCCCTCTGGAGTCGCTCCACTGTTGGAATGAGCTTGGCCTTGCACGCGTCTAATAGCCAGCGCGTGGACAGCCTGCAGGTGGACATGAGTGTGTGCATGTGTGTGTATGTGGTTAGATATAGGCGAAAACATGTGTGGGTCTGTCTCTAGTCCATGTCTGACAACCAGTGTGTTCGTGAACATTTGTGTGTGGGTGTGTTAAATGTTAAATGTGTGAGCTTCAAAAGTTGCATCAAACAGCCAACTTACAGCTGCACGAGCACGAGCACACGGATGTGCAAGCATTAAGACTGCGTTCCATCAAGACATACATATATGTTACATACATCAAAACATACATGTATGTAAGTACACCTCCTTGCAGAAGTGCAATGATGTGGCGATGCACGCTTTGAGATGACGCATCGTCTTTACAGACAGACAGACCGGCAGAGGCACAAAGCCAGGCACCAACAAAAGCACCTGCTTCCCTTGCTTTGCACCAGTCTTTGTACTTTCACACCTGCAAAAAATAAAAATTCATACACACACAAGTGCTTAAGACACCCATTCATGCACACATGCACTCAGACACACATGCTTACACTCACGCACTATCATGCACACGAACACACACGTCTCCTCCCATCCCCATAGCTGCCCCACCCCATCCCCCCCAAAACACACACTCACGCCCACATCACCCCCCCCCCTCCATCACACCTACACCCACCTAGTGCACAGTAGCAGGATGGTGACGATGGCCTTTACACGCAGCACAGGCAGCGGGTGGTCCAACAGAGTCATGAGGCCAGGCACCAAGGAGCGCTCTTCACTGAGAGCCGCACGCGCACGCACGGTGAGGTCCGGCTGGCACAGGGCCATGTTCAGCATGTTGATGGCGCCTGTTACTACCTGAGGTGGCAGGCAAGGGTGACGTGAGATGTGCGTGTTGCCCACTGCCCACACACACAGTGCAATCTGGCTGGCAGGTGGCCGCCCGTGTCCAGCATGTTATTGGCGGCAATTGCTTATTGATGTGGCAGGCAAGGGAGATGAAATGCGTGTGTTGTCCACTGCCCATACACACAAAGCAACCTGGCTGGCAGGTGGCCGCCCCTCATATCAGCATGCTCGCACTTGCCAAATGCGTCACCAAGGCACGAGACACAACATACACTCCACATGCACAGGCACATGAAGGCACAGCATACACTCCACATGCACAGGCACATGCAGGCACAGGCACAGGCACAGGCACAGGCACATGCAGGCACATGCAGGCACAGGCACAGGCACAGGCACAGGCACAGGCACAGGCACAGGCACAGGCACAGGCACAGGCACAGGCACAGGCACAGGCACAGGCACAGGCAAAGCACATAAAAACACACCAATCGGCTGCGCATACAACATGTGTCACGCACATCATATACATCAATTCACATACATGCAGACGTTCATGCGTACAAATGAACATGTACATAAGCATGATAGTCATATCATACTATTGTTAAGGTTGGCCAGAACCATATATACATATATATGCGATGTACATATGGTATTTTGGGCAGGGAAATCACAAAATATACAGTCATGTACAATGTATATATACGGTTCTGGCCAACCCAAACCATGGCCAAACATGCATTTTACAAGCGAACAAGAAGCTGAAGGCCGAGCAGGAGCAGCAGCACAGACAGTTCACACACACACACCACATACACATACACACACGCTCACACACACACGCACACGCATATACACGCACAACTGCGTGCTCACACCCCCTACCCCCAGATCCCTCACCTTGCTATTAGGATCACCAAGGCCTGCCACAAATAGTCGCGTGCCAAACTTGTCCACCACGTACACCACCAATGTGGGGTTGTGACGCAATAGACGAGCTAGGGTCGAGGCGGTGGTGGCTTTCAGGTTCTCACTTTTGGTGGAGCTGTAGATCTGGACCAGGCTGAAGGCGACCTCGTTGCTGCGTGTGTGTGTGCGTGTGTGCGCGTTTGCATGTGTGCGCGTGTGCGTTTGTGTGTGTGAGAGTGTGTGTACATTTGTCGGGGGAACAAAGGCGTTAGAAAGGTGTCTGAAGAGACAGAGCATTCAAAGACACTGCTGGCAAGCATGTCTGGTTGCCATCAGCTCTTGCCATTAATGTCACCTACATGCACACTAAAGACATGCACACTAAAAACATGCACACTAAAGGCATGCACACTAAAGACATGCACACTAAAGACATGCACACTAAAGGCATGCACACTAAAGACTAAAGACATGCACACTAAAGACATGCACACTAAAGACATGCACACCTGTCCCTGTTATAGCATGCAGGTGGACATTAAGTACATATTAATCACATACACACGCACCTGCAAAAGTTGGCTGCCCAGTCGCCTCCTTGGCTGCAAATGTTTTCGATGGTCTTCACAGCATAGTGCTGCGTGACTTCGTCTTCTTGGGGCTTGAGTAACCTGTGCGTATAAACAACACGTCTCCAGTTGTACGCAATCCTGTGTGAAGCCCACATGGTCACATAATTTCTTGGCTTGTGTGTGTGTGTGTGTGTTGTGTGTTGTGTGTGTGCGTGTGTGTGTGTGTGTGTGTGTGTGTGTGTGTGTGTGTGTGTGTGTGTGTGTGTATGTGTGTGTGTGTGTGTGTGTGTGTGTGTGTGTGTGTTGTGTGTTGTGTGTGTGCGTGTGTGTGTGTGTGTGTGTGTGTGTGTGTGTGTGTGTGCCAGATACATGACTTGGTATGAGCGTGTGAGCATCTCTGCGCAGGTGTTTTTGCAAGCTGCATCAAAAGGTGTAATTTTAATGGTCATCATGGATCTAAGGAGGAACTGGGCGCCTGTCATTTGCAAAAATATGCTGTGAGCAGCATAACATTCTGCAGCAGTCTCTATCCAAGATCTATTGTCAGCATGCAGTCCTTGCAGGGGCCCTCACCAGCAAATCACTCGTACATGTGCACAAATACACTGAGCACAACAGAACGGAAGAGCAACGCCTTGAAAGAAACAAAAAAGAACACCGAAAAAGGCTGCACCACAAACTTGGTAAAATGCGTACCTGTTGCAAGCAATCTGCACACAAGCAGGAAACAATGTTCATCACTGGACCCTTATAAAAGGGTCAACAGGAAACGTCTTGAGACCTACAGGGTACTCCTCTCTGAGCAGCACACAACACGATCACACCCGAACAGCACTTTCAAACCAGCTCAGCCCACCTGGTGACAGCACTGATGGTGCTGCTGTTGATGCTCCAGCAAGCAGACACCTCCTGTGCGGTGGTGCCGCTCTGCACGTCCTGCTGCTGGGTGGCCACATAAAACAGCAATTCACCCAGGGTTGCCATCACTCTCCGTCTGCATAGTTATGTGTGGTTGTTTGCAGGTGTGGGTGCATTGTGAGTGTGTGTTGTGAGTGCGTGTGTTGTGAGTGCGTGCGTGCATTGTGAGTATGTGTGTTGTGAGTGTAGTCTCTTCACGTCCTGCTGCTGCGTGGCCAAGTAGAATAGCAGCTCAAATAGGGTCGCCATCACTCTCCGTCTGTGTATGTATGCGTGTGTGCATGAGCTTGAGTGGGTGTGTTTCCGTGAGCGCTGTGAATGTGTGCTCATATGAGAGGCCTTTCTGTCCTGTAAGCCGTGTGAAAGCATTGTGTGGTGAAAGTGTGTGCATCTGTAGTGTGCATAGTTTGCACGATCACATGCATGGCCAACATGTGTATAGTGTGCAAAGTCTGCACGGTCACATGCATGACCAACACGCTGTGCAGACTTGCACAACACCCGCACGCCACATGACAAAGTGGTTCAGCTTGCAACCAAGCATCTTGCAACAAGCAGTCTCTCAGTCAAGAGGATCAGATAGCCACCCGCAAACCTCACAAGCGCTTTCCTTTTCAGCCAACATCAGGTCTGAAGGAAATGGTGGGGACGACTGGTTATATATAATGTAAACCATGCACAGTAGTTCATCAGGTGATGATATGTTGAGATGATGCAGACCTTATACACCAACATGACCTTATACACCAACATGACCTTATACACCAACATGACCTTATACACCAATATGACCTTATACACCAACTGTCCACACTAACCCCCCTGCACACTGACTCGCTTTCAGCCTTGGCACTGAAAGCATCTCGACCCACGCCGCACTGCTTACGAAACCTTGAGGCATCCCCAACCGACCTTACATCATTCTCAAATCCCTTCCTGGGACCATCGAAATCTGAAGGCACTTCTAATACACCCGTAAGCAACTTTAACCTGACTCAATGAATGTCCAATCGAGTCCTTGGCAGCACCATAATTAACCCGTAAGCAACTTTGACTTAATGTCACCTGACTCAATGTCCGATTGAGTCCTTGGCAGCACCGATGGACGGCCGCCCACCCAGACATGAGTAGGGTTGTTTAGAATGATGTATATGCACCGTATATGACCGTATGTTTGGTGATTTCCCTGCCATGAATACCGAATATACACCATAAATATATTTGGTTCTGGCCAACCCTAGACGTAAGTCACCTTCAGTAACAGTGGGGAGATTCGTCGAAGCACACCAAAGTGAACATCACCTGACTTTCTCCATCTTGTCCTTCAGGGCATCAGTGAGGATCTCCACCACCCCCGTCTGAGCGAGCTCTTCAGCAATGAAGGTGGCGTGCCGTACAAGCAGCCCCAACACCTATACAAATTAGGAGGAGAAAAGTAAGTGCAGTCCTTGTGTGAAGGGTAATCAGAGGAGGGGAAAGGAAAGTGCAGTCCTTTTGTGAGCAGAGGAGGGGGGGGAAATGCAATCCTTTTGTGAAGGGTGAGCTGAGGAGGCGAATAACCCACACCAGGTATTCTTATGCAGGGCAACATTTGGAACAAGGCAAGCTGCTTGTTGGGGTAATTAATTGACCAATGCTAGATGCATATGCTGCACATGATCATTTACTTAACCGTGATGCTTGGGAGGCATAATGCACACACAACCCTCACGCACGTCAGGACGCACGAGAGAGTGAACTCAATCTAACCAGTCAGATTCACCAGGTGAGGGAACATAACAAGGTCATGCTCTGGACAGAATATGGTGCATCGCACACCCTCACGTACTGTCAGGGCACACATTGGGTAGCAATGAGAGGTCAGACTCACCGAGGCCAGTCGGATGCGGAGGGTGGGGGCGCGTGCGTTACGCAGCATACGAATGAATAAGATGGTAAGAGAGGAGTTGATGAGCACGTTGGCGGCGTTGGTGTCCACACACAGCGTCTCAAAGTAGGACAGTACGTTGACCTGCGTGCGTGCGTGCGTGTGTGCATGCGCGCGTGTATATTATGTGTGTGTGTGTTTGATATGTGATGCTCGCCTTGTGCATGGGCTTTATTTTTGTGTGTGCAAGCTCGTGGTTGTGTGTGTGCGTGTGTGTGTACACCTCAGCACGCGTATATGTGTATGTGTGTGTGCTCTTTTCACGTGCTGTGTGACAAAACGTTTTTTGAGGCAGCAGAGAGGATTGGCGTGCGTGCAGCACGTTCATTCCTGTTGTTTCGTGCGGCACTCAATCTGCAAGCCGCACATAAAGCCCCCCTTTGCCTGAGACGTGGCTTCCCCTCAGAGCATGCTGTTACGCGTCAGCTCCTAAAAGTCTTGGAGCAGGAGTCCAGCCCAGTCTCAAACTGAGGGGTGCTTTGCATCTGATGGCTCTATGCTCATTGAATCCACAGAAATTCATGAGCGGGTCCCACCTTGTCTTTGAGTGGTGCTGCACTGGCGATGGCCCTGTAGATGTGCGTCAGGAAATTCTCTAGCTCCTTCTGCTCCGCATGCAGCATTTCCTGTCAGTTGTTTGTGGTGTGTGTGGCTGTGTGTGTGATACTGTGCTGTTTGTTCATTGCGTGCGTACATCTGTGGCGCTTACATACAAAGTACACTCACAATCTCACACATGGCCGGCAATGGCTCAGAAGATAGACAGGTGTCAAATGCATTTCTAGCCCCCCCTGTTTTACATGCCGCATTTCTTGTCTCAATTGTTTGTTTGTATGCGCGTGATGTATGTCCATCGTTTTGGCACGTGTTGCTGAGGCACGCGACAAAAAGCACTCCATCACAGCACATCACTGGCTAAGAACATTTACGGTTTCTTAGCGACCTGAAACTCCCACACTCCCTCGCTGTGCGTGTGCACGTGATGCCTTTCAGGTCCTTGCTTTGCATTAAGTGCAATGCAGTGCACGTCATGTCATGTCTTCCACAACCTTCCTGTGTCGCTGCTCACGAATGCACACAAGCACGTAAGCTGCCACCCAGGAGCAAGCCTGAGCACTCTTGCCCTCTGGCACGCTTGCATGCATCATTTAGAGAAAACGCTCGCCCAAAGGCGGCATGTGAGGTGCACCCACACACGCAAACACGCAAGACATCCCTCCTGCCTAGATGTGTCAGTGAGATGCTTGTAGGGAGGGTCTCCCTTTTGTTGTCCTAAAGTTGTACATTGCTTTTGTTCTTGCACTTTCACGTTTCTTCTTTATACTACTGCTTCCTTAGACCATCTTCCTTGACTATCCTCCCTTAGACTATCCTTCCTTAGACTATCTTCCTTGGACTATCCTTCCTTAGACTATCCTTCCTTAGACTATCCTTCCTTCTTTAGACTATTGCTATCACTGTGACCACACCCGTAGAAAGAAAGACGAGTGTGCATCTGGCCTGCTGCTGAAAAGCTACAATCACACGTTCACACAGTAACAAGCACACTTGCGCACACACACATGCACAACCCTACAATGCGCCTGCAGCCCACCCCTGAGCAACAAGCACGCACAAACACACACACACACACACGTACCCCCCCCCACACACAAACCTGCAGTGACATTGCCGGGAATGGCAGGGCCTTGGGCTCAAACTTGGGCTCTGGCAGCCTTTCAATCCGCCTGTTTGCCACGATGGGCTTCACTGCTGCATCGCTGGCGTGCCAAACCAGGGCATCCAGTGCAGGCATGCTAGGGTCTGAGGTGGTGCACACATCCGTGCCATCGTTGCCCATCGCATCGTCATCTGCACGAGGGATAGGCATGCAAGGGTGTGGGTACATATTCTGGTATGTGCAGCTATCGGCCTGCACAAAGACTTCATCCAACTGTCGTGTCAGCCGTCCATGCCCTGGCCAGTTACATACACCCCTCCTTTTTTAGTTAATCTACACACACATACACATGCGCACAAACATGTGCACGCACACCTACATCACACCAACGCGCACGTGCACAAACAAACACGCACGAGCACCCACGAGCACCCACCTGAGGTCTTGTCGGTGACCCCTGGCCTACTGCCAGGCTCATTGCCTCTGCCTCTGCCTTGGCCCGGCCTCATCTGTTCACTGGTGAGTGCCACACCTCCGATGGGTCCAACCTGCCCGCATACACGTGAATTCGTGCTTTATGTGTGTAACTGTGTGTAACTGTGTGTACGTGTGTGTGTGTGTGTGTGCGTGCACTAGGTGAGTTTCACTCCTGCACCTCTGCCTTGGCCTGGCCTCATCTGCTTCCTGGTGAGAGGCTCTCGCCTGAATGCAAACCACCCTGTTCATGTACAACCTGCTGCAAGCCCAAATCTATCTTATCCACGTGTGTGTGTGTGTGTGTGTGTGTGTGTGTATGTGTGCGCGAGCAATCCATGCTTTTGTGCTGCTGCATAAAGGAGAGAAACCCAGCAACATGCCTTACCACGCCTCAACCATAGAACCACTACAGTATAACAAGTTTTTATACAACACAATCTGGAAAGGACGCACCAAACTGGCCACTTACACCCATGGACGGACATACGCACACACACTCTCAACATAACTGCCCTGTTGGCATGCTTGCCACACCCATCCAAACACTTCATGCAGTCGGTCAGAAGTATCATTTCAGCCCCTCTTTCTAGCTTGCATAACCACTCGCATGACCACATCAAAGCATCCCAGCTGCAGCTGAGCATGCTGTGTTGGAAAAGCAGGACAGGTAGCTCCACGCCCCATACAGCAAACACATCATAAACAGCTTGCCGACGATCAAAACATACATGTGCTGTCAACATCCATCATATTCCGTATCACCCTGGATCGTGCATAAGTGCATAATAGGCATTCCGTATCACCCTGGATTCAACATCCATCATTCCGTATCATCCTGGATCTCGTGCATAATAGGCAGCTCCAGGCTACTTCCAGACCCCCCCCACCTGGCCTGAATCTCCAAAGGCTGCTCCCTGGTCGATGACTGCACCATCGTCACTCTGCGCAGGTGATGGTGCCTCATCATCATCTGCGGCACCTGCACCAGAGGAGTGTGTGTGCATACAAGTGTGTTTGTGTGTGCGCCTATGTGCAAGTGTTTGTGATCGTGCAAATATGTATTTGTGAGAATACTTTGATCAGAGTGTGCGTGCTCTTATTTGTCAGTCTGTTGTGTACGCATACGCATACTTGCAAGCGCTAGCTGTGTTATTACTTTGGATATTTAGTTCTTACTACGAAATGCGGATGCTCAATTGCAGAAGCCGAAAAATTATGTATGTGGTTTGCGTCACTTGGCTATGGCAGTCTCTCTTGGAGGGAAGGACATCACTATACTTTCTTCCTGCGCTCAAGCCACTAAAAACCACACAAAGATCTGCCGCTGCTGTGTGAAAAGGGCACGCACAATAGCATACTGAAGAACGCAGATTGCTGTTTTTTATTAAAAAGGCTTCAATTCCATTGGTAAAGTGGTTTTGTTTGGTAATGGCCAAGGAAAGGTTTGGACAGATCCTGGACAGATCGGGACTGAAGGAAGCATGCAATCCTTACCCTGCCAAGCATCCTCTCAAAAGTTCTCACTAATATGACTCAATTCACACACTCAGCGCCAATCTTCATCTTCCAGTCACTTTGGGTCACACACAAACACAATAGACACACAAACATACCCAAAATCAACTCAGCATCTGCTGTCTTGATGCCCACCTCACATGCACAAACAAGCACATGCAAACAAACACTTGCATGTATGCACACTCACACACCCATATGCACTCGCATACCAACACACATGCACCAACATGCACAAGCCAACATTCACACACGCACACACGCGCACCATCGTCCCGCTCGTCTACAAAGTCCAGCTCAGCATCTGCGGTCTCAATGCGCACATCCCCAGGCTGCATCTCCACGGCGGTGTAGTCTGAGCCGTCTCCCTCTCGCTCCAGGTTGCTGAGAGCAATGCGGGACAGGCGGGTGACGTCCACGCTTTGGCGCATCGTCCGAGCCTGCATGCGCAGATGATTTGCACACCCATGTGCATCAATGTTGAAGGCATGATCACATTCCTGTCAATGCAGGACAGGCGGG
>Ga0307966_1003887_pt1 | contig 11155 bp, 12 predicted proteins | sample OrgLakmetagen646_FD_203141 | JGI IMG/M metagenome (GOLD analysis project Ga0307966, IMG submission 203141) | Saline water microbial communities from Organic Lake, Antarctica - #646 | ecosystem: Environmental > Aquatic > Non-marine Saline and Alkaline > Saline | place: Antarctica: Organic Lake... | reverse complement strand
TTTTTTTATAAACACCAACTCCTTTATCTTGGTAGTAGTCCTTAATAAATTGCTCCCAGTAATTTGGTCGCAATTGCTCCATATACATATATTTACTGTTTATTTCATTAATGACTAAATTTTTAAAAAAAGAAACATTTCCTATCTCTTGATTGGTCTTCTCTATTTCATAAACTTCTTTTATTTTAAATTTTAAATTTTCAAGTTTTTTGAAATCTAAGCTATCAGTTAAATCCCTAAAGCTAAGCTCCTTTAATTTTTCCTCTATCACTCTATCAGTAAGCTCTGGAATTATTGAAGAAAACCAAAATTCGCTTTTTATAAATCCATAATCAACAATATCTTGTATGCATTTTTTAAGTTTTTTAGGGGATTTTGTTTTCCTAAATGAAACCAAAGATGTACTTTTCCAATCCAACATTATAAAATGATATAAATCATTCGTTATATTTTCTGGTGTTATTTTGTCGAGGTTATCTTCATTTATTTTTTTATCTATTAGCATTTAAATCTTTTTATGTGTTGTGTTTATATTTTAACACATTTTTATTATTTTAAAATGTTAAAAATTAAAGAAATCTTAAAAAATGCCGATAAACAAATTGAGGCATTAAAATAATCACTTAGCTTAAAATATAATGCACATTTAAAACGGGAGCGAAAATGAAAATAATTTTAAATGTCACAGAAATTCAAAAAAAAGAAAACGTTAGTTTAAAAAGAAGTGAAAACACAAATCCAAACAAAGAAATCGAAAAACAAACAAACAGGGATCGAGTTAGCATTAGTGAAACAGCTTTAAATTTATTAAAAAATGAAACATTAAATAAAGAAAAAATAAACAACATTAAAAATTTAGTTGATAATAAAGAATACTTTATTGATCCACAAAAAGTTTCCAATAATATTATTAAATTCGAAATTCTCTTTAATAATAGTATAAAACAATAATAAACATAGAATAATATTATAAAATTAATCTTGTTTTATTTTAAAAAATTGTTATATTATACCCTTAAGATGTAAAATAAGGAGATGTAATGGTAATTGATATTAACAAAGATAACTTTAAAAAAGAAATAACAGATAGTGAAATCCCTGTGCTTCTAGATTTTTGGGCACCTTGGTGTGGCCCATGTAAAATGATAACACCTTTAATTGAGGAAATTTCTTCTGAAAGAACTGACGTTAAAGTTGTTAAAATAAATATTGATGAGCACCCTGAAATTGCAGCTGAATATAGAGTTAGGGGCATTCCCACTCTTTTAATAGTAAAGAATGGACATGTAAATGGAACAATGGTTGGGGCAACTTCAAAAGGTAAACTTAATGTATTTTTAAGTAATAATTTATAATATGTTTTATTAACTATATATAAAAACGTTAAGGCGGTTTTATATATAGTTTGTTTTTGTGAAAAAATTACTCTTAATGACTTCAATCTGGTCTTTATTTAAACGTATTCTATCCCAACCTTTATCCTGACAAAAATCCTCCACTTTATCTGAAAAATCTTGGCCTTTCGCTAACCAAAAACACATATCAACCATTCCATCTTCTGAAAACCTTACTATTGCTGGTTTTCCATCCGTTCTGTGGTAATGTCCTTTATTATTAAACCACTTCAAATCCCTAACTGATCCATCTTTATAATAAGTTATTTCAGCAGGTTTGGAGTTGTCTATTCTGCTTGGCAAACCATTTAACAACCATCTCTTGGATTCTATAACAAAATCGCCTTTTCTATTTACAAGCTGTCTTAAAGACCAAGGGGTTCTAGGAATATAAAGTTTTATCTCTTTTGGCATGTCAATTGAATAAGTATCTTTATTTATTAACATATAGTTACCCACAAACTTAAACTCATCATAGCCAGCAGATTCTAAATGTTTACATTTAATTATTGAACACTTAACATCACTTATATCCATAAAAACCCCTTTAAATAAACGATATCAAAACAATAAAAAATATCAACTTTTTTTATATTTTTCTTTTCGAGTTACTTTTACCTTTTAAAAAACTTTTAAGATTTGGACCTTCATCTTTTATAGTCATTTCTTTTTCTTCCATTCCTTTTATAAAACTCAATAAATCCTGTCCTAAATCGTTATTCTTTTTTAAGTTTTTTCTATCATATTCCACTTGTAGAGACACCCAGAAAGATGCTTCCACATCAAAAGATTTTCCTAATTTTATAGCCATTTTAGAACTCAAAGAAACATTATCTTTCTTATAATCATCATATTGTAAAAAATCAGACAATGTTTTTCTCGGGATTCCAGTTATCAACCCCGCCTCTGTAATTGTGTACTTTTTATCATCACCTACAAGATGTTTAATTATTTTTGCAGGATGTGGTGCCTCTTCGTTTTTATTATGAAGGTTAGTTATTAATTTAATAAAATCTATGTCATCATCATTAAATTTCATAACAGACTCCACTTCATCCTTTGAGATTTCTTTCCAAAGGTCATAGGTTTTTTGAAGGTCATTCCAAAACTCTTTATCAGTGTTAAATAGCCTCGCCATCTTCCATCCTAATTCTTGTCCAACACCTCTGTTTGATTCTTTTTTTTCGTTAAAATTTATTAATTTCTCCAACGTTCTTTGGTGGCAATCTAAAAGCTCAGATGCTTTTTCAATACTTATAAGTTTATCTTCACCTATAAATCTTCTCAATAATTGAGCAGGGTGTGTTGGCTTCTCCATTTTTTCCTCTTTTTTAATTATTTACCTTCTTATAATATAGCACAATCATTGATTTTTTCAAAAAAACATGTATAATAATACTTCATGATAATTAACAGGAAATAAAATTGATCGCAACCACGCTAAACAATATAGTAACCGAATGGGGATTACTTGAACTAAATAAAGATATTATATACTTATCTATATTAACCCTCACCATAATTTTACTCACTTTTTTTCTTTCTTTACTAGAAGCGAGCATCTTATGCATAGATGATTTTAAAATATCTATGCTCAAGGAAAAACACCCAAAAAAAGAAAAAATATTCAATGAAATAATGAGAAGTAAGCAAAAATACCTATCGGCAGTTGTTGTCTTAAACACAATTGTCAGTATCATGGGGAGCACGATTCTAGGGGCTCTATCGAGTGCTTACTTTGGTAGCATTTTAGTGCTTTTTTACTCTTTGTCATTAACATACTTAATTCTAACAATCTCAAAAATTTTACCTAAGTTATTAGCAATTAAACACTCACTGACAATATTCAACAAATCAGCTTATCTTATTAAATTTATATTTTTTCTCTCTGCGCCAGTACTTTGGACAACCAAAATAACAACTTTTTGGTTAAAACTTAATACGATCAAAAACATTAATAATCATGAAGAAGAATTTCATTCAATTATTAATTATTATAAAAATAAAGGTGTGATCCACAACACTGAAAAAAATGTTTTTGAAAAAGTAATGAAAATGAAAAGTAAAAAAGCAGACGAATTTTACAGCAAAGGAACTGAAACCATTGAATTGAAAAACTTTGACATAAACTCAAATGATATCAACTCACATTTCAATGGAGCACCTAGAAAAATAATCATAACTTATAAAAAAAAACCCATCGGTGTTTTGTACAACAAAGATATAAGCAAAGCTATTGCTTACGATAACGGAATAACAAAAATAATAAACATAATGAGGAACCCAATCATCATATCAAAAGATGACAATTTATTTGAAGTTGTTAACAGACTCAACACTGAAAATAAAACTGTTGCAGTCGTTCTTAATGAAGAGAATACTCCAATAGGCGTGTTGACCCCAAAAGTAATTTATCGATATCTTTTAAAAAATGTAAATCTACTTAGCAATATAGATTTTGATACTGGTGTTTTAACAAGAAAGAAACTCATTGAAAAAATAAAACAAACATTCGAAATCACAAAAAAAAGCTCCACAGGAACATTTAGCATTTTATTTTTAAACATCAAAAACTTTTCAGAATATAATGAAAAATATGGGTATCATCAAGGCGATGTAATATTAAAAGAAATGATATCTCTTATTAAAAAACAAACCCCTGAAGACTCTGACATTGGACGTTTAGGTGAAGGTTTTGGAATTGTATTGTATAGTAAAAATGAGAGCGAATCTGATAATATTCTTAAAAATATAGATGAGAGTTTAAAAATTAAAGATATAAAAATAAAAGGAAAAATCACTGAATACTCAAGTGACTTTATTAATTACCTTGACATGATTGGAAGTAACAATAAAAAAACAAGAAATAAATTTATCTCTGAACCTCTTGTTTAAAATAATCAAGGGAGCAAAACTTTTTAAATGTTTTAAAATCAACAGAATTTTTTGACATTTTAAAATTAAAAAATAATTCCTTTTCAGTAAATGGGTCTTTAACCAAATAATAGAAATCATTATTATCATTAAAAAAATCCAAATCTTTATTATTTTCTAACTTATAAACATATGTCTTAACATTGTTTAAAACTGTTGCTGATCCATTGATAACATCATCATTAAAAGATGATTTAATAGTTGTTAAAGAAAATGAAAACTCATCATCTTTCATCTTTTTTAGCTCATCGTCCTGACTCTTAATGCTCATATAAACATCATTTGTGCCCTTGTTATTGTCCAACATACACTGAACACTTAAGAAATGTGATTCTTCTTTTGAATACAAATTAATTACGAATATTTTTTGATCTTCTTTAAGTAAGGGGCAAACAACATTATTAACATCCCATATAAAACCTGAATCACCAACTTCCTCTGTGAACAGATTTCCAGAATTAGCGACAATAGGTAAATAAAGAGCCATAAATAATATTATTTTTTTCAATGTGAAACCAATTTGAATTACTTGTTTTATTATATTTTCTTTTATTAAAATGTCAAACTTTTAATTTTATTCTTTTTTTTTCTTTTGAAGGTTCAAAAATTTCATTTTTAAATCTTGTTATTACTTTATCATCAGTCATTAATTTATGAGCATCATTAAAATGAAATGACCTATCTTCTATCAACTTATTAAGCATCTCTTCTTTCAATATGTTATACATTAATCTTTTCGTCCCAAAATCTAAATCAGTATCTTTTACTTGTTCTTTAAAATTTTCGTAAAGATTATTTTCTTCGCTATTTACCAGAATGCCTTCTTTTAAACATTTACCCATTTCCGTAAACTTAGCTTGTGTAAACTTACCCCCCATTTCAGATGGGGATGTTCTCAATAAAAACTTTTTATCTTTTTCCACAATGTTTAACACTTCCTTAAACAATTTTGAGGCAACTCCTTTACCACGGTATTTCTGCTGTATTCCTATAAATGGCATTTTGTAAGCATCATTGTCTCTTTGGTTTAAAGATTTAGCTGTTGAAAGGTCATTTAACTGTGTTACTCCTATAATTTCTATGTCATTATGAGCAACCACCACATAGCGCTTGGATATCCCATCTTCTTGAGAAACAGGTGATAAGTAAAATAAACCTTTTTGACCATAGTTTGTCCAAGCTGAGTTGGTCATTAAAAGTGGTGACATCGATTTAGACACCCACTTATTAAAGTCCCTATGCTCACTTTCTGTGCTCATTTCAAAGACCTTATAATCTATTTTTTTATCACTAGGTTTTTCTTTTAAAGATTTTATATAATCAATATTATTTTCAAGAGTTTTGTTGAAATTTTCTACATTTTCTTTTTTAAGAAAATTTTCAATTTTTAAAGAATTTGAATATTTACCTATATTTTCTTTATTCTCTTTATAAAACTTTGACTGTAGTGTTAAAAAAATTTCGTCCTCTTCCGAATCAATATTTAGTGAATACTTTTCAATTATTTTTCCTAATTTTCTTTCTGATGGCCTATCAATTAACATTTCACAAATATCATCAAACAATTCATCTTTGTGAATATTTAAATAATTTTTAATTTTTTCTTTTCCTATCGAATTTATACTTTGAATTGAAAATTCTTTTTCAAAAAACCTCCATTTATTTACATCTTCCTCAAGTAAAATAGGCTGTGAATTTGATTTAACATCACTCCATTCTTTATCATAATTCATTCCACAAACATCTAAAAGAGATTCCAATACCAAATTATTACCAGTTTTTCCGGGAATGAATTTTGAATTTCTATGCAACCAAAAATAATCTTTATCCATATTATACATTGGCACAACTTCGAAATAATCTTCATTCATATACTTTGAATTCAATAAACTGTAAAGACTCATATTCAAAATACTAGCATCAGAATAATTAATATCTTCATCTTTTTTATTGTTTATCTTTAAGTAAAAATCAAGTAAATCATTTGTAATCATTAATTATTCCATAAATATTTTATATTTCAACTTAGGCGAAAATTCTTCTATTTGCAAGACCATTATTTCTTGAAGGCTCGGCTTTCTTAAAGTCGTTTGGTTTTTGATTACCCATTATTTTTTTATAATCACTAATATCAAGATCTATCCCATCAACATTTTTATCAATCTTACCATATGAAGGATCCATTTTCATCCTAAATTCTTCAATGTCTAATGTGTCCATTTTGTCACCAAAGGACTCCCCACCAAATTCTTTACTGGGACTTGATTTCCCGTATTGCAATCCTTCTCTTGCATATCTTGCTGCTTCATTACCGGCATTGGATATTTCTTCCCTAATCATAGCATATGCGTCTACCTGATTTGAAGCTCTTACCACTCTGTCATTTATAACAGGAGGCGTTATTTCATTTTTATTTTCTAACTTAATACAAGCAATTTTTAAAGAATTTGATATCTTATCAGTTTCCATATCTACCATTTCTTGACTTAACATAGGATCTATTTTATCTATTAAGTTTGCGACTTTTATTGCAAATCTAGATTGATCTTTATTTTCTAAAAAAACTTTAAATTTTTTATTAAAACCAGACTCTTCTGGGTATTGTGCATCTAATTGGGAGGACATAGTGTCTCTAAATAATTTTTTGAAACTATCATCATTATTATATTTTTGAACGACCTCTTTTATGCTCTTCATAGCCCCTCTTTTCTTTCTTTAATATCATTATAGTATATTTTTAAAAAAAATCAAAGATAATTAGTGCTGTCTGGAGCACTTTCAATGAGGATTTTATATCAAACAATCAATTTCAATACAGAATAGAAATGAGAATGGGCACCCCATCAGTAAAATATGACATTCCTGTTTATATAGGTGTTGATAAAATTACAATTACTGAAGTAAAACTATAGTAATCGAGTTTATTTAACTTTAAATATACAAACTTACCTTATATAAATTTCTTTTTGGTTAGAAACGTCAAAATGATAATTTTGTGCACCATTTTCAATACCAACGCAAACGCCAACACCAATTCTACCACGACCCCCACAAATACCTTGGCTCCCCAAGTGTTCCAGAATCCAACTGGTTTATCCATCGCCCCGTTAGCAGACCATCCAGCGTTTCTGTGATACATAGTTTTAAATTCCCCGGTAGATGTTTGAACGGGAAAACCATTTTCGTCTATTATGACTTCTTTATTTTTAAAAATATTAAAAACTTGCCAGTTTCCATATTGAGAAACCCAATTACTGTTTGGATTAATAAGCAAAACTTCTTTTGCTTTGTTAGCAACTTCATACTCAGGCACTGGTCTAATTAATGGGTTGTTGCTATAAGGTTTCAACTCCCCTCCGCTAACCAATAAATCATTAAAACTTCTAACATCACTTTCATTTAATGTTTTTTCCACCTAGAAACTAAAGTCCAACCGCCTCCATTAATAGTCATGTTACAATAGACATCATTTAATTGTCCATCAAAATTAGCTTGATATATGCCATCACCAATAGAATCGCCTCTCTCCAAAATATCTTTACAAGGCATTTGGACTTCTTTAATAATTGGTAGATAAATACTGTTATTGGAAAACTTAACTTCATAATTCGCGTTTGCATCATTGGAAGATATTAAAAAAAATAAAGCTAAATATAACAGATTTTTTATTTTTTTATCATAATTTATATTTTAATTATATTATTCCAGCTTTTTAAAAAATTGTCAAATATTTTTAGTACTGTTTGATAAATTTTTTAAAGCCAATGGATTAGCCATTGATACAATTTAAAGTTTAAAATTTTCAATTCGTTCTGATTTTTGACACCCCAATATTCGGTAATGAATGCTAAACAATTATTGATAATGCTATAAAATGGTGCATTTTATTTAAAGTTTATTATAAAAATAAAATTTATCAAACAGTACTAAAGCTAATAATAAATCATATCCAATAATTTTAATTCATCACTCTCCATGTTCCAACTTTTAACATCAATAGACTTAAGAGCATCCAAAAAAGAACCAACATTATCAGGAGACTTGTAAAATACAGAAATCACATCGCCTAATAAATCAGCATTGTTTTTATTGTAAACCAAATTAAAATAATCAAATATTTCTTTAATGTTTTTTGTGTTTTTCACACCATTTAACCAGTAAGCTACATCACCATTTTTCAATAAAATGTAATTGCCATTAACACTGTGCAATTTACCCATAATGCTGTATTTTAATGACTCAACAAGACCTTCATTATTGTACCTAACCAAACTAGGTAAATTATTATAACTATGCTCACGCAATGGAATATTTGAACTTTTCATGTCACTGATTAAATATGATGTTTTTTTTATTATGTAACCGTTATCATAAAACTCCAATAACATACCATAATTTTCGTTAACAAATACGTTATCGGATATTTTCTCAAATTCTTTTAAGTTATAGTTGTTTATGTTATTTTTAAAAATTTCCATTTTGTTTTTTCATTAAATTAGATTAAATAATACATACTGAATAATAAAATGCAAATATTAAACTTTATTTAAATAAAAATAAAATAGCCCGATAAAACAAGGCTATTAAGATTTCAACACACAGTTTTTAATTTAATCTGGATTGGCTTTCGTAAGTTACTTTATAATTAAATTCTTTTTTAGTGTTTTTATTTAATTTTAAATTTATTTCACCAACATGACTTGTCGAATTGTTGAAATTAAATGAAACCCCAACTTCCGATGGTTCATTATTCTCCATCTCTATGTTGAAATCGTATGTTTTTTTCAAAACTTTTAACTTATAACCATTGTTACTTATAACTTTTACATCTTCTTTTATTAATGATGACGTATAACTAACATCTACATCAAAAGACTTACCCAAACTTATTTCAATATCATCATCTTTGGAATAATCTCTTACACTTTGAGTCGTTAACAAAGTTGAACTTTCTGGATCTAATCCTTTATATACGGAAATAGCTCCCGCTGTAAATGGAAAATGATAATCTTTGTTATTTTTTCTTTTCAATATTAAATACATATTTGCTTTTACATCTTCATTTTTTGAAGTGGATGGATGAAATGTATTAAACCTATACTCCTTCTCACTTGGTATTTTATTAAAACTTTGAAATGTGAGATGAGTTTCTGTATTATCTAAAACAACGACAGGTTTTGGATAGGTTAGTTTTTGAAAACCCTCAAAGCTTTCAAATTGTGGTGAAGCAACACTTGAAAACTCAGGAGAATCAGCCATCATCATTCTTCCTCTCACATTTGAATAATTATTACCTCCAATTTGAACATCCCCGGCCATAAGATTCAATTTTGTATTCTCAAAAGATAAATCAGTATTGTTTTTGACGACGAGATCAGAGCGATAATTAACGTTATTTTCTTTATCCATAAACAATTGATGATTTGTATACCAATTTAAACCACTAAATAAATAATTATACGCTACATTTAAAGATTTCTTTTCTATTAAATCTGTGTAAATTTCATAAATTCCGCTGGATAAAGGAATATTCTTCTTGAATTCAAAACTTTCTATGTCGCCAATTTTTAAATGCTTCACGCCACCGTCTGTTTTTAAAGTTAACAAACCTTGATTCACCGATTCCAGAATCCCCTCCCTTTCATCTAACTTAACTTTTTTATTTATATTTTCTTTTAATAATCTATTAAAGTCATTTCTTTTAAACTCTTTTTTCAACACTTTTGCATTTTCCGCATTAACAACTAAACTATTATTCATTATTGTAGATGGAACTTCAACATAAAACCTTCCAGAATCCAATTCTTTAATTTCAGACTTACCAAACAAGGCCGCTTGCTTATACAGTGTTAAAGATGACTCATAATTAGCAGCAACAGTAACTGTTGACAATGTGCTTGCTAATACTAAAACTGATAAAATTGATTTACGCATAAAAAATTTCCTTTTTTAATTACTTCCTAAAACACTATCATTTTATAAAAATTAATCAATGTTTTTATTGGAAATTAACCTATTGACCAATGACATGATTTTTGATATAATAGCAAACTTCAAAAACTCATAAAGGAGAGAAAATATGCATAAAAAATCCCGAACCATTAGAAACATTCTCATAGGAGTAGCGGCAACATATGCTCTTTCAGGATGCTCGGACCATCCTTCATCAGGTTATCTTGACACCACAAAACAAAGACAAGAAGCTAAAATTGTTGACATCAGTGGCAAGGTTTACGGAATTGAAAAAGGAACAACAGATCTTGTTCAAAAATATTATTCAGATATAGATAACTTAAAAGGCAAGGGATTCTACACAGAAGCTAAAAAAGCCATCATCAATAAAGATGAAAAACTTCCAACTCTCACTTTAAGCTACCCAAAAATAAATGGCACTCCTGACATGAGCAATGTCGAAAAATCTATTATCAATTTCTTAGAAAGCAAAGTAATAGATATCAACAATGAAATTCAAGCTGAAATTGATGAGGCTCAAAAAAATCTTGATGAAGCCCAAACAAAATATGACGAAATTGCAAGTCTTGGATCTTCACATGAAAATTCCACTATGGATGAACAAACTGCATTAGATGAGGCTCAAAAAAATCTTGATGAAAAAATTAAAGAAGTTGACATTCTTAAAAAAACCTCACTAGCAGAAGTAAACGATGTACTAAATAAAGGAGGCCAGCCTGTATACACAGAAAACCAGAGTCCATTCAATGATTATCGGTTCATCGATTATTCTGAAAAATCAGAATCTCCAGAAACTTGCCAAGCTGATAGATTCAGAATTGTTATTGATTTAATATCTGAAAAAAATATGTGTC
>Ga0307966_1003883_pt1 | contig 11161 bp, 4 predicted proteins | sample OrgLakmetagen646_FD_203141 | JGI IMG/M metagenome (GOLD analysis project Ga0307966, IMG submission 203141) | Saline water microbial communities from Organic Lake, Antarctica - #646 | ecosystem: Environmental > Aquatic > Non-marine Saline and Alkaline > Saline | place: Antarctica: Organic Lake... | reverse complement strand
AAAATGAGCTTTAAAAACAGGCCTTCTTTGATATTGATTTTTGATACAATCAGAGAATTTTTAATAATCTGGTTGATGCGACCTCCACCGAACCCGACAATCTTGGAAATCAATTTAAACGGATTGTAAAAAAGCAGGCAGAAGTTTCCATTCACCTCTTTAAATCCGTATTTTTAATAAAATTGAACATCAAATAAAAAGAATAGAAAATGGCGAAACTAACACTGAATGATGTTGAACTGAAAGGGAAAACAGTTTTGATGAGAGTCGATTTTAATGTACCCATTAAAAACGGTGTGATTTCTGATGATAATCGTATAGTACAGGCTTTAAAGTCGATTAAGCACGTGGTGGATGCAGGCGCAAAGCTTATCCTCACAAGTCACCTTGGCCGTCCCGCTGGCTCGCCAGATCCCGAGTTCAGCCTCAAACCCGTTGCCGATCATCTCGCAACACTGCTCGATACAAAAGTGCATTTTGCAGAAGATTGCATTGGCGAGGAACGTACCAGTGTTGTAGATGCAGCTAATTTTGGTGAGGTAGTTCTCCTGGAAAATGTGAGATTTCACGAAGGTGAGAAGAAAAACGATCCCGAATTTGCTAAACAACTGGCCGAAGGTGCTGATCTGTTTGTGAATGATGCGTTTGGCAGCAGTCACAGGGCACATGCATCAGTTGCCGGAGTTACAGAGGTACTGCAGCCTGCCGTGTCTGGTTATCTGCTCGAAAAAGAGATTAAATACCTTGAAGAGAGTGTAAACAGTCCCGAACGTCCGTTTATAGCTATTCTTGGTGGAGCAAAAGTATCTGATAAGATTGGCGTCATCGAGAACCTGCTTTCGAAAGTGGACAGTATTCTCATTGGCGGCGGAATGACCTATACGTTTTATAAAGCGAAAGGCCTGCCAATCGGTAACTCCCTTGTTGAAGAAGATAAAGTGGAATTAGCGGGAGAGCTGATGGAAAAAGCCAAAAAAGCAGGTGTGAATTTCATGCTTCCAATCGACTCGGTTGTGGCAAGAGAGTTTAATAACGACGCGGAGCATAAAGTTGTAGAGGAAGACGGAATAGAAGACGGCTGGATGGCTCTGGATATTGGGCCGCAATCGGCAATTGCGTTCAGCAACAGCATCAAGAATGCGAAAACCATCGTCTGGAACGGCCCCATGGGTGTTTTCGAAATGGAGAATTTTGCTGAGGGAACATTTGAGGTTGCCAATGCACTCGCGAAAGCGACCGAAAATGGTGCTACAACCATAATCGGAGGCGGTGATTCCTCATCTGCCATTAAGAAAGCCGGGCTCACCGATAAGGTATCGCACGTTTCAACAGGCGGCGGAGCAAGCCTCGAATACCTCGAAGGGAAAGAGCTTCCCGGAGTTGCTGTTTTAACCGATAAGTAGGAAATAAAAAAACCGTCAATGCATAAATGACGGTTTTAAAATAAGTATCAGGCCTCTTTAATAAATGTTGAAGGGGCTTTTTTTACTTCTCCGCTCGTTTCAACGGAACCTGCTTTTCATTCTCCTCTTCTGCACGGGCTTCTGCTTTTGCTAGCACGCCGTTAGGCATCAACCGTATGAACTGGCTTTTCTCTTCACTCCAGCTTTCGAGATAAATTTTTGCAGTCTCGCTGTTTGTGTTGGAAAAATAATCGCTGATCAAGCCTTTAAGTTCTTCAGAAGAAGCTTCATCAAGCTCAAGCGGAGTTACATACTCCTCGTTAATTTGGTGAAGCTGATCACGTCTCAGATAAAGTGTTCCGCCTGTCATTCCCGCGCCCACATTGCTCGAAACGCCCCCGAGAATCACTACGGTACCGTTGGTCATATATTCGCAGGGATGGAGTCCGGTGCCCTCCACAATAGCTACGGCTCCGCTATTTCGTACAGCAAAGCGGTCGCCTGCCAAGCCGTGCACGTGCAGAGATCCGCCTGTGGCTCCGTAAAGAGAACAGTTTCCGATTATGGCGTTTTCAGCAGGATTATAATGGCTCTCTTTTGGCGGATTTATTACCATGGTTCCGCCCGACATCGCCTTGCAGACCGAGTCGTTTGCTTCGCCCCAGAGTTTCACATGCAGGCCTTCATTTAGGAACACTCCAAAACCCTGTCCTGCACTTCCTGTAAATTCAAGACTGATTTTACCATTGAAATGGTGATCAGACTCTGCCTCACCTTTCTCTTCAATTTCTGCCATTCTCTTTTTAGAAACCCTCGCCGCCATGGCTCCGGAAAGTGTGGCGAGTGCTGCCCGGTCTACGGAATGGATATTGCCTTTATATTCGAACTCTTCCTCATTCTCAACAACCTCTTTGCAGCGCTCAAAAAATAGCTCGTTAAACTGGCTTATTCCTTCGTTAAACGGGTTGCTTTGGTTGTTGTATTGATGAAGATTATCGCCTTCATCTGCAGAAAAATAACCCAAATCTATGTGCCTGGATTCCACCAGTTCCTGATGATGCTCCTTAACCGTAAGAAGATCGACCCGGCCTATAAGTTCGTCCAGCGATTCCACGCCAATCATAGCAAGGTGCCTTCGTACATCTTCTGCGAGATACTCAAGCATTTTAACCACATGCTCTTTTTCACCTTTGTACTTGGCTTTGAACTTAGGATTGTGTGTGGCAATGCCCGTTGGACATGTATTTTTCTCACAAATTCGAGCCATAACGCATCCTTCTGCCACAAGAAGTAGTTTCCCAAAGTCAAACCCTTCTGCTCCAAGGATCGCAGCAGAAACGATGTCGGCACCGGATTGGAGTCCGCCGTCCGTTCTCAATTCCACAAAACCTCTGAGGCCATGCTTGCAAAGAGTTTTATGAACTTCAAGCAGGCCAATTTCCCAGGGAAGACCGGCGTGCTTCATGGAAGTTAACGTGGCAGCACCGGTTCCTCCGTCTCCCCCTGAAATGTGAATCACATCGGCTCCGGCTTTTGCGACTCCAACCGCAATCGTCCCAATGTTTTCACCCGAAACAAGTTTAACGTTTACCCTTGCAGACGGTTTTATCTGTTTCAGTTCGTAAATGAGCTGTTTGAGATCTTCAATACTGTAGATATCATGAAGAGGGGGAGGGGATATCAGGTCAAATCCAGGCTCGCTGTGTCGCGCAAAGGCAATATCTTCATTTACTTTAATACCCATCAGCTGGCCGCCTTCTCCTGGCTTGGCACCCTGCGCAATTTTAATCTGAAACTCATTTCCGGCCATTAAATACTCTGCGGTTACGCCGAAACGTCCGCTGGCAACCTGTTTTGTAGAGGCTGAAATTCCAAGAGTGTAGTAGTATGGGTTTTCACCACCCTCACCGCTGTTCGAACGTCCGCCAATTTCTCTCATAGCCAGGAAAATATCGCGCTGCGACTCTGCACTGATTGCGCCAAAGCTCATTGCTCCGGATCCAAATCGCTGTAATATTTTACTCCTGTGTTCTACTTTCTCCGCATCAACACGCTCACCAGCCGTTTTAAAGGTAAACAGGTCTCTGAAATTTACAGGATCGGCCTCTTCACCGGCTTTCAAATATTCGTTGTAGAGTTCTAAATCGTCCAAAGAGAGATCTTTGTCTCGAACCAGCTTATGCACAATTTTCGACTGCGTATTCGTCATCGAATGCTTCTCACCTTTTGTGCCCCTGTTGTGCTCTTTGTACAGAAAGGTGTGGATCGGTTTGTCGTCATCCGCCATCTCTTCGGCTACTTCGGAGTGAGTAACGATTTGCCGAACAACCTCTTTCACATCAATTCCCTTTACCGGAGAAAATAGACCCGGGAAAAACAGATCTTTCAGCTCCTTTCCAATCCCAAGTGCCGTAAACAGTTTCGAAGTTTGATAGCTACGTGCAACCGAAATACCCGATTTCGACATAATTTTTAGAAGTCCGGTATTAAACGCTTTAATGACATTTTCCTCGCGGATATCAGGATCAAGATTTTTGAACTTTCTGTGATCTTCAAAACGGGCAAACTCCAGTGCTTTATATGGACAAACTGCTGTGGCACCAAAACCAACGAGAGCGGCAAAATGGTGTGTATTTCTCACTTCGGCCGTATCAACAACGATAGATGCATTTAGCCTCAGGCCCGATTCGTTGAGCGCGTTTACCAGCGACCTTAGCATCAATAAGCTTGGAATAGGTGGTTGCTTGGCCGTGGAATTACGGTCTGATATGATGAGGATTGTGGCGCCATCTTTAACCGCTTTTATAGCTGCATCAGTTATATGTCTGATGGCTGAACGGAACCCGATTTCACCGTGATCGCGGGCAAAGGTCATCTCAAATTCGGCCGTCTTAATTCTGGATGGCGATTTGTTAATGCCCCTGAGAGTTTTCATCTGGCCGAGCGAAAGCAGCGGAGATTCAATCTCAAAACCCGGGAACTGGGGAATCAGCTCTTTAGGCGAAAAAATGTTAGGGCGTTTCCCAAGATACATACTCAGGTCGGTTACCATCTTCTCCCGAATATAGTCGAGAGGCGGATTGGTAACTTGTGCAAAATTCTGATAAAAATAATCGAAAAAAGATCGGGGCTGATCGGAAAAAATTGCCGGCCTTGCGGTATCACCCATCGAGCCGATCGGTTCTTTACCGTCAGTAATCATCGGTACAAGCAGATTTTCGAGATCTTCGCGGGTGTACTTAAAAAGGTGCTTGTTTACAGAACTGTTATCGTTCTCTGTAATAATTTCCGGTTTCAGATCTTCGAGGCGGTGCTCAAAGTCAGCATCGTAATTTTCGCGCGAATAGCTGGGGTCCCGGAAGTGAATTTTGCCGTTCTCGAGCTCCATTTTAATTCCGTTACCGGCTTGAAGCGTACCTTTGGCTTCTATCAAAGCGGGATCAATTTCGAACGATCCGGTTTCTGAACTCAGGAAAAGATGATCGTCGGTCATGATCCAGCGACAGGGGCGAAAGCCATTTCTGTCGAGCCGTCCGCCGATGGATGACCCATCCGAATAGGAGATAAACGCGGGGCCGTCCCACGGCTCCATTGCGCGGCTCCAAAACTTATAAAAACTATTTCCGTGCGTTGCGGGTGGAATCATAATGGCGAGTATATCTTCCACAAAAGGAATACTGCTGCGGTAGGTGAGAGCTTCCACCATTTCATTAAGGCTGCCAGAATCGCTGATCTGCTGCCTGGTAAGCAGCTCATCTTTGGGAACGCCCAGGTACTTCTCCCGTGATATGGCCCATGACCGGTTTCCCGTAATGGTATTAATTTCGCCGTTGTGGGCAATAATGCGAAAAGGCTGGGTTTTATCCCATGAGGTTTTGGTATTGGTTGAAAAACGACGGTGGAAAAGTGCAAACCGGGTTTCGAAATCAGGATTTTGTAGATCCAGGTAAAAATCTTTGAGAGAGTTTGCTTTGGTAAGCGCCTTGTAAACAATGGTGCGCGCCGAAAGCGATGCAAAAAAGAATTCACGCACAATTCCCTGCTCTTTCTCTTTGGTGCGGGTCATCTGTTTCGCTGTAAAAAGCAGTCTATCGAACGAACTGTCGGTACGGCAGTGATCGGGACGTTTTATGATGGCATGTAAAATAAAGGGCATCGACTCTTTTGCAATTTCGCCCAAAATGGATGTGTCTACAGGAACTGTTCTGTATTCGAGTACTTTCAGCCCGTAGAACTGAAACGTCTCTTCAAATATTCTGAGTGCTTTCCTGCGTCTCTGGCTACTGTGTGGCGTGAAAATAGTTGCCACGGCCACTTCGCCCTTTTCATATCCAAAAAGCTCAAAAGGAATGTCTGCCATGATCCCGGCGCCGTCGCTCGAGACAAAATCGGCGTTGCAGGCCCCGCGATGCTCTACACAGCTGAGTGCATGGAGTGCTTTCTGCAAATTCTGATGAGAATACTCGTTTTTTCGGCTGGCGATAAAACCGACGCCGCAGGAAGATTTGTCCTTAAAATAGTTGAGGTGGTCCATAACAAAGAGATGTGGTTGATAACTGCTAAACTTTTAAGCTTGAATAAATAATGCTATAAATCTGTATGGATGCAATAAAATTTTTTATGGAAGCGCTTTTTAATAACTTAGTTAATCATTTTTTCAAATTTCCCTAAAAAAATGAATTAGAAAACCTTTAATTAGAACGGTTTTCAATATTTGAAAATGACTTTCAAACTTTTATCGATCACAACTACTTTGAGGTAGCTCGTTTAGGTTCATAATAATATTTGACTCGAGTACATTCGCACTCTTTGAGTGTTATGGTTTGCAATTACATACTGCATCATTATATAACTGTCTTGTTTAACTGATAGCTAATGTTAATTTCCAAACTGATCTACCATGCTTATGCTATTTTTTTTAACATATTCTGCCTAAGTTAGAAAACATGAAAAGTTCTGTGAAGCGTTTTTTTAATATCACGTTAATCATTACAGGAATTTTATTCGTTCATTCTTGTAATAATTCTTTTGATCCAACTGACCGGGATAATGGTACATATTCAGTCCATGGCATGCTCGATTTGATGGAAGAGTCAAATTACATTCGTGTTAGGAATATGAACGCGCCATTTACGCTTGAAGCTACGGAAGAGCTCGATGTGATTGTCACTCTTCAGAACATGGAAACCGGTGCCAGTTCATTTCTTGAACCTTCTATTCGGGAATACAGGGGCGTTTACCTGCATACTTTTTCTTATGATAAGCAGGCCCTCCCCGATACAGGCTATTTACTCTCCGTTGAAAGCAGTGATGGATTTAAAGTTGATCTGGAAACCGTAACGCCCACACACCCCGAACCTCAGATTATCCGGGAAGATAATGGCTGTTCAACGCCCGTGAACATGGTGTTTGACCCCATGAACGGAGGCACATTTACAGTGCGATTCGGTACGGAGCTGGATACCGAAGAAAAGGATGGGGTCTGGGGCAGAATTTATACATTTGAGCCATCAAATTACGAAGACAGGGTTAGCATATCGTTCACTCCATTGCGAACAGCCCAGGGAGTTGAAGCAAGCTTCGGTACCTGCTTTTCTTTGCTTCCAGGTAGAAATCTTTACGTGGCCATTGCTCACTACTCACCGGGATTTTACGAAGAGCTGAATGCAGATGTAACCGACATTCTGGAAACTACCCGAAGATTTGGCGGATTCTATGCTGATACTCTGGCGATTCCGGTTGACCCCTCAAGATAAAAGATGTGTTGTTTTGAAAAACATTGCTACTGTAATTCTGATATTCCTTTTATGCATCACAGGACTGGAAAAAATTCAGGCTCAGGAAGGAGCTCTTCTTCGAATTGTTACGATAAACGGAGAAGATGGCACACCTATGACAGGAGCAACTGTTGTCCTGGCTGAACCCGGGGTGGAAGAGCCACCCGATATGTTTTGTGTTTCGGACAGGGATGGATTGTGTGAAATTCGAAATATTGAAGCAAACGTGGAGCTGGAATTAACAGTTTCGTACGTGGGTTTTCAAAGCTATAATGAGACTATTCAGTTTGAACCAGGCGATCGAAAACTGGTTCGTGCCACACTAAATCCGGCAGTGGGTGAATTGAATGAATTGGTTGTCACAAGGCAACGATATTTAACCACCGGCGAGGTTGGAATTCAGCGAATTACCAGCACCCAGATATCCCGTACTCCATCACCGGTTGCGGGAGGCGATCTGGCCACCTTTCTTCAAACAGTACCAGGTGTTATCACCAGCGGCGACCGTGGCGGGGATCTCTACATTCGTGGTGGCACACCCGACCAGAACCTGATCCTGGTCGATAATATGCCCATCATAAAGCCATTTCACATCTCCAATCTCTTTTCCGCTTTTCCCGATAACATCATTCAGAATGCCGATCTCTATGCCGGTGGGTTTGAGCCCGGATATGCCGGGGCCACTTCGGCAGTTCTGGATGTGGCGCTAAGGCCGGGAAATATGCGCGAATACAGTGCAAGCGCATCGGTCAGCCCATATATTGTTGGCTTACAGGCAGAAGGGCCGCTGGAAAAAGACCGCAGCTCTTTTTTATTGAACAGCCGCTACTCTCTGATCGATGAGACCGGCGGTTTCCTAACCGGTGAAGATCAGAATATTCAATTTGCAGATGTTTTAGGACGCTACACTGTTCAGGACGAGAATATTACATGCAGCGTGACCGGTTTATATACTCACGACAGCGGAGAAATTGTTCCGATGCGTAACGTAGATCACAGCTGGACAAATGTGGCTGCAGGTGCACGATGCCTTGCTTTTTCGGAAACATTTAACCACCCTATTGATGCCTCGGCCGGTTTTACAAGCTATAAGAATGAAGAGGGTACACCCGAACAGCGCGAACGTTTATCCATTGTAAACCAGATCTATGTTGCCATGGATTTTAAAAATGATATTGGCAGACTCCCTGTAGATATCGGGTTTGGTATGACCATGAAAACCTACCGACTTGAGCTTAGTGAACGTTTCACAAGATTTGTGTCGCTGGAGAACCTGGATGTAACGGTGCCGGTAGGTTACGTATTCACTGCTACAGAATGGTCGGTCGGGGATCACATCACATTTTACCCGGGATTTACGTCACAATTTACGCTCGATATGCCCCTTACGTTTGAACCGCGATTGCGGATTGCCTGGCAGCCCGGCGGCAGTGACCAGTCTCAGTTTAGTCTTGCTGCCGGACGTTATGTACAGATGCATTCCGGCATCAGTGACGAGCGCGACGCGGGAACGGTATTCACTGTGTACCAGCCGGTAGAGCCTGGCGATCCATTTCCTTCTGCCATCCACGGTTTGCTGGGGTACAATCAGAGGATTGGGCAATCTGTTTCCTTTAACCTTGAAGGATATGCAAAACGGCACTTCAATATTCCCGTTTCGAAATGGAATCCTGAACCTCGAATTGAGCTCGAAACCGCATTGGCCGATGGACTTACGTTTGGGTTTGATTTCAGGTTCTCGCTTGAGGAACCACTTTACTACGCAACCGTTTCCTACGGCTGGGTGCTGTCCGAATATGAAGCGGTAAGCGGAGACCTGGGGGCGTGGGTCGAAGAACCAGTATTCAGTTATTCTCCAGCACATGATCAGCGTCATAAATTGAACATTACAGGTGGCCGCAGAATCATGGGGTTTAATCTGGATGCCCGCTGGGAACTGGGCAGCGGTAAACCCTATACGGAAATTTTTGGCTACGACTTTTCATTCAGACTACCGTTTGAAAATCCAAATACCTCACCAGGAACTGCCCGGATCCTCTATAGTGAACCGTACAATGGCAGAATGCCGTGGTATCACCGGCTGGATGTATCCGTGAGCCGTGACTTTGAATTGGGGGGAAGTACCCGTTTGGAAACACAGCTGGGTGTGATTAATGCCTATAACAGACGCAATATTTTTAACTTCGACTACGGTACTCTGCAGAGGGTTGATCAGTCACCATTCTTTCCGTATCTGTCAGTTCGGATGATTTTATAGGAATAGAATTAAGTCTGAAAGCTACTCAAAACCTCACCCTCGCCTGTACCCCCACATCACTTCGGCGGTTGCCGTTGATTTGGTTCAGCCCGCTGCTGATCACATTTCGGTCTTCATAAACGGTTGTGGCGGCTTTTAGCCAGAACTCGAGCCATTCGGTGGCTTCATAGTTCACTACGATATACATCCTCTGTCCCTGGTCGAACAGAACAGTATTGGAGAGCACATAGAGCAGATCGTTTTCAAACTGGTAGAGCCGTGAGCTGAAATCATCCGTGTCAAACATGGTGATGCGCGCATCAATCTTAAGGTTGGGCATGGGATAAAACCGCACGTCCTGAAATACAAGATATCCCCACGTTTCATCTTCAATCGTATCGCGGGTGCGGGCCATATCAAACCGGGTGCGCAGGCGTACTTTTGGGTGAACCTGGTATTCGGCCTGAAACCGGGCACCTGTTCGCTTATTATCCCCAAGCAAACGTATTTCCCGGCCAAAATCGTCGGTAGTGGCGTACTCTTCCTCTTTGGTCTGGTAACGGATGAGCGCATACAGGCTTAGCTCCCGCATGGGATTGTATTCAATATAACCGAGCCAGTCGAAACCCGAGGTTGGTTGCCGCGTTTGAAACCGGGGAGCCGGGAACCGAAACTGATCGAGATAGGCGCTGATGCTTATCTGCTCGTTCAGGTCGTGCTCAAAACCAATGTAAAAACCCTCTTCGTTGCCGGGATCGCCCGACTGCTCACCAAATCCCGCACCATAAATCGACTGCAGTGCCTTATCGTAGTAGCGGTAGGAGAGAATAACATCCGAGTTGGCGCTAAGTTCAAATTCCGTGCCTGTGAGAAGCCCGTAGCCGCCATTATCGGTGTAGGCAAATTCCCCAAAAGCAATTGCGGGGCCAATCAGTACCCGGTAATCTGCCGAGTACCCGGCAAGATCCGTTCCTGAAAAGTTGTAGGTTTGATAGGGTTGGGTACCCGCTGCCACAGGCTGATCAAACCGGTTAAAAAAGCCTGTTACACCCACAAAGCCAAAAGGAATTCGGGCGCGGATTCGTCCGCCAACGGTGGTTTGCTCCAGGCTGTTTTTGCGATCGAGTTCACTAATGGTGCGATGAAATCCGCTTTCTGTGGGAAAATTTACGGTTCCGTCTCCGTTGAGGGATGCGGTGCGGTTTCGGTTGGAGTAGAACCCGGTAACCTGCAGATTATTACCGTATGTGGCAGCCACTCCCCGAAATCCAATTCCTTCCTGGGCAGATGTAAACGGACGAACCCCGCGTTCGTTTTTTGATACGCCGCGAATCACATCCCTGCCCTTGCCAAAAGCTCCACCGCTCCAGAGAAGCAGTCCCTGGCCAACTGAAATACTGTAATCACCCACAACAAGCGACTGAAGGTTCCCTACATCCTGCAGGGCAATGTGCCAGGAATTATAGTCGAAATCGTTAAGGCCCGAAATAGCTTCGCCGGCATCTTTTTCCTGTGTAAGATTCAGAGAAAGATAGTTGCTAGTGTAGCGGTATCGCTGGTAATATTTAAAGGGGCTGCCTTGAAATCCGGAAGAGTCGGGACGGGTGAATCCTTCCTGATCCTGTACAACTCTCTGATATCGCGAAAAACCTTCGAAACGGCTGTTGGTTGTCCAGAAACGTGGATTAAGATAGAGGTCTCTGCTAAGTTCCAGTCCGGAGCCTACGGTAATATAGGGGCGTATT
>Ga0307966_1003881_pt1 | contig 11165 bp, 12 predicted proteins | sample OrgLakmetagen646_FD_203141 | JGI IMG/M metagenome (GOLD analysis project Ga0307966, IMG submission 203141) | Saline water microbial communities from Organic Lake, Antarctica - #646 | ecosystem: Environmental > Aquatic > Non-marine Saline and Alkaline > Saline | place: Antarctica: Organic Lake... | reverse complement strand
CAAGCGCAAGTCTGTACTGCCCTGGCCCATAATCCTGACCACGTTGGAGTTGTCAGTGAAGATCTGAACGGACTTGTGCCTGATGATGTATAAAAAGGATTCAAGACTGTGAAGAAGTCCCCACATTTCTCTCAGTGTGCTACTGGATGTGCCATGCCACAACTCGGGGGGGAAGAAACCTTGTGCCTGCAATTTTTGATTTTCCATCGTGGCACCCCAACTTGCTGCTCCAGCATCACACCATCACACCATATGGAAATGTCAGAGGTAAAGGGGGAAGGCCAAATCTTTTTGCGAAATGCGTACAAGTGGGACCAGTAGGTGAGTTCGTCTCGCAAGCTGTCAGAGATAGCAACGTAGAATTGCAAGCTGTACTGCTGCAGGTAAGAGTGGCATTGCCTTGATTTGATGAGAGCAATAGGGCCTCTTGCCATAATCATGCTGCTAAGGTGGCCAGCAATTCGCGAAAGCAGGTGCACTAGCACCTTCTGTCTTGACAATGCTACTGTGATCAGCTGTTGCAAACTTTCCCATCTCTCTAACGGCACTTTAAAGGAACTAAAATCCAAGCCAATGACAAAACCAAGGTGGGTCAGGAGGCGTCGTGTAAATTGCAGATGAGACTTGGACTCGTTGATTGCCAGGCCAGCTAATTTGAAAGTGTCCAAAACCAACTTCCTGTGTGCTGTAGACTGGGAATCAGAGACCAGGAAAAGGAAGTCATCCAAGTTTATAAGCCGGACCCCCCAAAAGCGCAGGTATAAAGAGATGGTTCTCATAATTTTTGTGAAGCACCAGGGGGCAGAAGCAAGACCGAAAGGAAAGACTCTGAAAACATAGAATTCACCCTCCCATTGAAACCCAAGGTACGTGTAATATCTGGGATCCATATCCACCTGGTGGTAACCGCTGGCAAGGTCAAGAGAAAACATGAGGTCATCCAGTCTGCCAGGTCAGTCAGTAGATTGAGAGAGTCCATGCGAAAAGAAGGTACCATCAGAAATAGGCGCAAAAAGGCGCGTGTCATAAACGTAATAAGCCCAGAATCAATGCAGCTGCCCCGACGACGAGTCCCCTAGCCAGAAATACGACGTGCACTTTCATGAAGCTCAACAGGGTCGATGAAAAGGTCAGCGTGGTGTGGACAAAGGTGCGGGAGAGGAGGAAGTAAGTGTCAGCGGCAAGAGCAAAAGCGAGTGCCCCGCCGTGTACAAGCCAGGTTGCAGCCTCGCTCCTCCATCAGGGCTGCAGCAAGCCCACCAGCGAACATTGCGAAATGCGACAGAGTCAAGAGTCTCAAGCGTCAGGAGCGAGAAAAGCCATGAGACAAGGGCCCATAGGGCCGTGGGTCGAGAATTGGGGCGCATAGCGCCTTGCAGCAAGCGACTTAGAATAGAAGTATGCTGAAGAGAGTTGTGTTCTCCAAGGAATAAAAAGAATGGAGAAGGGAAACAGAAAACCAGAAAGTGAGGACACCTCACTTTATGCTACACTACAAGAACCTGAGTTCAGGTGTACGTTTCACACTGAACTCATAAGATCATTTTGCATGTGCCAGCTCCCCTGAACCAATTCAGACAAACATATTTAGACAGCATGTTGCAACTCAATTATGCCTACTACATACAGACCTGCTCCAATGAGTATGCACGTGCCAATATTGAGCGCATCAGAGACGGAAAAGGGGAAGCGTAATATTTTCCCCCTCCTTGTACTTTGCGCATGCGATGCAGCCGAGAAGTGTCACAAACTTGGCAAGCCCTCCAATTCGGGAATTCTTACGAATAGAAATATCATAAATGAAATCATATAGCGCGGCGCGGGCCAGAAATGTCTGACGGCGCGGAGGCGGCGGCAGTTGGGAATTGCAGTTTACTCCAGTCACAATCCAGCTCACAATCCAGGCAGCTCTGCATGACGCAGAGCCCCCCACGCTTGACCCCAGCAGGCCCCTCCTGCTCCTGGCCAACCAGGGCAAACAGCTGGGGGATGACATCCATGCCAGCGTCGGTGATCTGGGAGAGGGCGGCTTGTCGTGGGAGGACCCATAACTTCTAGAGCACCCCATTTCAACAGGAATTCGTTGACAGTGTACAATGCCACTGTACACTGCCAACGGAATCCTGTTGGCCTGCCAACAACGTAATTTACACAGCTCATCACTGTGCTGCTCGTTCTGTGCAGAATGCTCATGCTCATGCTCATGCTCATGCTTATGCCCATGCTCATGTTTGCAAAGACTACCAACTAGAATTGCCTTGCCTTCTGTGGGTCCTTGCAGTGGGTATATATACGGTATGTGCGTTGGCGGCTTGCGCTCCTACATAGGAGCGCAACCATCAACGCAAAGGAGGGGTAAAAAGAAAAATGTTTCCTCACCTCACAAAAAGCTGGTGGTCTTGCTTGGCAAAATAAAAGAGCATGCACCTCGCATGCACTGGTCACATACACGAGAACCATCTTCGAGCCACGCTGCTGCCTCAACTTTTTCAATGTGCGCACGCATGCGGAGTCTAATGACATTGCGCACAACATGATTGGACAGATCAAGATGAAGATCCCGGTGTACAACAGTCAGCATAGCTCGTTTGTAGAAAAAGGGATGGCAAACCAACAATGATAAGTGGCCAGCAGTTTGTTGTTGTATGTGTTGGGGTCCACCAGCTCAGCGTCTCTCCAAACACCTCTCATCCTGTGCTTCAAATCTGTAGCAATTTCTTGCATGGCAATAGCACGCCCAGTTTGAACAGCTCGTACATACAACTCACGCCCACGCAGTCCTTGAAAAGCGCTCAGCAATTGAGCAGTCCAGCAGGCACTTGAACAAGGCTGAAATTTGAGATCAGCCTGGCGGACTTCCCTCCACAAAGTGACACTGATTGTATTAAGCATACTACTAAAAAGCTTGACAGCAAATTTCAAAGTGCACTTAAACGACGAGGCCATCAAAAAGTGTGGCCCTTAAACAGCCAGAAGTCAGACCTTGTTTTGAACTGAAAGATTAAATGCTTGACATTCTCATTAACATCATTTTCAGATGAAGTAAGTCGAACTTAAAGGCACTAATTGCGTCCTTGATCGAATAGCGCTAGTAACAGGCTCGTAAATGTGCTGCAAAGTAATATCAGGAGAAAGCAGGTTGGCATACGTGCTGCAGCACGCAACTAACGTTTAACAACATCAGAAACAATAGATCTCGCTTTTTCTGTGTCAAATCAGCCTTCAGCACAAGCATCTCTGTATTGTCTTTTAGATCACCAGTTAACGTATGATGGCTCTGATTGTTCTGTGCCCATCCTCTCCAGCTTTTTTTCTGAAGCCGCCAAGCTCCGTGCTGAGCCCAGCCTGCAAGCACCAAAATGTGGCACTGCATCATAATGCCTAAACACGAAAGAGTTGATGTACTTTACAGTGATAAATAAGTCACCATGTCTCAGAAGTAGGAGCGCTCACCCCCAAATCCTCTTCCTTGGTATCCCCCCTTGCCACAGTTGTAAAAACAGCTAACTAGCCACCATGTTTTGTCTGCATCGCAGAATATCATTCCTAATCCCTGGAGAATCCTCCATGACTTGCAGGGTGAGAGTCACACCTGCAGTGCAGGACGTGGCATTCCGCGTTAGAGCAGGCTATGGCGCCAATCAGTCCGCCAGAGTGGCATTGCTGGCAACGAGAGACTGTGCTAGTCAGCTTGTGCTGTGCTGTGTTAGCAAGTGCCTGAGAGGAAAGGGTTGTGTGATTAAAAGGGGGACGTGAAACAGCCTACACTGGTTTGTGGGCTACATTACACATTTCATTGTCCTTTCATCTTGCTCAGTTCCTAACTGCCATTCGTCATAAGTATGCCTTTAGCAGCGTTCGAGCCCGGTGCCTAAAATATCAGCATGGAACACACCTGCTCTCTGCAAAAAACTTCAGTCCATGTCCCAGGGCGCGCACGGCATGTGTCACACAGCGCAGGGGAAAGCCCAGGAGGAAGCTGCTGCTTCGGGAGCGCTTGCTTGCAGCTCAAGCACTTGGGCAGAGCTTGTAGGAAACCCATTAATCCAGCCTGTCGGCCCCCTGCGCCTTTGCCAGCCTGCGTGTGGAAAAGATTGTGCAAGGCGTGACAGTTAGCGCTCTCAGGGTGCTCAATTTTGCACAAGCAATTAATCAGGCAGAGGAGCCAAGAGCAAGCAATTTAGCGAGCAATGCAACTTAACTAAATTCAATGAACAGTGGCTCAATTGAGAACTCCGGTACCAGAATTACAACGATGACCATCTCTTTAATTCTGGAGTCCACGACAGTATGGACCTTGATAACGCTTTCAAGTCCTTTTGACACAAAACGATTAAAAATCACAGCATGCCAACTTTTTCCAGTGCTCTTGCTTTATGGCTGTTAGGATTTTCAGCAGTGCATGAAAATGATGCATGAAAAAGGGCAACAATTCAACGCACCTTGCCGGGGTCCTTGATGTCCACAGGAATCCCTGCAGCACCTCCAGCCCCAGAAACTGCCACAACTCCTGCATTTGCCTCCTCAGATCCTGCAGGGCAACAAGCCAGGCTATGCTTGACTTGACCAAAAGATTTGTGAAGGTATCTTGGTCAGAGGAAGGAGGGAAAATAACAACCAGGAGCACCTGTACATCACACTTTGCTCTATCTCTTCTGTCTGTTTTCACCCCCTGTATAATGCTGTACTCAGACCTAGGCGCTTACCCTCTACGTAACAGGGTGTGTGGCAATCTAGCAAGGCACAGACCTGGTAAGGGAGGCTCCATGCGCACAAAGGTGTGCGGACCAGTCAGGAGAGTAGATAGGGCCTCAGGCTTTAGGACCTTTGCCATGACCTCCTGCAGTGGCGGCTGTAGGATCAAACACGCAAGACATTTATAAGAAAAACTATGCAGGCAGTGAAAAACCACATTATCAAGTGCTCCAAAGGAAAAGGAGCCGGTTTGGTGCCGGATACGGTAAGCTGCTGAGTTCTCTGCTTGCAGAAGATCTCCAGTTCTTGCAGGCAAGTAACTCGTGTGATGCTCTTTTTTACAAATTTGCATGCTTCCCTATCTTGTCCATCTTTAGTATATCTGGGTGTATGGGGGCAAATCATTTTTGCTTGCCCTTGTAGTGCAACTGCAACGACCCAGATGCCTGCTTGTTTCCCTTTCCGTTCCTTTTCCTCCCTTTCTCATTCCCTTTCTGGTCGTTCCCACCTTCCCATATGAAATTCCTCCTGCCTACTGAACGAGCCATAACAAAAAATCTCACCAAAGAAAAGAGAAAAACTGTGAGGATCAGGAGGATTACAGGCTTGGCCTGAAACCGGCTCCTGGTAAGAGTTGGTAATGGTACTGAAAAGGGCATATCTAAATTAACAACTTTAGCTGCACAATCAACAGAATGAACATGAAGCTTGGAAGCAAATTTCAATCTAAATTTTAAGACCCATCTTAATTTTAAGACTTGAGTCCATGGAATGCTCCGATGAGTGAGTGTTGTAGATGTGCCACCCATTCCCAGAAGGATGGCGTGGAGGGTAAAGCATTTTTTTCTCGATGGCATGAAAAAGTGAACAGACAAGTTAACCTTTTTGCCTCTCGCTCCCAAATCTCTAAGACAAAAACGCTCGCCTTCAGCTTGTTGTGAAAGTACAGCTCGTAAGCGGGGACAAGACCTGCTTCCAACGTGAGCAGCGGGTCTTCTGCTGCTTCATCTTGCAGCCTTGCACCAGAAAGTAGGACATACGAGAGCCGCTCGCCCAGTAAGAAAGTTCTGCCTGTGTGCATTTAGATATCAAGCGCCCTGATTTCCTAATCTTGCATATTCATAGGACAAACAGTGTTCTAGGGGGAAAGCAAAGCGACAAAGCCGCACCTGGATCTCGCTGAGCAAGCTTAACAGCCAGATTTGCATGCGGCCCTCTCACATCTTCCCCGCCTGCACATTACGCGTGGTCCATGCCATGCAAGTTATGAACATCCTTGCACATTACGAGCATAACAAACTGATGCTCAAGGTCTTCACTGTGAAAAGTCGAGAAAGTTGGCCAGCGATGCATTTGATTGCCACCAAATTCGTGTGACCCTGTACCACCACCTAAATAGCTTGGCGCTTCTTAAGCATGGACGCAGCCCGCAGCACATGATACCTGAGCCCGTGACTAGCCAGGAAAGAGGTATGCATAGAAGCCTGCTTAGCTCGCTTGCCTGCAATGCTCCTACTTAAAAGTAGTTAGACATAGGATGTCCCAATAGCCACAGTGCGTGCTTATGTAGTGCATGTACCTGCAGGCTCCGCTGCAGCTTGAGCCACCTGCGCCCCAGTGACCCGCCACAAGCCACCTGTCATTACTAGCTCCCCCACAGTGCAACCCCCTGTGAGCAACCTGTGTCGATGAAAACTTATTCTTAGCGCAATTTGTTCAAACAAAAATAGGACAAGAACAAGAGCGCAGAACAGTTTTTTGCAACACATGAAAGAAGGAACACAAAAGCAACCCCCACAAAACATTTCCGCGCTTATAATTTTACCTGTGAATCTCTTGTTCACAGAACGAGACTGCTGCAGGAGGGTCTTCATGCAGCAGGATTCGCTCTAAAGCACCCTGAGGTTCGATTTTACAATAGTATAATTGCAAAAACTTCTTACATGAATAGGGTTACAGGATTGGTTTGATGCTTGTGCGTATAGAGATCATATCAGTGTCTGAGCGTCGAAACTGTTCACTTGCTTGTGCTTACAAGTCTGTTACGGCATGTGATAACGCCGTTTCTATGCATATGCCTTGTAATACCAAAGCAGCTATGTTGCCTTACTTTTACCTGCAGGCAGTTTGCAACAAAAGGTGCAGATTGCCTCCACATAGACTTCACACCCTTCACCACAAGCTGGGAGGAGGCACTAGGAGAGTCCAAAGGCGTACGGTCCAGCAAAGCAAGCTCCTCATCAGTCCCAAATGACCTTCCTGTGTTTCATGCGTTAAGAGGACAACTTATTTGCCATCATAGAAGAAAAGGAAACAAAAAGGTTATAGCAAGCAGGTTGCAGCAGATTGTGAGACCTTGACACTGCAGAGTACTCTGCAAAGGTACTCAAGTTCTTGGAGACGTGCAACCAAATGTTAATTAAAACTGTCTTGCCACAGCTTGCGCTATGGGATCCATCATGTTTATAAATCAGCGTTTAGGTTTAGCTTTTCCCCTCCGACTTCAGCTTCTGCTGTCCTTGTTGGCAGTTTGGGAGTCAACAGCCCAGCTGCCGATTTTCTTGAATTGTTTCTCGGAAAGCACCAATTTTAACCAGTTCAGTGTTTCTTAGGTTTGTCAGGCACTCCCCTCTGCTCAGAAATTTCAGGCAAAGTTTTTCAGGAAGTGTTTTTTAGTCTGTTTTGGTTAGTTTGCCTGTGCAGATTCTTCCTCCAACATTCGACGGAACTGAGCCGGAGTGAAACATTCTCTCATTCAGCCTTGTGATGGTGTGCATAAGCACTCACAGTATCTGGTATGACGCTATGAAGAAGGCACAACACAATGAACCAAGGAAAGAAAATTAATCTTTCCACTCTTAGCCAAGTCCAAAGCATGCAGCTTACCAGCGTAGCGATTGACGTGGAGAAGCAAAAATGGACGCATAACGTTTTCAAACCTGCATATTCAACGTGCCACAGATCTTACGTCAATTACCACATGCAGCACTACTCAATTACCATGTTTTATGAAAGGGGTTCCTTGCTTTTCTTTTAAGCGCACTCATAGGACCTCACACCACTGAAGGATGTCTGAAAGGCTTATTACCTCAGCTCCATTGGTGGCTTGAAGCAGCGCGATGTGACCATTTGTGCAACCTGATAGAAATGTGTAAATGACCGCTGTGGATGTTGCAGAATGGTTACAAATGACCCATCTTGTTTCAAGTTTGCCAGCAGCATCAAAAATCAGAGTGGAAATTTGACACTTCTTGTTTTTCCCAAATTGTTTTACCATTTTTCCTAGCACGATAGCCTCTCTGGTTGACGCATTAGGGAAGTGGACAAAGATGCTGTCAGTCTGCATTGGCACAAGAGTGTACAGTATTCTCAGAGATGTTCCATGAAGGACATCAAGGTTATGGCTGTGCAGTCAGTAAATACTGGCGGTTGCAATGATCCAAGTCAGGTGGCTGAATTGTTACTTGCCTGGGCATAGATGACTTTCCCAGCTCTTCCTGCGGGGCCCAGAGCGCCCTGCTTAGCCCAGAGCACAACACATCAGCAGAGCAATTCAGTATTGCACGTGATAAATGTTTTTGCTGATTAGCCAGTTTACATGGGAGAATTGGGTGTGGCGACCGTGACCTTTAAACAAAAATTGAGGGCATGAGCACCAATAATAACCCATACTTTGGTCATCAACAGTGTTATCGGTATTTGTTGGTAACCTGTGCAACCCCTTTTGCACAGAAGCCACTGCGGCTGCACCGAGCTGGGATGACCAGGAGCAAAGGGAAGCTAAAAGCTATTCATCTAAGCAGCGGAGCAACCTGGTGTGTACACATAACACAACATGAAATTCTTTCAAAACTTTGACATATCAATATATGGTATTATGGTATTATGGCAGTTGCCCAGGCCACAAATGCTGCTGCCTGTGTGTCCACACACTTACAGTCACAGAGCATTGAGCTCTCACCTCTGCATTGAGCTCTCACCTCTGCAATGAGATTTGGCACGGTTTCTGTGGCTACCGTGCGGCAAGCCTGGGAGCCGAAGGCAAGGCACGAATCAGCTAGGGGCACACACTGCAGTGGTGATGCTGGGGCTCCTGATAAAAACATACAAGTGGAGAAAATAGGGGAGAAGTCAGTTGTAAGCAAAAATAATTTGCGCCCTCCTTGACGCCGCTGCAAAAACACAGAACAGGTTACAGGGTTCTATTGCTGTGAGGTCAACAAACAAAAACGAGGCACGCATAATTTTAGGTAAACGGTAAACGAGATAAACGAGCCATAATGGCGAATGACGTGTTTCTCCAAAAACACCTGAAAACCCGTAAAGTGCATTCGCCACCAACTTTAACGCTTTCTGCCGCGAGTCCTGAAAAGATGATCATAACAAGCATGAATTTGTTGTTCCCCAGACATGATCCAGACATGATTTGAATAAGTGTGTGCTACATCCTCAAAGGCAGGTGCTGCAAATTGTTGCACACAAGGGAAGAGCTACCTGCAAATCAAGCCTTGGAAAAACAACACAATTCATGTGGCTGCTTATTTTAAGATGCATAGCAACACATACATTGCCACACGTTAAGGGGGAAGCACCCACCAGTACAGCCCTTGCAGCAGTTGCATTTAAAGGCAGTTTTTCCAAAGAGGCGCGTGTGCATGTGCGGGCAGCAACTAGGGCTGCTAAAATTGCCGGCAGGATGCCCTGTAAGGAATGCGTGGAACGAGGATGAGAACATCAATTAACACCTGACTCTAAGCCGTAGCATTGCAGCAATGGTATGAGAAATTGCTTTGCTGAAAGCGCAAGGATATGTTTAGTAGAGAAAAGAAGGCACAGGAAGTACATGAAAGGACAGGTGCTGCTTGTTTTTAACTGCAAAGGAAAAATAGGCTTGACATTTATTGCAGAAGTCCAGACTTACCTACTACACCTGCAATACCACCAGGATCTACCTAGTACATATCCAGAGACCTACTGCATACCTATCTACTACACCACTCGCCGGATTTACTACACCACCTGCCTGCTGCACGTGAGGCTGAGAAAAATAGTGCCCAGAGGGAGAGCGCGTGACGTTGTTGATGCCAACATGCTCTAAATCTTCAGGTACAACGAGCGTGGTATAGCACAAGTTGTGGGCCCTGCACAGTGAGAATTGGCTGAACGCTTGGCAAGCATGTACAGGCCAGTGACGTCTGGTTATTGTTGGAAACAGTTTGGAAGCAAAATGCAACTTTGTCAAAAAGATTTAACAAAGTAGCTGCGGCTTCAGAATTTTTTGTTCAGAATCACACACTCATTGATTGTCACCATTTTTGAGAGACAAAAAGCACAGCTTTGGAGCTACAACTGGGTTTCCCCCTGATCCATTGAGAAGTCCCTTTTTGGTTCACATAAAAGATACTCAATACAGTTGCTGCTTACACAAGCAGTACCTGTAGATTGAAGGATAGAGTGAAGCAAAGTCACAGACCGCAACAGGAGAAGAGTACCTGAAAAGTAGGCAAGAAGATTTGCGTGAGAGGGGGGCGGTAGCAATCTACCAAGAACGGAACACAGACCCCTCACTCTCCAAAAAGTTGAAGCAGAGCAAAAAACGTGTTGTGAAATGCAAAAAAGTCGAGAATAGAAGTACCATTCCTCAAAAGAGCTTACAAAATCGTATATGGAAACTTTTGTGCTGAAGCTAGTCAACAAGGTAGAGGATTTCGTTTAGAGCACTTTCTGCAAACATAACAGCACTCATATTGAATTTTATATGAAGGGGTACGAAACCAGTGGATCCTTATATGCTATTTCGCACTGTGTACATTATTTGTCTGTTTGCTTTTGCATTTCTGATGTTCTGAAGAGCACGTCTGTCAGCCAGCCAGCCTTTATGTCTGCCGCTGTTCAACCGTTACCCTACATCACCATTCTGTTCACTCAACAAGTGTAAAGGACTAGGTTGGCCGATTATAAAAAACTCGTCTACGCACCTCTCCATTTAAAAGCAAGAGAGAATCATATTTGCCACCCCTCTTCTTTGTTTCAGTTGTATGTGCATATGTAATATTTTAACGCATTACAGCATTTTCGCCTTTCAGCTCAACTTGTGCTGATTCACGTTTCGCGTGAGCAGAACAAACGTCCCACACAAGAGCAAAAGCCACCCTGACCGCTCATCAATAGCATAATACCAGTGGTCATCTGAGGCCCCAAATGGGGGTGTTTTTGATTGTGAATTGAGTACTGGTCCCCCAGCTGGCTAAAATCAAGCTCAGGACCCAGAGGAGTTGCTGATAGCACCTAAGCTTGATTGTAGCCATCCAGGGGACCAATGCCTAATTTTGTGCGGCGTGGACCCCACTTTTCACTGCTAATCCGCCATATCTCACCACCTACTCATCCAATCAATTTTAGCTCAATGGTGTCGTTTTGATAAATAAGTACTGAATAAGTACCATTGCAATCCACAGGAGGCCTTTTTG
>Ga0307966_1003872_pt1 | contig 11178 bp, 8 predicted proteins | sample OrgLakmetagen646_FD_203141 | JGI IMG/M metagenome (GOLD analysis project Ga0307966, IMG submission 203141) | Saline water microbial communities from Organic Lake, Antarctica - #646 | ecosystem: Environmental > Aquatic > Non-marine Saline and Alkaline > Saline | place: Antarctica: Organic Lake... | reverse complement strand
AAGAGAAAGGTACCAGGAACCAAAAGGCATCCCTTCTTTGTAGATAAAGCTTTTTTCAAGCTGTATAAAATCAGCGTTGATTTTTTGAATTTCCTTTTGGCTTAAAGTGCCTTTATCCAAAGCTGAAGGAATTAGTTCCTTTAACTCAATGGTTGATTTTTCCAATGCGGAGATAGCCGATACTGATTTTTCAAATCCCGTAAACTCCGGATAATACTTCTTTATTTTATCTTCAGCGTTAGAGAAATGAAGGGTCAGGTCCTCTGCATACCGTGGTAAGTCATAAGGGATAATGGTTGCATTTGCCAGTTTTAAGGCCATAATACCTGCCCACTGAGCAACTGCACCTCCCATTTTCAATTCGGGATCTACGAACTTTTCATAAAAATAAAAGTCGTCATAGTTGGTATGATAAAGTGTTTTTCCACCCGTACCACCTCCCAGGGAGGGTACGCCCGCATGCATATAGAAGGCAATATGATCAGACCCACCGCCCAGGTTTCGCAAAGGAAGGTTTTCTTTGCCTCCTGACCAGGTCTCAAATACAGTTTTGTCTGAATAAGGATAACTCACCTTTTTTGCTGCATCAGCCATAACTTTTTTTAGTCCTGGAGCAGCAGCACCCCCAAAGTTTTTGCCTGAAGCTCCTCCGTCAAAATTTAAGTAAGCAACTCCTTTTGCTTCCAGTTCTTCTTTCATTTGTTCCACCCATTCTGCAGAACCGATCACTCCATATTCCTCCCCATCCCAATGGGCAATCATTATGGATCTTTTAGGCCTATAGCCTTCGGCGGCCAGTTGTCCAAGTGCTTCTGATAAAGTTAATAGCATGGCTGTTCCACTGCCGGGATCGGTAGCTCCAAAAGCCCAGGCATCATAATGGCAGCCTAAAATGATCCATTCATCAGGATACATGCTGCCTTTCAATGTTCCTATGACATTATTGATTCTAACAAAATCTTTTGGTTGGGAAACAGCTAGTCTCACTTTTAAATCTTTTCCTCCTTCAAGCCTGTAAGCATATGGCAAACCTCCCTGCCATCCGTCGGGAACAGCTTCTCCCTTCATCAATGCCATAATTTCTCCGGCCGCACCATAGCCAATAGGTGTAACAGGGATGGTATGTAAATGAGTGTTCTCCGGATCCAGACGTTTGATTTTGGTCTTACCATCCAGCGGTAGGGCAGGCTCAAAGGGCGTCAAAGGATCTCCTGTAAAGGGTTCTGTTAATACAGAACCACGCTGAATGGCACTTTCACTATAATTATTTCCTTCCGGGTACATCAGACCTTTGCCATATCCTCTATCTAAAGGATCTGTGTAAATAAGTAAGCCTGCTGCCCCATATTGTTCGGCGTATTTGGCTTTGTATCCCCGGAAGTTTCCTCCATACCTTGCCAGTACGATTTTACCCTCGATAGCTACTCCAAGAGCGGCTAGCTTTTCAAAATCCTCTTTCGTGCCATAATTGGCATACACCACTTCTGAAGTTACATCTCCGGAACCAGAGAAAGCATTCCAGCCTTTTTGGAGGTCAGGATGGGCTGAGTAAGGGTTGTCTTCTATGATGTCCTCCATTTGATTTAATGGTTTGCGCCTGGGGGTGACAATTTCCAACAGCGATGTCCCATAATCTATAGGAAGATATATATCATAAGGGTATAGCTCAGACTCAAGTCCAGCGTCTCCCATGATCTTCATAAGGTAATCTCTTACCTCTTCGTTCGCTTTTGACCCTGCGATGTGCGGGTTGGCTGTGATCTTTTTCAGATGCCCTGCGAATCCGGGAAAATCCACCAAATTCAAAAACAAATCTTCTACAGCCATTTGTTTTTTTGCGCCGTTTTCAGAAAAGCCATCCATCCGCTCCTGAGCAAGAATGTTTGAAGTAATTCCGATAGTGAAAAAGATAATAAGTAGTCTTTTCATGGATAAGCTTTTTTACTGTAATACCTGGTCTACGGTAAGTATATTTTCACTGGGCTGATTGCGTATTCGTTTGGTTCTTAAGTAGCGTCCTAATTCGTAGGCATCAAAATTTTCGTCCTCCGGATCAAAACTGCTTATTCTAACCCTTCCTCTTGAATGAATAAATTGGCCATCACCAATCCACATGCCTACATGTACCACTCGTTCTTTGCTGGTGGCTGTAGCCGGAACACCAAAAAATAACAAATCACCAACCTGTAAATTGTCCCAGTTTTTGTCATTGTCAATCAACTCTCCTTCGTTAATTTGCTGTGAGGCATCTCTGGGGATAACCATGCCATTAAGGAAATATATGGTCTTGGTAAATCCGCTGCAATCTATGCCTTTAGGGGAAGTTCCTCCCCACAAATAGGGGGCTCCCATCATTTTTTTGGCGGTCTGGATTAGGTTGTTGTCAGTTGTACTTCGGCTATTTTTCCATATTTCATAGGTGGTGGCATGGTCTCCTTTAATTACACCTTTACGCTGGTCAGGGAGCATGACCTGGAAATTGCCATTATTATAGCCAATCAATTCGAGTACGTTTCCAGCCGTGATATCGCTCACGATCTGATCCATATTTTCATTTTCATAAACACTACTGATCATTTCTGTGACTACAATTTTCTCTTTTTGAAGCCATTCCTCCATTGCTTGTTGATCAATCATAACGATGGCCGCAGCATCTACCCAGGACAAATAATCATCAGGTGTTTGTACCAGATACCAGCTTCCATCAGCCTTTAAAACGTTTAATGGTGTACCCATCAAAGCCTGGGTGGCAAGTTCCGCAGAATGTTTGGGAGCACTTCTTATATTGGCTACAGAATTGGTAACCAAAGCCAAATTCTTGTCCCCAAGAGCCGGGTCAGGAAGCAATCGGACAGAATCGGTAAAAGGAATGTCCTTTGATTTTAATTTTTGCAACAACTCATTATGAGCAGCAGGGAGATTGGTTTCACCGCTGAGCTGTCCATTTTCCCATTGAATATCAAAAAGCGCAACCCTTCTATCAGGGGCAAAACTTTCTTTAACTTCAGAAATAATCGGGTCAATGACCTCAGCACTGTCTGTCCTTTTACAGGCAAATAAGGTGCTCAGAAGCAATAAATATAGATTGAAAGTATATTTCATGAATTAAACTTTGTTTTTTTAAAGATAGGGAAAATGCCATATTGTCGGAAAACAGCCTTCCAAAACTATGGTTTCATTTCCCGGTCCAGAAATTCCTGGTAGAGTCTGATGTGCCTATTGGTCATAGGGATTCGGTAACCATCAATAAACACTTGTTGGATTTGGGTTTTTGGTTCAAATGGGTCTCCATCAGCGATAAAGAGTGTAGCGTTTTTGCCTTCTTCCAGCGAGCCAAGCTGATCGTCTACGCCAAAAATTTCTGCAGGATTTAAGGTGATGGCTTTTAATGCATCAGCGCTGCCTAATCCATAAGCGGCTGCAAAGCCTGCATTAAAGGGTAAGTTCCGAACATTTTCTGTGTCATTTGTTCTTAAGGCCACTTTTACCCCGGCTTCATGAAGCAATGCGGGATTATTATAAGGAGCGTCATAGTTATCAGCATCCCGGGTAGGTAAGGCCAATACCGGACCAGTGATCACGGATACTCCTGCTTCGGCAATTTTATCCGCTACTTTCCAGCCTTCAGCTACTCCGGTGAGAACTACCCTTAAATCTCTACCCTCGATCCATTCGAGGGCTGAAACGATATCTTTTGCAGCATTGACTTCAATGAGCAGTAACAATTCTGTAGTCAGAACCCTGGAAAGCTGTTCCATTTCCGGGTAATAATCAATTTCTCCACCTTTATTTTTGATGGAAAGATAGGTGGCTGCTTTGTCCCAAAGGGCATCTATTTCATCCAATGCTTTGGTTTTTGCCTTTTGTATATCATCAAGAGACCTGTTGTCATAACGTCCGGACCTTACGCCGGAAGGGAAATTCATAATCACACCTTTGAACCCCCCATACATTTGATCTGGTGTATAACCATTCAAGTTAATCAGTGCTGCAGTACCGGGAAAGTATCCTCCCCTTGGCTGGGTCAAAACTGTAGTAACACCGCTTACCCTGGTAACAGGTATGGCTACGCTGTTTGGATTTACGGCCGTAAGGGCTTCCATTTGAGGAGTCAATTTACCCAGTTCCATATAATCCTGGGTTTCAGCTATTGAATTTACTTCAACTAACCCCAAACTTGTTCCACTATCTATAAATCCCGGATAAACAGATTTCCCCGAACAATCTATGACAGTATGGTTTTCATGAGAAATATCTTTCCCGATGGATTTGATTAAGCCCTCTTCAATAAGCAAATCAGTATCTTCCAGAATCCCATTAGTAACTGTAAATATTTTGGCATTGGTGAGTAAGAAATTGGCTTTGTATGGTTTGATGACTTCCCCGTCAATTTGGGCCCTAAGGCCATGACTAACCAACAAACAAATACACCAAAATACCAGGTTTATTTTTCTCATTTTATCAAAACTGTTACCAAAGAAATTGCGCTGCATTTTCATCTTGTACTATTAATTTTGGTAGTTTTTTGTAAATAACATGTCCACATCATGCATGCATTTGTGTTCCCCGGTGCTTAAGCGAAAAGGATCGGGAAATCGTTTAGGATCTATTTTCAACCTTTGATCTGCCTGGTCATTATCTCTGTCAAAATACCTGACACCATCTACCAAGGTCATCTGAGGTATGGCGTAAATAGAAAGGGGATGATTGTCGAATATAACAAGATCTGCCTGTTTGCCCACTTCAATTGAACCAACCCATTTGTCAATGCCCAGTTGTTTGGCAGGGTTAATGGTAATCAATGCTAAAGCTTCTTCCTCTGAAAGCCCACCGTACCTTTGGGTTTTAGCTGCCTCGTGGTAAAGATGCCGGATGAGTTCATCAGAGTCTGAGTTGATTGAGGTAACTACTCCGTTTTTTGTTAGGATGGCCGCATTATAAGCTGTAGAATAATAAACTTCAAATTTGTATGCCCACCAATCTGCAAATACTGAAGCACCCATCGTATATTTCGCCAGTTCAGGGGCTACTTTAAAGCCTTCATTAGCATGAGTAAAGACAATTTTATCAATACCAAAGGACCTGCACACCTGAATCAGCATGTAGATTTCATCTGCCCGGTAGGAATGACAGTGAATAATAATTTTTCCATCTAAAATATCTACAAGGGTTTGCAGCCTGGAATTGTAAGTCGGAGGAGGGGAATTTACTTCTTTATTTTGTTTTTCTTTGTTCCACTTTTCCCAGACCGCTTTGTATTGAAGGGCTTCTTCAAAACCATTCCGTATCACTGCCTCTACTCCCATTCTGGATCGGGGCTGTAGGTTTTTACCTCTTCCATGAACCCTCGTGGGATTTTCGCCTAAAGCAAATTTAATGGTTCTTGGCGCCTCTTCCATGATCAGCTTTTTGGGATCCCGGGTTCCATAGCGGTGTTTTAAGGTTACATTTTGTCCACCAATTACATTTGCAGAACCGTGCATGGCATGAGAAATGGTAACTCCTCCTGCCAGGGCCCTGTAAATGGAAATGTCAAATGGGTCAATTACATCCCCCATTTTCACCTCTGCAGTAATCGGACTACTTGACTCATTGATCACTTCTAAAGCGAGGTGGGAATGGGCATCAATGATTCCCGGCATTAGAAATTTATCCGAAGCATCTACAGTATGGGTGTTTTTAGGGGCTTTTAGGTCGGTCCCTATTTCAGTGATTATCCCTTTTCGAACCATCACATCTGTATTTTCCAGGGTACCATTGGTAATCGTAATGACGGTAGCATTTTTTATCAATACATCCCCGGAATTTTTATCTTGTGCATTAACCTGTGGGGCCAACCAAATTAATAAACCAGCCAGTAGCAGTTTTTTCATCTTCATGGTTTTTTAGTTGGTTTATCTTTTTTTATGGCCTGAACGGTGAACTGGTTGTAGCCCTTTATGTCCATATTACCTTCAAACTTATTTTCATTAATTTTTCCATCTACGATTACTTCCATGGTCGTATCGTCAGTTATTACTTCAAAAGAAAATGAAATTGATTCATCTGTAATCCTTAGATTCTTGGTTTGGGCTGTTTTTGTTCCCTTCCCTTGTGGGTTGTCATAAGAGACTTTACCACTCCATTTGTCATCTTTTTTGGTAAACTCCCAGGTGCCTTTGGATTGCCCAACCGGAGTTTTGGCAGCGTAAGCCCAGACCTGATCTGCTTCTTTTTCTTTTTTGTTTTTTTCAGTATAATCAAATAAGTAACCATCACTGATAACCATGGCCACTTTTGCATTCTCAGAAAATAGGCTATCAGTCATCAATACCATATTGGCCATTTTTCCGGGGGTGATGCTACCCATGACCTCTTCCATTTCCAGAAGCCTTGCCGGATGGGTCGTTAGTGCAGCTAGTGCCGCGCCTTTAGAAAGTCCATTTTCGATCATCAATTTTAAATTGTCAAAAAAATCTTCCTTTTCTACATCCATGCTGGTAAATGCAAAGGGAATTCCTGCTTCCTCATAGTGTGACGCCAAACGCAAAGATTCATTATAAGCTTTGCGAATCCTTTCCAGCCTTTCATCGTAATCAGCCCCTTGTTCGCTTTCATCAAGGGAATCTGAGAACTTATCTTCAGGAAGTCCAAGACTTAGCACTATGCCCACTCCTTTGGATTTCAGTGTAGGTATTAGTTCAGTTCCCTCATTCACCCCTAACAAAATAAGGTTGAAATTATTTTCCTCCTGCATTTTAAGGGCGCTTCGGATTTCTAACTCACTTTTAGACTCCACCAGGAGGGACATCTTATTTTCTGTAAGAGGAATCAAAGCATCTAAAACAGGATCTATTGCTACGCGACCAATACTTTTGTTATCGGCATAACTAACCTGATGTTCCCGGTAAAGGAGCGTGTTTTGAAAAAGATCTCTCCATTTGGCCATTATAGCTAATTTGGTATTGGGATACACACCTCCCACCGTATTGAACCGGAAAAATAATGGTCCTTTTTCTAAGAGCAGGTTGCTATTACCCGGGTGACCATAAATCAGAAGAGCGACTGTACCAGGCAACATGCCATTTCCCTCAGGGATTTTTTGGGCAACCGTAAAGCCAAGTTTTCTCCATTCATCTTCCATGCTGGCATTTAATTGATAATGATTAGCAGCAGAATAGTGTGGATGAATCCCCGCTAACTCAGATGGAGGATTGGATGGGTCAAAGTCTTTTGGCTTTTCGGGCAGATCCGGTGAACTTACGCCATACTTACTCCCCATATCAATAAATGCGGGGTAAACGAATAAAGAGTCACCTTTAATCTCTTTGGCATCGATGGGAATGCTTAGTTTTTTGCCTATTTCACTTATGGTACCATTCTTAAAAATTACGTCGTAATTGCTCAGTATTTTACCTGGTTCGGGTATAACCGTGGTGTTTGAAATAAAATAATTTGCGGTTACCCTTCGGTCTCCATTATTATCGCTTTGTGCCCATACCCCAGTGATTCCCAGAAGGGAACTGACGAGAAAAATTGTAAAAAAAGGTAAAATGAATGGTTGTTTCGACTTCATTTCCGGAATTTTGTGCTTTTATAGAAACTTAAAAATAGGATTTAAAACTCAACTTCTGAATAGTTTTTGATTAAATATTACTTTAAATTTTAAGAAAGGTTTTCAATTCGTTGATTTGTATTATCAAAATGAATTTCTCTTTTTTTAAAAAAAAATGAATTATATGAAGTTGATTTTAGTAACTTTGAAATTTGTGATTGTATTTAATAATTAATTGTAATCAATTACAGAAAGTCTTAAAGCATAACCCTGATCTAATTCCATTAACTAATGAATAAAAGTTCGCTTTTTAAAGAATTATTTGTCAATATAAAAACTACTGGCGCTGTAACGTTTAGTTCAAAGTCATTGGTCAATAAAATGTTGTCTTTCGCAGACTTTAAAGGCGCAAAAGTTATCGTAGAGCTTGGAGGGGGAGATGGGAGTATCACCAAAGGTATTATAGACCGAATGGATAAAGATGCAGTGCTTTACGTTTTCGAGATCAGTGAACATTTTTGTGACAACCTTCGCAGGCAATATGGGTCTGAAAACGTGGTTATCATCTGTGATTCGGCAGAAAATATGGACAAACACCTCAATGGTAATCCTGTAGATCTGTTTCTGTCTTCTCTTCCCTTTAGCCTTATACCAAAAGAATCCAGAACGGCTATTTATGAGAAAAGTAGCCTTATGCTAAAACCTAGTGGGTTTTTTATTCAAATTTGCTATTCCTACCTGCTACGTTTCCAGTTTGCAACGCATTTCGGTACCATTAAGACTGCTTTTACACTTAAGAATTTCCCTCCGGCATTTATCATGGTATGTAATACCTGATAAGGTTTTCTCCCGCTAATTTTATAAATTGCTACAGATGAAGTTGGCAAATTTTAAAGGACGAGGTACGGGCTATCATCCTGATAATTCGTATGAGAAAAATACCAGAGTTTTGGAACATATTGAGGGAATTGATCTTCCTGAATATGAAGAAAATCCTGCAACTAAATTTATTAGTGTGGGTACCAAATCTGCGCTCAGTATCAACGATAGTCCTGACTTACCTTTAAATTATTCAGTGAATCCCTACCAGGGTTGCGAACATGGTTGTATCTATTGCTATGCAAGAAACAGTCACCAATATTGGGGCTATGATTCTGGTTTGGGTTTTGAGACCAATATCTTGGTAAAAGAAAATATCGTTCAGCAGTTAAAAAGCCAATTCGATAAAAAAAAGTATAAGCCGCAAACGATCATGTTATCGGGCAATACGGATTGCTATCAGCCTGCTGAAAGTAAATACCAGCTAACAAGGAAAATCCTAAAATTATGCCTGGAATACAAGCATCCCATAAGTGTGATTACAAAAAATAGCCTGATAGAAAGAGACATGGATATCTTACAAGCCCTGGCAGAAAAAAAGCTTGTTCATGTTTATTTCTCTATCAATCACCTGGATAATGATTTGAAATTACTCCTTGAACCCAGAACGGCTGTAGCAAAGAAAAAAATTGACCTGATCAAAAAATTTTCGCAAAAGAGTATTCCCTGTGGCACTATGGTTGCTCCTATAATACCCGGAATAAACGTTGATGCGATACCGGAAATCATAAAAATGGTCGCAGCCGCCGGTGCACTAAAGGTAGGTTATACCGTCGTCAGGTTAAATGGTCAAGTCAAAGAACTATTTAAAGTATGGTTGGATCAGCATTTTCCAGACAGGTCTAACAAAGTAATGCATCAGATAGAAGCACTACATGGGGGAAAATCCAACGACACAGAATGGGATAGAAGAATTAAAGGTGATGGAGTTCTCGCTAAAACTATTGCAAACCTGGTACAACTTTCCATTAAAAAACACCTTCCCGCCGGGTCGAAAATGCCTGCCTATGATTTCAGTCAGTTTAAAAGTAATGGTCAATTAAAACTTTTTTAAGATGAATTTTCTAAATAAAGGAATCCTGGTGTTGGCTACAATGGAAATGGCCAAACGGAAAAAGAACACTGCTTTTTGTTCCTCCGAGGTTGTAAAATGGGTCTATCCCAATGATTGGGAATGCTTTTTGGATGAAGAAAATAAAGCGCTGAATTGGCTGTTTGATAATGGATACATTTCTCTGGAAGATGGAGGTCAATCGGATAACATGAAATCGGCTGATATTGGATTTGCTAAAATTAAACTATGCGTGGAGGCTTTAAAATAATTGCCTGACCTTATTAAACCCCATAATGTCTAAACCAGATAGAGCAATGGCTACCTTTGGAATGGGCTGCTTCTACTGCCCTGAAGCCATTTTTAAAAAAGTCAATGGAGTGATTTCAGTAATTCCAGGGTATTCAGGTGGCCATATAAAAGCACCTTCATACATGATGGTCAAAAGAGGTATTAGAGGTCATGCTGAAGTGGTTCAAATTAGCTATGAGCCTAAAATAGTTCGTTTTGAACAACTTTTGGAGATTTTCTGGTACTTCCATGATCCCTCGACATTAAACCGGCAAGGTGGAGATGATGGCCCACAGTACAGGTCCGTCATTTTTTACCACAGTGAAAAGCAAAAGAAAATGGCCCTGAGCGAAAAAATTGGTAAGCAAAAAACGATAAAGCGTACTGTTTTAACGGAAATAGATAAATTCTCTGACTTTTATCCGGCAGAAAATAAGCACATTGACTATTATAATAACAACTTTAATCAGCCCTATTGCCAACTGGTAATTCAGCCAAAATTAGAGAATTTGAAACATGAGTTTTCCTCTCTTTTCAATAGATGAAATTTTTGGTTTGATTTATTTTGATGTTAAAAGCAGAACAAAATTTCGTAAATTTGCTTTATTTTTAAACTCACCTTTATGAAAAGAACCAAAGCACAGGAATCAAGAGCAGCGATAGAACGATTGTACATCACCATGCGCCATCTTTTTATGCGGGGTAGTTACAAGCCCACTGGTATTTCTGGTGAGTCACTTGTAGAAGCACTTCTTACCTTAAGTCCCGAGATTTATGGGTTTGTAAACGACCCTGAAAAACTAGAGTTGGAAGGATTGTTATATGTCATGGAGCGTCTTCCGCAAGGCATAGAGGAGTGCAGGTATATTCGGCTTATCAGTAGGGAAGGCTACGAGGAATCGGGATTTTCCGCATTGGTGCCCTCCAAAAGGAAAAGAAATTGTTATCGGGTGGATGATGAACAGATGTACGTAGAAATGACCCGCGGGAAGAGTGATATTTATGACATTCTCACACACCTTACCTTTTTATATATAGAGTCTGAAAAGATTCGTAAAAACAGTACAGATCCTAAAGGTAGAATCAATCTCAATTGGAAAAAATTAAAAGAGATTGTAGCAAAAGAAAACAATGGAGAAGAATACAACAAAGAAGCCGCTTGTTCCTATCTTAGTCACCTGACAGGCAGGACCTTCGAAGAAACAAAAAAAGCAGTCCAAAAATTTGATAATTCCCATAACAGCAACAGTCTGTTTGCTATCATTTACCACATGGGAAGGCTATCTATGGAGGAATTTCAAGAAGGAAATGACAGAGAAATATCTTTTTCAGCTACTTTAAGAGAAAGGGTAGGGCATCATGTTTACGGGGAAACCTGGGCCACTATTATCAAAACAGTTCTGGACGAGCAAGGCTTATTGGA
>Ga0307966_1003869_pt1 | contig 11183 bp, 9 predicted proteins | sample OrgLakmetagen646_FD_203141 | JGI IMG/M metagenome (GOLD analysis project Ga0307966, IMG submission 203141) | Saline water microbial communities from Organic Lake, Antarctica - #646 | ecosystem: Environmental > Aquatic > Non-marine Saline and Alkaline > Saline | place: Antarctica: Organic Lake... | reverse complement strand
TACACTTACACAACACATACACGCACAGACACACTGCGGGCACATATACTTACACAACACATACACACACAGACACACTACGGGCACATACACTTACACAACACATTCACACAAAGACACACTACGGGCACATACACTTACACAACACATACACACAGACACACTACGGGTACATACTTCAGCACATTACATCCGTGGGGACTCTCTTCCCTGATTAGAATACATGACATTTGCTGGTGTTACTGTGCATTAGAGTCAATCATGTGCACACGTGGGCACTTTCTTGCAGATGAGGCACAGCGTCACATGCGACAGATAAGCAGTGGCAACACAGGGAGGCACTCTCTGTGCTCTGTGTGCGTAACAGTACACACCAACATTACAAAGTGAAAAGGCATCAGAGGATGGCAGGCATGAAATGGTGCTTCAAGATATCTGTTTGTATCGTTTTGCCGTCCTTTTATGAAACCAATGAAAGTAGCTTGCCCTTAGCCCTTAGCTTAAGCCTCTCAGACTCTCATTTTACGACGATTTCTAGATCGGACATGGCGTTAAGCTGTGGCAATGGGATTGGGCCTTGATCTAGACACAACTCTCACACATCTGGACCATCTTTAAGATGCACACTCACTTCACGCCCAACCCGCTGCGCTCTTTAAAGGTGAGGCTGTCTGAACTGGCATCAGCGATCTGCACACACACAGAATGAAGAGAGAACGCTCAAAGACAGGTCTGGCCAATACAATGTAGGCTGCTAACAAAATGCAGGCATTGCAAGAGGCAAACAAGCTGTATGATGATACAAGAGACTAAGCGCAAAAAACACAGGCACTGCATGGGACACACCACTGCTGTACGGTCTGGTCCACACAGTTCTTTGACCGGGAAATCACAAATTGTACCATTGAATGTACGGCTGGTGTATGTGCGCGTTTGATATAAGGCAACTATAATAATGACAGGTAGTTGCTAAAAATACAAAGAGGCAAACGACCCATTACAACACTAACACTCTAAAACATCTTCAGCAACTGAGATATTGCTATTGTGGCAATTAGATCCTTTAAAATTTATTTTTAGCTACAGCATGGTAGCATATATCTGGAAGTACCGTGAACAAATTGTAACAGAGAGGAAAAGCTTGCTCAGCTTGTCGCCCTCTTCAACCTCTCGACCCCTGGGCGTATCCAATCCATTTTTTGTGAACAGGCCTTTGGACTTTGTTGAGGTGAAAAGCCCTTTGGCCTGTCCCAAACTCCTGGATCTGTCCAAACCACTTCCCTTTTCAATTCATCCTTTGAGGAGAACAGGCCTTTGGCCTGTCTGGAATTCCTCTATCTTTCCAAAACACTTTCCTTGAACTGATCAAAAGAGTAGCTTTGCTACCTCGCTGCCTATCTACAATTAAACATCTAGCAGCAATTTTGTAAATACACATTCGACAGCCTTGTATTGAACTCAGTAAACAGCATTCAGAGCTCAGATCGCCTCGTCCTACCTCTAGAGCAAAGTAAATGTTGCCCTTCATCCAGTCTGCTTCTTGACGCACGCTAGGAATCTGAGAGGATTGGATGGCTGCCCTGCAAGCGGCACAGAACGGTAGGCACAATCCTTACAGAGCAATGATCGACCTGAGGCTTTTCAATGATTGGAGTTTGCCGAGACTGTATGGCTTCAAGTCGAAAACATGAAGAAGGACAGCTTGTGCAGGAGCAATTGCCTGTTCATTAGGACAGCTTGTGCAGGAATTACTGCCTGTGGGAAGGACAGTTTTTGCAGGAGCTGTCGCCTGTGGACAGGACAGCTTGTGCAGGAGCAATTGCCTGTGGGAAGGACAGCTTGTGCAGGAGCTGTCGCCTGTGGGAAGGACAGTTTTTGCAGGAGCAATTGCCTGTTTATTAGGACAGCTTGTGCAGGAGCTGTCGCCTGTGGAAAGGACAGCTTGTGCAGGAATTACTGCCTGTGGAAAGGACAGTTCTTGCAGGAGCTGTTGCCTGTGGGAAGGACAGCTTGTGCAGGAGCTGTCGCCTGTGGGCCCTGAAAGTAATATTTTAATTTGAAAGGGATGGATCGAAAGTGTTCTGACATGATTGGGTACAGACCTACTAACGCAAAAAGCATAATATACTTTGTACTTTTAACTCGCTCTCTTCTGATTGTGCAATAATTTCAAAAAATCTGTCGGCTTTTTTGTTTTAGAGCACAGGGTGGAGCAGATATGTGTAAGGGGAAAAGGCATTCTTGTTGAAGAAGGTCTAATCAACAGGGAGATGTACCTTAGGAGCGGCAAGTGAAAATTGCACAGTAAGATAGCTTCCACTTTCACATATAACAAGCAACAATAAAAAGTAAGAGGGCATTCTGAACGTCCAAAGTATTCCCTCCTGAACAATGACACTTATTTGCACTATAATAACCACTAAATTTGCGCAAACGGATACCTTCTCATATTCTCTAGGGCATTGTACAAACCCACATATTTCACACACACACACACAAACACACACACAAACAAACACACACATACACACACACGCATGAAGCATCTGTAAGCGTCCCATACATGCATTGCACACATCCTAACGGGCGCTTCCCCTTCACTACCCTTCAAAATTACAGAGGACTAAAGCACAAGCAGGGCTTGCAGACTTACCAGCGGCTTAAGAAATCGAATAGGTCTAGCGGGATGACGAGGGCACTGTTTTGAATGATGAACAGATTCTTGTTTGCAGCAGCAGCAGCCGTCCTGAAAGGTCAAGGCAGGAAACAGGAACTGAGCTTGAACGGAAAACATGACAATAGATCTGGAGGGGCAGGAGAGGCAGCAACACCAAATTTGGTGGGAGTGACCGCAGATGTGGAATGCTGGAAATGCTTGCATTGACTCTGTTGTCAATGAAATGTACACGCACGCACAGTCACACGCAATACATATATATGTACACATGCCCAAACAGAGACACGCACACACATAGACACACACCCAACACTAACATGTTGCACTGAATGGACTAACTGCTGTATTGGATGGACTAACTGGATGGACTAACTGTTGTACTGGATGAACTGTACTGGATGGACTAATTGGATGGACTAACTGTTGTACTGGATGGACTAACTGCTGTATAAAATGACTAACTGGATGACTAACTGGATGGACTAACTGTTGTACTGGATGGACTGTACTGGATGGACTAGCTGGATGGACTAACTGTTGTACTGGATGGACTAACTGCTGTAAAAAATGACTAACTGGATGTACTAGCTGGATGGACTAACTATTGTACTGGATGGACTAACTGCTGTAAAAAATGACTAACTGGATGTACTAGCTGGATGGACTAACTGTTGTACTGGATGCACTGTACTGGATGGACTAGCTGGATGGACTAATTGTTGTACTGGATAGACTGTACTGGATAGACTGTCGTACTGGATGGACTAACTGGATGGATTAACTGGATGGATTAACTGGATGGATTAACTGGATGTACTAATTGTTGTACTGGATGGACTGTACTGGATGGACTGACTGCTGTGCTGGAGGACTAACCTGTTGTATTGGATGTTCCAGCATGCTCCCACCAGCAAGTTTTCAGGGAAGAAGTCGTCCTTGTTTTTAGGCATGTTTGACAGCACCTGCGAGTGCCATGTTGTGTGTTGGTCAGCAGCAGTTTGCTGCACTTTGTGCAGGGGGGTATCGAGGGCTAGCTGGGAAGCCAATGGTGCACTGACGTAAGTATTGTGGCTGCCCTGAAAGCGTTGTGGGCTGTGGAAAGGCCAGCAACGACCCTTTTGAGCACGACTTAAATTTTGGGCAAGTCAGGGTAACTAACGGTCATTATGTATTATGGGAGGGGGTGGATATGCATTGTAGAAGGGAGTGTTCTAGGTACAAGTCCACCGTGTAAATTGACGCACGCTTCCAGTCTGTGAGGTACATCACAACATCCTAGCTGCTGTGATCAAGCTCTCGGGAAAAACGGTAGGTTTGGCCCAAAATGCAAATGGAGTTTTATATATACACGCATTTCCTGATACCCAGGGAACTAATTAAGAGAGAAGGATAGGGCCCTAGGGTTGTGCACAAGAAACACAGAGAGTGGCTGCAGGGCCTGCTCATATTGTATTCACTGCCTGCACAGTTTTTTGATTACCTATGTCCCTTGCAAGTTGCAATGGCTTCGCCATCCCAACCTGATGTACTTTCCAGGCCAAGACGCCCAAGCACCTCAAACATCTAGCAAGCACCTCCAGAACCTACCAAGGGCCTCCAAAACCTACTGAATACTCTGCAGCTGCAAGAGTGCCTGAGTTCTTCAAGGCGAGTGTAACCGAATGTCAGTTGGAGTTGTCTTGGCGCAGCTTGCGCTGTGGAAGCCATCGTTCTATGTTTGGGCCCTAGTCGACGTTTAGGCTTGGTTGTGGTCTCAAGTGTAACTCCCATTCTACCTTAAGAGAGTTTGCGTCGGAATAGAATTACCAGGTTGAGCGTGCAAAATATGCCCAGGACTTCCAAACCTACCAGGTATAGCATGCATAATATGCCCAGGACCTAAAAAGCCTACCAGGTTGAGCGTGCAAAATATGCCCCAAACCTCCAAACCTACCAGGTATAGCATGCATAATATGCCCAGGACCTCAAAAGCCTACCAGGCTGAGCGTGCAAAACATACCCAGGACCTCCAAACCTACCAGGTTGAGCGTGCAAAATATGCCCCAGACCTCCAAACCTACCAGGTTGAGCGTGCAGATTGTGCCCTGGACCTCAAAGGCCTACCAGGTTGAGCGTGCAAAATATGCCCAGGACCTCCGAACCTACCAGGTATAGCATGCAAAATGTGCCCAGGACCTCAAAAGCCTACCAGGTTGAGCGTGCAAAATATGCCCCGCACCTCCAAACCTACCAGGTTGAGCGTGCAGATTGTGCCCTAGACCTCAAAGGCCTACCAGGTTGAGCGTGCAAAACATGCGCAGGAACTCCAAAACTTACCAGGTTGAGCGTGCGAAACGTGCCCCTCTCTAGATCCACGTTCACCGTGTGCAAGTTAAGGTCGAAGTCCAGCTCAATGGCTTCTCCTGTTTCTGCAGGGTCTGATGGAGCCCCAGGCAGAGGAGGCAGGTAGGGGCCCACCAGAGTCACGTTCCTGCAAAGAATATTCAGTCGTGTCAGTTACAGAAATGGAGCATGGTGCCTTTAGGCTTAGATACGTAAGCAGAGGAGGCAGGTAGGGGCCCACCAGAGTCACGTTCCTGCTGAGAAAAATAGATGGTGTGAGTTACATTAATGGAGCACGGTGTCAATTGGTTTTAGATTTAAGCAGAGGAGGCAGGTAAGGGGCCCACCAGAGTCACGTTCCTGCTGAGAAAAATAGATGGTGTTAGTTACATTAATGGAGCACGGCGTCAATTGGTTTTGGATTTAAGCAGAGGAGGCAGGTAAGGGCCCACCAGAGTCACACGTTCCTGCAGAGAAAAATAGATTTCGTTAGTTACATTATTGCAGCACGGTGTCGACTGGTTTTGAAGATTTAAGCAGAGCAGCCCCGCTGAGTTTTTTGTATGTTAAACCATGTGCGAAGTGTGGCAACATAATCTTGAGAATAAGGGCCCACCCACATTCAAGGGCCCACCAGGGAGGGTCACGTTCCTGCAGAGAATAGTAAGTCATGTTTATTACAAGTATTGTAATGGAACATGGTGTCTTTTGGTTTTGAACATTTAAGCAGAGGAGGCAGTTACGGGCCCACCCATAATCACGTTCCTGCAAAGAAAATCAAGAGATGTGCGCATAAAAGTTGAGTGTCCTTTGAAGCCTGGACCCAAGCACAAAGGCAGGTGGGCAAACCAGGGTCAGCTTCAAAAGAGCAAGGCAGCAAAAAAGGTTTGCAGATGCTTAGGTGTCGGAGATGTTGCCTGCAGGAATCGCCGACAATATCTTGTGTGTGTGTGTTTATAATGTTAACAAGAGCATGTTTGTATGTAGGTTTGGAGCCCCAGGAATCGCCGACAATACCTTGTGTGTGTGTGTGTGTGTGTGTGTGTGTGTGTGTGTGTGTGTTTATAATGTTGACAAGATTGTGTTTGTATGTAGGTTTCGAGCCCCAGGCAGAAATTAGTCTCACAGGGTCGGTCATATTCCCGCAAATAAGGAGCAAATACTGACAGGGTTGGCCATACACGCTGTATATGTCCGTATATTTCAGGGATGGGTCATACGGACTTCTGAGACGTCCCATACGGTATAATACGCTATTAATACGCAATACGCGTATAATACGAAAACATATTTATGCTATTTTGGGGGGTACCCTAAACTTGCACCAACCACCCTCCAACCACCACGAATTGTCCCCCCAGCCTCCAGTACTTTATTATGCCTCCCTGGTAAAGACCCTGAGTGGCGTCGTGTTGTTGTTATGGGACAGAAGGGGCAGAATTACGAGATGCCAGATGCCGATGCCAGATGCCAGAATTCCGAGATTTCAGCAGCGGTGCCCCCCGCATCCGCGAGCACTTAGTGAGGCAGAATCCCAGCGTAGGTGTAGCAGCATGCAAAGCTGACCCGGCAGGAATCCTCAGGGAGTAGTCGCAGCGCTCGCATGGGAGAAATTGCCGACGCTAGCGCTCAGAAGGAGGAGCATGCAGGAAAAGAGAGGCACCTGCACAGGACTACAGCAAGTACATCAGCAGCAGCATCTACACAGTCATTGGACACCTGCAGCAAGAGGGCAGTGACCAAGGCTTGTGTGGATGCAGCTGTTGCACATGAATTCATCTACGCTACAGGCACTACCTTCTGGGTTGTGGTAGCAATAAGCAAGGGATCGTGCTACGTTCTGAGGGGCTGGGAGTTTCTCTGGGGGGCTCTAGAGGGCTTGGAAGTGCCTCTGGGGGGCTCTAGAGGGCCTGGGAGTGCTTTTGGGGGGCTCTGGGGGGCTTGTGGCTGAAAACTTCGTTAAGTGCCCAAAATCGTATTATACGGAGCAATTTGAAAAATACGGTTAAATACGTGATAAATACGATACGACGTATAATACGCCTACGCCGAATGACCCATTTCTGGGTACAAGCATAAAAGAGATGGCTTGAACAGCACACGCTGTGTCAGGACAGTTCCAACTGACATTCATTTACACTCCAAGAACTAAAGTACTTCTGCATGCTGCAGAGTACTCAGCAGTTCCCTGGATGCCAGAGCACAAAAAGCAGGCATTAAAAAGGCAATCCTGCAATGGTTATTTCTGCCCAAATCCCTGGATGCCAGAGCACAAAAAGCAGGCATAAAAAAGGCAATCCTGCAATGGTTATTTCTGCCCAAATCCCTGGGTGCCAGAGCACAAAAAGCAGGCATTAAAAAGGCAATCCTGCAATGGTTACTTCTGCCCAAATCCCTGGATGCCAGAGCACAAAAAGCAGGCATAAAAAAGGCAATCCTGCAATGGTTATTTCTGCCCAAATCCCTGGGTGCCAGAGCATAAGAAGAAGGCATTAAATAGGCAATCCTGCAATGGTTATTTCTGCCCAAATCCCTGGATGCCAGAGCACAAAAAGCAGGCATTAAAAAGGCAATCCTGCAATGGTTATTTCTGCCCAAATCCCTGGATGCCAGAGCACAAAAAGCAGGCATTAAAAAGGCAATCCTGCAATGGTTATTTCTGCCCAAGTCCCTGGATGCCAGAGCACAAAAAGCAGGCATAAAAAAGGCAATCCTGCAATGGTTATTTCTGCCCAAATCGTGTGCATACAAACACACGGGTACATGCAGCATGTAACATGCTGCATTACATTATTATTACACATTACTTTTACACATATTACATTATAATTGCATTACATGCAGCATGTAACATGCTGCTTTCCTGACACTCACACACTCGACTGATTATTTCGGCCACCTGTTCTAATTCCTTAAATGATTTAGGAAGGGTTTTAACGCATACTTTATCTGAGAGACAAAAACATAGGCTTGCACCAGAGCCCTCATGCTTTTTTTTGGTCAACCTTCCATAGCACACTGTAGAGCAGACTCTGGGGGAATTCGAGTCCGCTGTGTGGATGGGCAACTTCCTAGATGCACAAACACGTCAAAACATACATACCGGCTCTACAATGTGTCGCTTTCTGTGCTTGCACCTAAGCGAGTTGTGTGCTACCAATCCAATTGGTTGCAGAGTACGTGGTGCTTGATGTGGAGCTGGAAGGGCCGGCGCATGGGAGATGGGCGCTGGCAATGGCACAGGTGTGTGTGTATGCGTGTGTGTGTATGTGTGCATGCATGCGTGCGTTAGTGTGTATGCGAGCGTGTGCGTGTCTTTACTTATATGTGTGTGTAGACCATTTGTCTCATTCAAAGCACAGCAGTATGCCAAAGTATAATGTGTAAGACTGTTTTAAGACTGAATAACTAGACTGCCCGCACAATAAATATGATTTGAATACCATTGTTTTGTTGCCCTGCACTGCACTGCATGCAGGTCGCACGCAAATCCGATTTCGGGCGCAACGACACCGTCTTCTTTACACGCACACATTTAGGCAACCTTCTTAAGCCAGGTAGGGGTTCAGCTGCAAGCAAAGGGCGCGCGCACAGTTGCATATTCTAGTCCGATAGGAAAGCACTTACCTGCTCTAACCAGGTGAATAGGGCTGGCCATAACTTTGTTTTAATATACAGGGTATATGACTATGTATATATTTCATAGGTGTTTTCCCTTTTAAAAGCAATGTAGTACATACGCTTTATGCACGTATATAAGTACGATTCTGGCTAATCTTCCTGGTAGGGGTTGAGCTGCAAGCAATCCGCTTGCACGATTTTACAATGTAGTCTGCTAGGGAAGCACTTACCTGCTTCCCTAGCAGATGAGCGATCCAGGAAGGCGTCAGGCTGCAAGCCACAGGCCTGCACGATTACATGGATTACCTGCTTAAGCCAGGAAGGCGTCAGGCTGCAAGCCACAGGCCCACACGATTACATGGATTACCTGCTTAAGCCAGGAAGGCGTCAGGCTGCAAGCCACAGGCCCGCACAATTACATGTATCACCTGCTTAAGCCAGGAAGGCGTCAGGCTGCAAGCCACAGGCCCGCACAATTACATGGAATAATCCAGCAGGGGGGCACTTGGCGAGCATTTGTCTGCACATCCTGCTAGAGTGTACTAGAGATTCCGACTTTTGCACGCATTGCATGGCACGCGAGTTATTAGACCGTTTACACAATCCACCCATCAACAATGTCAAGCTGAGAGTGAGACAGCCTTGTAGGTTGCACCATGACATATTTTAAGATACAGCGATTTTTGTACCCTCAAAAGGCTGTGTAAAAACATAAAGACATCTACGAATGATGACACTCTTCTGTGTTTGGACATCTGATAGCCTCGTACACACCATCATCTAACGCAATGTTTTTTTGCATCTTGCTTTGTTGGTATGCCGCTAATCAGCTATGTGATGATTATTCCAACTGGTAAAAACATCAAGACATTTATGAATGATGACACACTTCTGTGTCTGGACATCTGATAGCTTCGTACATGCCATCATCTTAGCGCTTTGATTTTTTGCATCTTGCTTTGTTCGTATGCCACTAATCAGCTATGTGATGAATATTCCAACTGGTAAACACATCAAGACATCTACGAATGATGACACACTTCTGTGTCTGGACATCTGATAGCTTCGTACATGCCATCATCTTAGCGCTTTGATTTTTTGCATCTTGCTTTGTTCGTATGCCACTAATCAGCTATGTGATGAATATTTCAACTGGTAAGCACATCAAGACATCTACGAATGATGACACACTTCTGTGTCTGGACATCTGATAGCCTCGTACACACCATCATCTTAACGCTTTGATTTTTTGCATCTTGCTTTGTTTGCACGCTATACTATAGCTACGTGATGATTATTCCAACTGGTAAAAACATCAAGACATCTACGAATGATGACACACTTCTGTGTCTGGACATCTGATAGCTTCGTACATGCCATCATCTTGACGCCATTCTTTTTTGTGTCTTGCATTGTTTGCACGCTATACTATAGCTACGTGATGATTATTCCAACTGGTAAAAACATCAAGATATTTATGAATGATGACACACTTCTGTGTCTGGACATCTGATAGCTTTTTATGCACAATTCGCTCCTCCACTTACACGTTTCGTTTATTTTACATGGCTTAAATGATGATCACTCCAACTGGTAAAAACATCAAGACATCTTTGGATGATGACACTTTTTAGTGTCTGGACATCTGATAGCGCCTTGTGTTTGCTGTGTGGGCTAATTTTTGAGCTGATGCCGCTTGTGTACACGCACATTACCTTGTAGGCTACAATGCACTAGGTTTTCATATACACAAGTTTTGAATTGTAAGCCACACTGCAATAGGCTACGACACTTCAAGCCTCAAACCACCTGTGCTTGCAGAAAACTGCTCCTTTACAGCAGACATTCATTCGTTTCTGCACATACAGGCGACACTGCTTTAGGCTACGACACCTCTAGCCTCGCACCAACTGTGCTTGCAGAGAACTGCTCCTTTACAGCAGACATTCATTTGTTTCTGCACATACAGGCAACACTGCTTTAGGCTACGACACCTCTAGCCTCGCACCAACTATGCTTGCAGAAAACTGCTCCTTTACAGCAGACATTAATTCGTTTCTGCACATACAGGGGACGCTGCTTTAGGCTACGACACCTCTAGCCTCGCACCAACTGCGCTTGCAGACAACTGCTCCTTTACAGCAGACATTCATTTGTTTCTGCACATACAGGGGACGCTGCTTTAGGCTACGACACCTCAAGCCTCGAACCAACTGGCTTGCAGAAAACTGCTCCTTAACAGCAGACATTCATTTTTTTCTACACATACAGGGGACACTGCTTTAGGCTACGACACCTCGAGTCTCCAAGTGGTGGCTCTGGACTTTGAGGCTTTTGTAAACAAGGGGGGCGTGGTTCCAGACGTCGTGCTCGTGCGGAAGAGCTATGAGGTGGGTCAGTTATAATAGCTCTTGTGTAGGGTTGGCCAGACCCGTATATAAACACCGTGTATGACCGTATATTTGATGAAATCCCTGCCAAAAATACTGTATATGCACCGTGTATATACAATTTTGGCCAACCCTGCTCATGTGTGACTGGGATTATGTGGCGATGGAGTTGA
>Ga0307966_1003866_pt1 | contig 11185 bp, 10 predicted proteins | sample OrgLakmetagen646_FD_203141 | JGI IMG/M metagenome (GOLD analysis project Ga0307966, IMG submission 203141) | Saline water microbial communities from Organic Lake, Antarctica - #646 | ecosystem: Environmental > Aquatic > Non-marine Saline and Alkaline > Saline | place: Antarctica: Organic Lake... | reverse complement strand
GAGAGTGCGCACTTACATGTGTGTATATGTGTATATATATGTGTATTTGTGCATGCATGTGCGTGAGTATCTGTGTGAGTGCCAGTGATTCTTTTTTAAAGACTCTGTCGATGTCTTCTGGTGTCAACACGTCCAAATTGGTGAGGGGCGTGAGGCGTCAAGTTGAAATTTGAGGCTCCAGGGGGCTCTCCGGCCAAGATTTCCCGTAAGCCCTACCAAGGGCGCTTCGGGAGCCAAGATATGGCTGAAACTGTAAAATTTCCTCTCGAATTTTGAGTTACCGTACTGCGCTCTTAGTATTGCGAGGCCTACTTATTGCGAGGTGCCAAAATAATTTCAATAATTAATTTGCGAGCATTAAGCTTTGCGAGGCTCCCTCAGAAGTTAAGGTATTTTGCGAACTTTGCAAGCTTTTCCTGTGCTCTCCTCTCTGTTCAGTGCCTACATCCATTAGAAGATTTGGAATTCTTCTGTCACCCGCAGTTGAAACAGCAAAAAGTTCGGGGCGAAAAGCAGAAAGTGTATTTTGGCAGGGTTGAACCCAAGACCTGCAGGTTCCTGCCAAAAAAATGGCCTTTTTAAAGTCAAAGTATTGCGAGGTCCAAATTTTCTTAATTCTTTTTCGGCTTGATTTATCGCGAGGGGCCATAATAGTTATTTAATTACTCGCAAAACAACCAAGCGCAGTACGGTATTTAAGAATGAAAAATGAACCTTGCAAGAAAGCAAAGAAGAGTGAGAGTGATGTAACACACTTGGGACAGTTCAAGCACGGCAGCACCTGCCCCAACCAGCCTGCATGGATGAAGCTGGTACCTGCAGAGTTCACAGGACAAACACCTTGAAATAGCAGGGCAGAGGCAGCAGCCAGGGATTGATACGTGGCAGTTGGATGGGGGCAAGGATGCCCAGCAGTTGTACTGGTTGAAGTGCAGCTTTTGGTGGGCTGGATGCATATGTTACCAAGAGCAGGAAGCAGGGTCTCCTCAGCCATCAGGACGGTCTGCAGCACCAGAAGGAATGCAGCAGCATGGCAAAAGACGAAGAACAGCACAGCACTGGACAAAGCTGCACAGCTCACAGCTCCGCGTCGTGCTGGACGTACAGCAAGCCTCACGACGCGCAATGATTGCGAGTGTACATAAGCACATGCGCCTGGGACGTCCTGGCTGATAAGGGGCTTCTGGAGTTTATTGAGGCAGCAAATGTACCCCAGATGCACTTTAGCACAGATGCGGGTCAGTGGCACTCAGTGTGTTTCAAGCCTGCGCATTGCTGCAAGGTTGAGCAATGCAACAATGTGCGTGCATGTGTGAGTCATTCATCTCTTCTGCAAGGCTGGCGAGGGTTTGGCAGGCTACCTGCCTGACCACCAGCTCTTTTATGCCACTCATGCATTGCTGCCATTGCGGAGGGCATTGCTGGCCTCCTGCAAGGACTGCCAACTGGAGGGTATGCAGCACTACGTGCTAATGGAGAAGCTAGAGCGCATGGTAAATGTTTGAGGACCATGTACATCCATCAGGGAACAGCACCATAACCCACCCAACACACAAGAATGTCACCAGTTCTGTGCTACTTTGGGATGGCAGCCCCAGCGTGCTTCAAACGAGTGTAGAATAAGTATACAGATGCACGCTTTGGCTCCCTCTCTTCAGTCAGCAGAGCGTGCTGGCATGCGGCCATCAACTGTCACAGAGGACAACAAACCTGTACGGAGCGCCAGGTGCGTTGACTGCAAGAATTCAGGCTTGCTTTCCTCTTGGTTCCTCTCTTGCATTGCCTTAATTTGCAGGGCCGCTGGACAAAATAAGTTGGGGAGTTTTCTCCTTTTTCTGCCTACAACATCCTGTGCGTAGAAAGTTTTAGCTATGGTCACAAAGGATCACCTTCTGGTGCCAGGTCACCCTGAGCGGTGCCAAAGAGCTGTCCACCCAATCCAAGCCCCTTCTACCTCAACTGAATGCAACATACCTGATTCTATACCTAAACCATTGACATTTGCTGGACATTTGGCATTCTGGGGGGCTGCGTGGGTTTTTTGCACCCACTTTGGCAGGGACGGGTGTATGTCTTAACTTTCACCGATCAGCCTTAGCTTCAGGATATAGGCTTTTTAAAGGCATGGGTAACTAGGGTGTACGATTTGCCAGCGAGGCTCGTTGTTATAGGCCCTAGTTGGTGCATTACGGTTAGAAAACCACTTTCTGAAACTTGCGCGGATTGAGCCAAAAATTTCTGGAGTTAATTACAATTATCGTGAAGAGACTGGACTGAAAAGAAATGTAGGAAATTTTTAGAATATCTCTCATGGTACCTGGACAGGCATACGCAAAGCAGATTGGCCAAAAACAAGTTCCATATACCGTTCGTTCACAATCAGTTCGGAACCAAACTTTACAAGAACTAATTTAATTTTCGGTTTCAATTCGTAAGGGGGTCTGGGGACTAAATTTTGAGTTCGAGGGCACATTGGGAGGGCCCAGTCGGGAATTAACTTTTGAGATCGAGAACCCCTGTGAATGCTGCCTGTGCACTGCTACTGATATTTGTTGAAGAGGCCGAAGCTGTGGCTGATGCTGATGCTGCACAGTGCTCAGAAGCAGGGAAAGAGAGGTGAGGGGTTCACATGCAGCAATAGCCACACAAAGGGGCAAACGCAAATGGGGAAAGAGAAAGAGGCTTGTTGGAGCTGCATGCACGGGCGCCCCACGGGCCTCATCACAGCCTCGCCCCTTGCCTTTGCCTCTTGCTTCCTCTGCCAGCTCCTGAGCTGCCTCTCCCTCTGCAGCTTCTCACGGTTCCGCTGCTGAGCAGCCAGCCTTTCAGCTGGGGACTGAGGCTTCAAGAACGGGGCCAGGGGCTTCACATTGGCGCGCTTGGAGCTCATTTTGAAAATCACCCTCAAAACCACTATAAATAATTAATTTATCACTTCAAATACAGTTTGGAGAGGGCCCCGGAATTATTAAAAATTTTCTTTGATCGTAAACGAACGGTATTCTGATCATATTAGGAAAATAATGTACAAGATTACTGTCTATTTTGAGGGGAAAATGAAAGTCTGACACTTCCCTGAACAAGAATGTGACATCGTGGCGTGCCTTTTTTTGGCGTTTACACTACACAAAAATATGTAATATTATTATTAAGGGTGCGCCAGCCTCGTCGAGCCTCAACGTTACGGCTGTCAAAGCCTAGACGGCAACTAGGGTGTCCATCTTCGGGGGGAAATCAGGGGAAATTCCCTGGAAATTCCTAAAAATCGGGAAATTTGCAGAGGGGGCTAATGGAAGAAATGCCTGAAAATGTGCATTTTTGCATTCAGAAGGCAGCCACTCACAGCCACTTCATCTGATCGACACCATTTTAGTACCGAAGTGTAGCTGGCATTGAGAGCCACCCGAGCGTGTGCCCAGTTTCATGTGGGTCGCTTTGCGTGCTGAGATAGACTGGATTAAGCACACATGGTGCATTCAAGCCCTGATGTGGTGATTTCCATGGGAAAATGGCTCAAATCCTCATAAAACACCAATTACTCAGCCGTTCTTTTATTCTTGTTGCAATGGTATTCTTTTCCAATAAGAATTCTACACCATTAAAAATATTCCAGATTGGTGCTGTGGGTGAATTGGTATGAACAATTTGTGGTAAAAAATGGCCTGCACGCCACAGCAAATTAAGCACACGCGCCAAAATTGGCAAGCTCCAAATTTTACATCTATGGACAGAGCAAGGATTCATATTTCATATAATTTTGGATCTTGCCAGTCATGGCGCCCATGCTCAATCCACATTTAAAAAACACCCTTTGTTATGGCTCAGTCAGCCCCCTCTGGGAAATTCGACTGCATTTTTTAATCATATAAAGTATTTCTGTGTAATATCAACGCGAAATATGGCACAGCATTGTTCAGGTAAGTGTCAGACTTTCATTTCTCGACGCCCCAAAATGGGCAGCAATTTTGTGCATTATTTTCTTAATATCATCAAATATTGTTCAGAACATATGGAACTTATTTCCAGCCAATCTGCTGTGTGTATGCCTGTCCAGGCAATGCACCATGAGAGGTTTTTCAAACACTTCCTATCACTCCGGTCTCTTCACAATTATAAATGAACTCCAGGAAATTCCAGGCAATGCACCATGAGAGATTCAAACAATTCCTACAGCTCTTTTCAGTCCGGTCTCTTCATGATTATAAATGAACTCGAGAAAATTTCCGGCTCTATCTGCGCAAGTTTCAGAAAGTGGTTTTCTAACCATAATGCACCAACTAAGGCCTATATCGATGTGCCCCGCCCCTCAACGAGGCTCGTCGAGCCTCACTGGCAAAATCCTACACAAGGGATGTGTCATACGGTCATTTGGGACGTCCAATACGATTAAATACGTGTTATATACAAAAAATACGTATGACACAATCGTACTTAGCACGTATTTAAAGCATTTTGGTAAAGCCGATTTTTGACCAAAAATGGGCCCAAATCGCCCCAATGTCACCCAAACCGTTTCCAATTCTTTTCCAATACATTATATGCTACTTATATATTATATAATAGCATTGGAAGCTCTCTCTCTCTCTCTCTCTCTGAAAGGCCGTTTTAGGAGCGGAAATTGCCTAAAAAGGCCAAAAATCGGGAAAAATGGGCAAATTTTGCATCCGTATAATACCAGAGGGAGTTTATCTGAGGCCAGAAAAATGGTACGTTTTTGCATGCTCCCAGGGTATGGGCCCCCTTAACTGGGATGTTTCAAGCTCAACTCTAATATGTAGATTCCAATGCAACTGAGCTTGAAACGTGCCAGTTAGGGGGCCCATACCTAATCGGCCGTGGCGTGAACCCTACCTTTTTAGCAGCCATATGCTGCATCTGACCAGCCAGCGCACCAAACTGTGATTTTTTGTGTTTTGAAATACTTAGAGTAAATAAAGGTCATTGTAAGAGAAATGTGGCAAAAAGAGCAAGTGATTGGCGAGATATGCAAATGAATGTGCCATTCCCCCTGGAAAGCACCCATCTAGGGTACAAGTGCACGACGTGTCCTTTTTAGTCCTGTCATTCTGTACGCAAGGTGACTTGTCTGAATCTGAGCACATGCTCGGGTAGCTTATGAAGTCAGCATCAGTTTAAAGCTAGGTTGGGTCCAGTTTGATGAAGTGACGTGTGAGTAGTTGCACCTTTCATGCAAAAAGGAGCATATTTTGGCTTTTGCCCAGATAACCCCCTCTGGTATAATACGGCCCGATTTGTTCAATACGGTAAACTACGTATTATACGAACACGCCGTATGACACACCCTGTCATTCACCCTAGTTTCCCATGCTTAATTTTTTTCAAAAAAAGCGGTGAATTTTCCCGATTCATAGGAATTCCCAGGGAATTTCCCCTGAATTCCCCACAAAAATGGAGATCCCAGTTGCCGTCTAGGCTTTGACAGCAGTGACGTCGAGGCTCGACAAGGCTCGACCTCATCAAGCCTCGACTAGAGGCTGGCACACCCTTAGTCATATAACAATGCTGCAGTGTCGAATTCGGAAAAAATCCGTCCCTTCAAACCTGCTGTGAGCTCCGGCCCAATGTTTGCTCTCAATATGTATTGTACAGGTCGATATAAATTATAAATGGGGCCAATCGGTGTTTGAAATTCGGTTGAATTTTTTGCACACAAGAGTTGCAGTAAGAATTATCAAGGCTTATGAATTATAGAGGGTGTGGATTGGTGCAGTGTGGCATTCTTTCAAAAATTTTAAGCAGTCCACCCACTGAGTCTATTTGCCTGCTTCCTATGTAGGTACGTAAAGATAAGTTAGCTTTCCAACGCAAATTTCAGGCCCCAAAATGGTGGGGTGGTTGGGGAGATTTCCATATTAGGCTTGTTGGCACTGTTTGGCCAGGGAAGGGGAGGGGGAGTTGCACGGGAATGACCTCCTTTATTGTTTTTGTCATTGTTGTTTTCAGGTGCAAGAATAGGTGACAAAAGCGGCTGCAACTGTAATATCGTAACATCTGACTTTAGAGCTCGCTTTCCCAGTTGAAGAGGTCAAAGTAGTGTTCTGTAACAGCCGGTCCACCGTTAGGGGGCAGGCAGCAGCAGTAAAAGCAGCGTAGCAATACCAGCTCCATGGTGCATGAACAACTAAGCTGAGCAGGCCGGTGAGTTTGTGGCTGATATGCATGCCTTTCTGGGGGGGCACGGCGACGCACCAATAGCAGGTACATCACCACGTCCACCCCAGCCTGCCCCACCCTCTCACCCTGCCCTGACTGCTCAGCCTGCACCCCCAGCTATAGACACAGCAACAAGGGCAGCACGTGCAGTAACAGCAGCAGCAGGTTCAAAGAGGCAGCAGCAGTTGAAAGCAGCGACTTTGATGAGAGGAGGAGGAGGAGCAGCAGCAGCAGCAGCAGCAGCAAAGCGCAGTTGCGGAGTTGCCCCTTACCACACTTTCTGGCAGCCGCGGCGGGCAGCACCGTTACAAAGTGGACGAAGTTTGCAGCAGTGTTGATGGTGAGGGTGCTGGGGTCAGTAGAGGATGAGCGCACGTTCAGTGCTGTAAGGCACTACACATACCTTCAGCGCAACACACGCTCGAGGATTCAAGTGCAAAGAGAGCACCCAGGCATCCCTTCCCAACACCCACTGGGAAGTGGCTGAATGCCTGCCCCAGACGTGGAGTTACTTACGGAGCTGAGATTTAGTTATTTAAACAAACTTTGAGACAAACAGCCCCAGTAAGCATTTGCCACTGAACCATGTTTAAGAGTTTGAACAGGTTATTTTGTTTTGGACATTCTTGGGTCATGCTTGAAAGTTAAAAGGAACACTGTTGTGTGTATGTGTATATAATGTGTGTCGGTATACGCGTGCAAATGAATGTGCGCTTGTGTGCTAAGCGCGTGCTAGCGCATGTGTGCAGGCAAGTGTGCGGGTTTAAGTGTGTCCGCGTGTGCACTTGCGTGCGTAGGCACGAGGATGTAGTTGTGTGTGTGTGTGTGTGTGTGTGTGTGTGTGTGTGTGTGTGTGTGTGTGTGTGTGTGTGTGGGTGTGTGTGTGTGCGCGAGAGTGTGTGTGTATGTGTGTGTGTTGTTGTTTTGTTGTTGTTGTTGTTGTTGTTGTTGTTGCACAAAATGTCTGAAATATCCACTGACACTCACCTCCACCCTGCAGGATTTTGTAAAGCTTGGACTCGTACAGCAGCTGCGGATGCCGCGTTTTAATGGACTCCAGCTTAATAGCCACCTCCTCGCCGCTCTGAATGTTTGTTCCTGAAGGGAAGGGGCAGTTGTCGTGCGGGTTGGTGGACAAGTCTCCGCACGTTCGAAGGCACGGTTTGTGGTTATTGTGCTATAATTGCATCCCAGAAGGCTCGGTGATATTAGAAGCGGGGGCCCCGTCCTGTTGCTGGTGATACTCGAACAGTGCTTGAGAGCAGCTCAGGGCCCCTCCAGTTTTTGAGCAATAAAATCTAGCTTAGCATTGTTGTCCAAGCAAACCCGGTCCATCCACCCTGGACCAGGCCCCAGACAAGCGCTTAAGGAATAGACTTGAAGGGTGGGGTGTCCATAGGCAGCCCTGGGCGACACAGTTCCCTGCCGTGCTCACTGCCTATGTTACATGTGTGTGCCCTGTCCATTCCCACTCCAGCTAGTCCCAGGCTGATTTTGCTGTTGCACAGAAACAAACCTGCTCACCTAAATAGGTCGATGTGGGAATGATGATGCTGTTGCTGCTCTTGGCTGCACCCACCTAAATAATTCCACACACCCACTCCCACCCACACCCACACCCACACCCACACCCACACCCACACCCACACCCCCACCCACACACACACACACACACACACACACCAAGGTAGATGTCCCCAAAGCTCCCTCCTCCAATCTTGCGACCAAGCCTATACCTGAGGAGGTTCAGGTGGTTGTGTTTAACAGGTGAGAACAGGCCAGATCCAGCAGGGAGAGGAAGAGGGCAGGAGCGTCTTGTGCACAACACCAGGAACGGCCAGCACGTACGTCAACTCGAGTTGAAAATTACAAACAAGGAGGCAGCCGTGATGCGCAGCGCTGTCAACACGTACCGTCCAGCTATTCTTATGTCCAACGACATCCGGAGACGGTCTATGCCACTCCCCTCCCCTCCTCTCCCTCCCTTCAGTAATGCTTCCTCTTTTGATTCATTATTCCTTTTTAAAAGTAATGTTAAGGCAAGTCTGCTTATAAGGAGAAAGAGGCGTTTTTTTTAATTCAGCCAGGAATACTGCTAGTACACCATGCCCAAGATCTCCAAGAGGGATGAGCAGCAACCTTTGCAAGAGGTGGCCACCGCCATGGAAGGCATGGAGGGCGGCACTGAGGGCCAGGAGCCTCCGTCCCTGCCTGGCAAGCCAGGCTTCGCTCCTCTGTCCGGTGGAGACGCAGAGACGAAGGTCGAGTTCAGGAGGGTGAGTTGTCTTGTTCTTAGGCACGCACTGTTGTCGCCCAAAGCATGCTTGTGTGTGTGTGTGTGTGTGTGTGTGTGTGTGTGTGTGTGTGTGTGTGTGTGTGTGTGTGTGTGTGTGTGTGTGTGTGTGTGTGTGTTTGGGTGTGTGTGTGTGTGTGTGTGTGTGTGTGTGTGTGTGTGTGTGTGTGTGTGTGTGTGTGTGTGTGTGTGTGTGTGTGTGTGTGTGTGTGTTTGTGACACATAAGCGTGTGCATGCTCATACGTCTTTGTGTATGCAGCATGTGTGTGTTATTGGACGTGTGTGTGTATGTGTATGTGCGTGCATGTGCGAATGTGTTTGTTTGTGTGTGCATGCGTGCGTGCATGTATATGTGTATTTTTGTGAATGTGTGCGTGCACATGTTTTGGGTGTGTGTTTGTGTGTGTGTTTGATTGTTTGTACGTGAATGCCTGCATTTAGGTGTTGTGCCTGTGGCGTGTACGTGCCTCTTGCTTGATCCCATATGTGCTTTGTTGTTATGTATTTGTGGGTTTGGAATGTGTTCCTCGGTTGTGTGCATGTGGGGTTTGCATTAGCATTAGTTTGCAGGTTTTTGGGACACGCGGCCCAAGGCCAATGCCAATAGTTGTTTGTTTTCTTCACAGATACCGGTGCCGCAACATCGCCTGACTCCTTTGAAAACGCACTGGATGGAGATATTCAAACCCATCACAGAGAACCTGAAGTTGGACATGCGCATGAATTTAAAAACCAAGAAGGTGAGCGAGATGGGGCTGCGGACACATTGTTATGCAGCGGACACATTGTGACAATTGCACTCCAAGTCACGTGAAGCCAGGGAGCGTGTCTGTTGATTGGTCTCCGCTGTCTGTGTGTGTCTCTGTGCATGTCCATTTCTACATTCTTCACGAAAGATGCTTGCAATCAAAGTAAAGAACTCTTCAAGGAGTAGCAGGAGCGCACGGCACCAGAAACTGGGCAGCAACTTCATACTCCTGATATCCTTACAGGTTGAGATTAAGACCACGCCCAAGACCGCAAGCCCGCACGTACTGCAGAAGGCAGCTGATTTTGTGCACGCGTTCTTGTTAGGTACGTGACAGGTGCCTTAAGAGCTTCTGCACAGCCTGCTCCGTGCCCTGCCAGGGGAAGCGGGTTACGTCTTGTGCTATTGTTGGGCCGGTATCTTATGCGTGGGTACATGTGCATGTAAATAAAAGACCGGACATCGTGTGTGCATGTCAAAGAGCTTTTGTAACTGGGCAGCTCTGCAAGCAGACCCACAACTTGCAAAAAAATTGGAAAAGGCAGTAACGAGGCTGAACCATTCATTTTAAAGCTGCTTTTGGTCATTCTTGTGGCACTGCCGTAGACGCAAGTCGTCTCACGTTTTCTGGGTATAGGTTTTGAAGTCCGTGATGCCATAGCGCTCCTTCGCTTGGACGACTTGTACGTTGAATGCTTTGAGGTCAAGGATGTCAAGGTAGGCAGACTGAAACAGTGCTCACTGATTGCAGTGTGATGGTACCAGACCTAAAGTATCATGCATGCTAAAAGCAGATGTTTATTCTTTTAGGGTGATGTTACTCTCAAGCACCACCTTGCAAACAATGCAGATTGCAGCATTACATCCTCAAGCAAATGACTCAACTTGCAGACGCTTCGTGGTGAGCACATGTCTCGGTGCATAGGGCGCCTAGCCGGCAAGTCTGGCAAGACAAAGTTCACAATTGAGAACGCAACTCGCACTCGCTTAGTGCTTGCCGACCAGCGTATCCACATTTTGGGCTCATTCCAGGTACGCTCACAAGATCTGTTAGGGTTTAGGCTTAGGTACTCCTAAGCTTAAGGTATGTATGTATGGCTATGTGTGCATGTGTTTGTATGTATGCGTGTGTGTATGCGGTCGTGTGCGGGAGTGCACATGTGTGTTAGGCATATGTGTGTATGTGTCCATGCCATCCTTCGGAGGGGAATTGTTTTTTGGGGACCTTGAAAAAGCTTCAGTCTAACCATGTGTCATCAGTCCTTTTTTGGTGTTTCGCTAAAATACAACATACTTGAGTGAGGGTGCAAGGTTTATAAATCAAAAATACGCATGCAAAATTAGGTGTGAGCCAAAAGAACCCCACTATCACGCAGCTCTTGCGATTGGACGATGCCTCAATATTAAACATCAGCAATATCCCTTCGCCCCTCTACTGATAAATTATGAGCTCTTCTTATATACCGTACTGTGCTTATATCACCGCGCTGCGCGAATTATTTTGACCCCCTCTTGGTGTGTCGGAGCAATTTAATTAAGTTACAAGGGCCTCGCAAAGCTCGCATTACAATTAATTTTTGCATGAACGGGGACAGGTTGGGAAAACCTCCCAAGCCGCCTCTCAAGGGGACAAACAGCTTGGAGGCCAAAAGACTCTTAGGGAGGAAGGACACCAAGAGGAAGGGCGTCTTCAATCCCTTAAATGCGCATGCACGCAAACGTACCCGCACGCACACACACACACACACACCAGCACACACACACACAAGTACATAACGCACGCACGTACGCACACAACCCTATACACAACGCACGCACACACATACGTGCACGCATACAAACACGCACGTAAGCGCACGCACACACACATGTGCATGCATGCACACGTACACGCACACACACGTACCTGCATGCACACACACACGCACACATGTATGGGACATGTAAACATATACACACACGTACGTAC
>Ga0307966_1003865_pt1 | contig 11186 bp, 13 predicted proteins | sample OrgLakmetagen646_FD_203141 | JGI IMG/M metagenome (GOLD analysis project Ga0307966, IMG submission 203141) | Saline water microbial communities from Organic Lake, Antarctica - #646 | ecosystem: Environmental > Aquatic > Non-marine Saline and Alkaline > Saline | place: Antarctica: Organic Lake... | reverse complement strand
TAATAGGGATGCTGCTCGTTCTGCTGTTGTTTCTGCCCAGACACGCTTTTCACCGCAGGCTACGATTACCCCTGCACACGCGACTACATGCACGATCATTAAAACAAACACATACACACACATGTAGCATCTGCAGAGGATGCTGAGCATGCACACTTCCATATTAAAGATGCTGCTCGTTCTGCTGTTTTTCCGCCCAGACACGTTAATCACCGCAGGCTACGATTACTCCTGCACACGCGACTACATGCATGATCATTAAAACAAACGCATACACACACACGTAACATCTGCAGAGGATGCTGAGCGTGTACACTTCAATAATAGGGAAGGGGACCATCCCACTCCCTATGTTAAAACTGTGCACTCTTTTTACCACAGTGAACAGGCCAGCGGCTCTTCATCCTTTCTTATCCATCTTATTTTAATACCATCTTATTTTTATACTAGTGTTCCTACAGTTGACCATAATCACGTCTTTAACTCACCGTGAACATGTGTCAGGCAGGGGTGGGGCAGCGGTTCCCCTCAGCGTCTCCCTCAGCCCTCGAACCTCAGGACTAGTGAGCAGGATCAGGTTCAGGGCCTGGGATTGTGAGTGTACGTGTGTACGTGTGTGTATGTACTTTTGTGACTAAAGGTAATGGCAGGACGAGTAAGCAGGATCAGGTTCAGGGCCTGGGATTGTGAGTGTACGTGTGTGTATTTACTTGTGCACTTGTGTGACTAGAGGAAATGCATGCAGGACGAGTGAGCAGGGTCAAGTTTAGGGCCTGGGATTGTATGAGCACGTATGTGTGTGTACTGGTGCGCATGTGTGACTAGAGGAAATGCATGCAGGACTGGTGCGCAGTACCAGGTTTTAAGGCCTGCGGTTATGTACGTGTGTGTGTGTGTGTGCATACGTGACAAGAGGAGGTGCATGCAGGACTAGTGAGCAGGGCCAGAACTGCAGGTGTGTTTGTGTGTGTTTACGCTGTGTAAAAGTGTGTGTAAGTACGTGTTTGTGTGTGAAGGCTGTACATGAGTGTGTGTGTGTATGCAAGTATGTGTGTGTGTTTGTGTGTGTACGCTGTACGTGTGTGTGTGAGTATATGTGTGTTGTGTGTAAGTACGTGTGTGTTTGTGTGTGTACGCTGTACGTGTGTGTGTTTGTGTGCAACTAGAGCTCTTTAAAAACCATGCATGCATGAGCAGGGACTTTAGGGCAGGTACTAAAAGCATGAGACAGGACTGTTGCAGCAAATCTAATACACACGGGCTCAGGTGCACGCACACACATGCATATGCACAAAAATGCAGGCGCGCACACACACGCGCATATGCACAAATGCAGGCGCGCGCACGCACACACACACACACACCTGCACCATGGTGGCTACAAACGTTAAGTCTGCCTCCTCTTGCAGTGCCCCTGCCAACTCCGTGAAGACAGCCTCAGCGCCCATAAAGCCACACAACCGACGGATCACCAACGCACCCCCACGCTACAGGAGCATGAAGAGAGTGTGCACACGTGTATGTGTGTGTGCATCCATGATTAAGTGGGAGCGCAGTGGAGCGCAGCGGAACGCACGTGTATGTGTGTGTGTGTTTGTGTGTGTGTGTGTGTGTGTGTGTGTGTGTGTGTGTGTGCGTCCATGACTGAGTGGGAGCGCAAGTGCATGCATGCATGTGTACATGTGTGTTGTGTGGGTTTGCGGTATTTGCAAAAGAGCGGTCACAACATAAGTGTATCTTCACACCATCACGTGCAGCCACGCAGGAACACACCCACACCACCAGGTCAGGCCCTTGATGCAGACAAACAATATGAGTGAGCCATTTTGCAGTGTGCGTGTGTGTGTGTGTGTGTGCTTGTACAAAGATCCTACCCTCACACTGCTTTTAAATGCAAACACGTGTGACACAAGCGCAAATTCTCTGTGCCTGCAGTGCTCCTTATTCAAAGACGTAGGACTTTGTCAGTCGCTTTCTAAACTAACTTGTCTAAGAAATCTTTTCATTTCACAATCTTCCTTGGAGCCTGTATCAAGCACACGGAGCGAAGCCAGGACACGTACATGCAAAGCAGAGCCAGTCATCTGGTGCCCTGATGAGCCATCAAAAGGAAGCTTCATGCAAGGCGAACAACAGCCTTTACAAACAGCACACACACATGCACACACACACACACTCACAAACGTAAGCACACCGCTTGCCTGAAATGGCGAGCGATCTGTAGTCACAAATAGCTCACTGATAGAGACATAAGCGCACCACATGCCTGCAATAGCGGGCACCCCGTGATCACAAACTGCGGCACACACACACGGACGAAAGCGCACCACATGCCTGCAATAGCGAGCAACCCGTGATCACAAACTGCGGCACACACACACAGATGTAAGCGCACCACATGCCTGCAGTGGCGAGCACCCTGTGATCACAAACTGCGGCACACACACACACACACGGACGAAAGCGCACCACATGCCTGCACTAGCGAGCAACCCATGATCACAAACGGTGGCACACACACAAACGTAAGCACACTGCTTGCCTGCAATAGCGAGCACCCACCCACCCACCCACACAGACATAAGCGCACCACTTACCTGCAACAGCAAAGCCCCTGTGTTGCCCCTGAACCTGCCCAGCAGCTCTCCCAGCACAGGCCTGAATTGGCCTGGACAGCTGGCGATGGCGGCAAACACGCGAAGTGCGGCCTCGACCACCGTCTCTGACTGTGTGTGTGAGTGGGTGTGGACGCATGCTTCCTGAACTGGTTCAGGATAGCTTGCAGAAAGGCAACTGTTTGTTTGCGTGTGTGTGTGTGTGTATGTGTGTGTACATTAGTAGGAGATGGTGTATGTGTGTGTACATGTGTGTGTGTGTACATGTGTGTGTGTGCATTAGTAGGAGATGGTGTGTGTGTGTACATTAGTAGGAGATGGGTTAGGGTTAGGGTTTAGGGCTAAGTTTAGGTTTCTTAGGGTCAGGGTTTAGGGTTAGGGTGATACGGACCTGCAGCACAAAATTTCATCCTTTGAGATTTCGATTGCTTGCAGCTTTTGTTCTGCACGCAACAGCTGTTCTGGTGTGCTCATCCACCACCTCCACTTACATGGGCCAGAGAGGCATTCAGAACAAAACATGTGCACATACACCCATGCACACATAGGCCAGACCACACACCCATCACATACTCACACACTCACACACTCTCCCACACACTCACACACACAAAACTCACATGGGCCAGGAGAGCATCTAAGAGAGCAGGCAGGATTGTGGGCAGCTGGACCAAGACCTGTGTGCAAGATTGTGTGAGCGTGCATTGTATGTCTGTATATGTATGCGTGTATTTTGTGCCTATGTTTGTGCGCGTCCGTGAGCATGTGTGTGTGCACACATGCACGTGCAGCGTGGGTGTATGCGTGTGTGGCATGCGTGTGTACGCATGTCTAGCGTGTGTGTATGTCTTTGTACACGCCGCACCTTTGTTTGCGCCCTGTCCAGCAAAAAGTGCACCCAGCGCAGGGCCTCTAGTCTGCTAGGCTCTGTCTGCACTGCCATGGCAACAGCCACCTGCAAGGGATAGAGAAGGAATGTGTTTGTGTGTGAGAGTGTGTGTGCGTGCGTGTATGTGTGTGTGTGTGGTGATGACTACATGTACACTCTCAGTATTAAAGTCTTTATATTCACTCGAACTTTTTAACCCACCCAACCTAACTCCACCACCAACCTGCCTCCCCCCCTCCCCATTAACCCAGCCACCCACAAAACCCAAACACACACAAACGCACCCACCTGTGGGTCTGCATCACTGCCTGCGGGAGTAAGGGTGCCTCGCAGCAGCTCAGCGCTGATGGTGGCCAAAATGGCACCTGTGTCCAGCTGCAAGCTCTGCACACACACACACACACACACAAACACACACACAGGTAGGTGAGACACAAGAAATTAGGAAGTAAGTGTGGCAACCGCGGAAACGTGAGGATAGGCGTGAAGGAAAAAGGTGCGTACCCCCTACCTACACACACACGGGCTGCATATTCACACACAAACAGCAGTGCACAACACGGCACAGCACGCACGTATTGAGCTGCCTAGCAGCTTGCTTGAGCAGGCTCATTACTGTGTAAGTTAAGGATGTGGTGTGTGTGTGTGTGTGCTGCATCACACCACGCATACACTCCCCACTTGTGCACGCATTCAAAAGTCGGCAATGCTGTTCCTCCCTCTCGGTTTGTCTGTTTGGGTCTGCAGGAGCATATATTTATGATTCAGGAGACCAGGGGCACTATACTTACTACTACTATTATTATTACTACTATTAATATTACTACTACTATTGTTATTATTACTACTACTAATATTACGCATGCGCTCAGAGCCGGCAATACTGTTCCTCCCTCTTGGTTTGTTGGTTTGGGTTTGCAGGAGAACTTGTTTGATCAAGGTAACCAGGGGCTCTTAAATTTATAATACACATGCAATCAGCGCTGGTAGTGCTGATCCTACCTTTTGGTTTGTCGGTTTGGGTTTGCAGGGGCACTTGTTAAATACACATGCAATCAGCGCTGGTAGTGCTGATCCTACCTCTTGATTGGGGTCTGCAGGAGCGAGGTTCAGCAAAGCGTCGTTAGCCTGCCTGGAAACCTGCACAGACACGCATGTCCACCACACACAAACACACGTACTCAACCACACAGGTCAGTGGCGGTAAGCATGTAAGCACGCGAGAGCAAGAAGAGAGCAAAGACAGGAGCAAGCCTGTGCGCACGTAACACACACACGTATACATTTTGCAGTACTACACACAAACACTCACTCACACATACACACGCACGCGCGCACGCACGCGCACACACACACCTCTACAATCTCTCTGCTGGGGTGGCTGATGTTGGCCAGCACCACCCCCAGCGCTGCGGGGTACTGCCCCACCAGCTGCACAGCAGCCATCTCGACAAACTCCTGCGTGCACGTGTGTATTTGTATTTGTGTGTGCGAAATGTGTCAATGTGTGAAACTGTTGTGTGTGTGTGTGTGTGTGTGTATGTGTTCGTGGAGGGGGGGGGGGGGGGATGCGCGCAAATGTATGTGTGCTTGTGTATCTCAGCATAGCGGAAATTTTTAGATTGCTTACTTTAATTAAGCTGGCGCTAATCTATACAGCGTGCCTTCGTCCGAGATGCGTGCATTTTTTGCCACTTGTTGGCTGCTGTGCAAGCACACTCGTAAGGGCTTGTCCTTGTATTGTTAAGGCTGGTATGCACATCTGCACAAGTCTGTTGTACCTTCACCCATTTTATGGCCATCACGCGAGTAATTTCATCTGAGCTTGTGGGCTTACCGACCAGGGTCGTACTTGCTTGGTGACAGCATCTACGCATGTCTAGTTTTTGTGGACCTTGTGCCGCTTGATGGCCGTTACGCAAGCAGATTTCTAGGGGCTTGTGGCCTGAACAGCCTGATTTTAACTTGCTTAGCACTCGTCTATGTCCGTCTCAGTATTTGCAAACCTCTATGGGCTTGTGGCCTCGACAGCCTGATTCTAACTTGCTCAGCACTCGTCTATGTCTGTCTCAGTATTTGCAAACCTTGAGCCACTTGATGGCAGTCATGCGAGTGAATTCGTCCGGGCTTGTGGCCTTGTCGATCAGGGTCACAGCCATGCTGGCAAAGTCCACGCTCTGTGTGGCATGGATCTCGATCAAAAATTCCTGCGGCATTACAGTAGTCCTTGTGGAATTCAGTAGCGTAGGATGCATTGTGAATGTGTGTTGCGTGTGTGTATGTGTGCGTCAATGTGTGTGTGTGTGTGTGTGTGTGTGTGTGTGGTGCGGGTGTTTGTGCGCTTGCCCTCGCGTGTTGAGTGGCATGGATCCTAATTTAAACGCTCTGTGGCTAGAAGTTAGTGGTTAACATGCATGTTTGTTAAAACTCGAAGTGTTAGTACTAGGTGTGTGTGTTTACTTTATAAGGCTCTGAGTGGCATAATGTTAATCCGTACTCACCTTATTTTTGTCGCATGGTTTTAGCTTGGGTACTATTACGTTAGTGCAAAGCATTGTTGGAGCGGTTGAGTGTGATACAGCTTCGTGAGCGCAATGTCAGTGTAATGCACACCCACATTGTAAACATAAGAGCACTTTTACGTAAGTGCAGAGTATTGTCGGAGCGGTTGAGTGTGTGGTGCAGCTGCAGCTCTGCAAGACGCGTGGATCCCAACCAAGCACTCATGTGGTTATGCTACGCTTGTATTCACATGTTTGTATTGTCAGGGGTTTGTATGTGGTTATGCTGTGCTTGTATTAAAATGTTTGTTTTGTCAGGGGTGTGTATGTGGTTATGCTGTGCTTGTATTCACATGTTTGTATTGTCAGGGGTGTGTAGAGTGGACCTTATTACGGATGTCAGCAACTTCCATCTAAGGATTCCTGCAACGTGTTGCTCTATTTTTGCATACCCGCTTTAGACACATGCATTGGCGTCTTACTCTTTTTGTAAATGATCTTGTAATCAGCACATCAAGCAGGGTTCTCAACTAAGGAATCCTGCACCAAAAAGAGCCCTGCGTTGTCTCAATTAAGCCAATACCCACACTTCATAACCACAGACGCCAACCAGAGGTTTGCAAGCTGCAAGCTTTTTTTGGAGAGTTGGAGATAGAACTCAAATAAGCGTGGAAATAGATGGGCATTTTTGTGAGTTACATGCGTGTGTAAGCGTTCCACTCGGCCAAGCTTACAGGACAGACTGCTCACTGGCAACAGCACAGCACACAGCACCACAACAACAGAATGCACAGCACCACAGCATCACGACGAGGCAGCATCACAGCATACCACAGCACCCCAAACACAGTACACAGCACATAGCACCACCAGCGCACGCGCAAACACACACACACACACATATACACAAACAAACACTCGCCATCATGGCCTTGTGGGCAGCCACACGGATTTCACGGTTGGGGTCAGACAGCATGGCCATGAGGCCGTCTAGGAGCTGGGGCAGGTACACCAGCAGATCCAGGTCGGGCACACTGTCCAGGACCTGACCAGTTGAACAGCAATCAGATGTGTTGGAATTCATGGCAGCAGTGTGTACGGACAGCGCATTAGGTATCAGTACACAAGGAAAAGGTGTTGATAAAAAAAACTGATAATAAACCTGACCAGGTGCTCCAGGTTGGGCACACTGTCCAGGACCTGACCAGTTGAACAGCAATCAGATGTGTTGAAATTCATGGCAGCAGTGTGTACGGGCAGCGCATTAGGTATTAGAACACAAGGAAAAGGTGTGTTCTAATATCTAGTGATAAAAAAACTGAAAATAAACATGACCAGGTGCTCCAGGTTGGACACGCTGCCCAGGACCTGATCAGATAAACAGCAATCAGATGTGTTGGAACTCATGGCAGCAGTGTGTACGGACAGCGCATTAGGTAGTAGAACACAAGGAAAAGGTCGGACACGCTGCCCAGGACCTGGACAGCTACAAGGGCAACGCTTGGCTGCCCAGGACCAAGCCTGAGCTACGTACACAAACCGGCGTGTCCATTTGATAATACTCAGAAGTCTTGCAATTGGAAAGCAAAGCAAGGAAGTGCCCTGTACAGCACCAAAAGCTCCTTACAAACTATACCAGACAACTGAAAGTTGCCCTCATAGCTCTGTACAGCACCAAGAGCCCCTTACAAACTACATCAGACTAGTATCGTTTGTTAGTTGCCCTCACAGCCTCCGCACCTTGATACAGACTTGACAACGTTGAAAGCGTGAGTGCTTTCAGTTGTGTTTTGACGTAATGCTCTGGATTCCATTTACAGTAATCCACAGATTTTGCTCACCGTGATCCAGCTGACTAGGAACATGCGCTTGTTGGGGTGACCCACACGCAAGTAGTCACGCAGCTTGGGCACAAAGCCTGCCATGTTGAAGCTAGCGGGCGAGGCAGCGATAATATCCTGCACACACACACATTTTGCATGTACATGTATTCATGCGCATAAGAAAGTTTTAACCCAACCGCTCAGGGGCACTCCCCCTGTAGCTTCTCTGGACACACTAAGCAGTGCACTAAACACAAAACACACACAGGGACACACGGGTATCGAAATCAAAATGCAGCAATATAATTTGCTCAGCCTCTGGTTGCTTGATTAGCAAGCATTTCTTATGACCTAGTAACAAGGAGGGCAGGGAGATTGGAGGGGGGAAGGGGGGGTCAGAGAAAGGAGCTACACTATCAGTGATAATTACCTTCACAAGGTTATCCAGGAACTGGACGGCATTGAGCACATTGGCCTCCGCATCTGCGCAAAGCCTGTGTTTAAGTGTTTGCGTAGCAGCATGAGCTTGTATGCAGTTCTTGTGCAAGCGCTCAGGGTCGGCCAGATCGCTAAGGGACACCTGCCTGCACATACTTATGTTATTACAGAGGATACTACAAGGACAACGGACAAATTGTGCTTGTAGCAATCTCTGACATGTTGCAGATTACGCAAAACGGGAATGCACAAGCACTGAATGTTCCTCATGGGGGACCATATCAAAGACAAGCAACCTCTCTGACTGAGCCTTTTTCGTCTGCCGTAATCAATCGTTTCGTCTGCCATATCAAAGATAAGCTTTGAGCTCTACATCTACCCTGCTAAGCCACCATGGGTCTCGAAGGGCAACACCACCCAGTACTAGGTCACTTGATTGACTTCTTCCGTACCTACTCGGAAGCAAAGGTGTCTACGGCATGTATTCAAGCCAGGTGAATGCCTGGTATAGAAAAATGACCAACCGAGTCTCAGCAGAATAACCTGTCTACCTTTACCTGAACATGGCATCGAACACCTCGTTGAAGAAGATGATGAAAGGCTCGCGAGCAACCTGCGGATTTCAGCCATGCGATGATAGATTAAGCGGCCAAAGAGGTAAAAGACTGATGAAGGCCTTGCCCAGGCAAGGATGCAACCAGCCAGGATACACAGTCTGTGAAAAATACGAGTGCAGCTATGCCCCCCACACGCAAGCACCTTTGCAATGTTGTATAGAGCCTCGCATGCATAGTAGCGCACACGCCCATCCTGGTCCGTGAAGCTGGCCAGCACTGGAGGCACTATCTGTCGCAGGTGGGCCTCTGTGGGGGAGCCGAGGCCCACGGTGGCAGCTGCCAGGCAAAGGAGGGCTCCCTAGGATGGTGAACAAAGGTTGGGGTGCTTATGTGTTGTGTTGCTGTATGTGTGTGCGTATGTGTGTGTACGTGTGTGTGTACGTGTGTGTGTGTGCGTGTGTGTATGTGTGTGTGTGTGTGTGTGTGTGTGCGTGTGCGTGTGCATGTCTGTCTGTCTGTGTGTGAGTATGTGTGTTGGTGTTTGTGTATGTGTGTGTGTGTGTGAGTGTGTGCGCACCCTAGCATAGGAAGCATAGGAACCTGATAGAGATGGGTGTCCTGCAAATAAACACAGCCTTTGCCTTACCTTGCGATGGTTGGCTTGAGGAGAGAAGGCGTACTCCGCAATAAGCTGCACGTGCGTAAGGGGTGAATGGGTGCTGATGAGGGCGTTTTGTCTGCGCGAACACTTGCTTGCACGTTTCCGGGTGTTTACACACCTTGTCCACCAGCCTCCTGATCCTGGGCTCATCATTGCTCTTGCTGAGGCGCTTCACGGTCTGCTCCACCTCCAAAGCAGCAATCTTTCTCTTTTCATATTGCGGAGCGCCAATGGAGCGGGCCACCCCCGCAGATAGCAAATCCTCCATTTTTATACAGAAATATGAACCTAGATCATGTTCATGGAACAAACAAACGAAAGACAAACGAAAGACAAACGAGGTCGTATAAACCTTTTTTATTCCTGTTTGCTTGTATCTCGTTTGTATCGGAAAAAGGAAGTCAGTCAACGGTACCTATCCATTCTCCTTCTTCCCTCTCCTGCGCGTAACACACACTGTTACCACCACTATAAACTTTGTTGATGCTGGCTGAAGATTAAAGCTGGAAGACTGGAACTCGTAACTGCCAACAGTTGGAACTGATCCAGATACAGATGGTGGTACTGGGAGAGGAGCTAAATCTCCACATTGAGGGCTCAGGTTGGTTATTGTGCAGGCACACACAGACACACACACACGCACACACACACACAAACATACACACACACTCATATATACACACACACTCTCTCATATACACACACACAAACCAATACACACCATCACTTGCACACATGCACAACACACACAGGGGATGGTTTGAGACGGGTTGATGCCCTTTGGCGGGCCAGCCTCGCCAATTTGGAAGACTTCAGGGACAGCTGTATGCGGATGTGCCTGCAGCTTATTTCTGCTCCGGAGGTGGGTTCTAATCTTATAAGCACTTATGGCTTGACCAGGACTTACTCCATTCATGTATGTTTTGTGGCAAGAGGCTTATAGTCTTATAGTTTTAAACAAACCAAACCTGTTGCGTTGACCAACATATGCATAACTTCTTTGAGCCTCCCAAGTCTCTAACTCCCAATCAACAGCTCGTCACTTACTAAGAAAATGCACAACAATGCAGGGATTTGTGGGAGAAGCACGGGCGGTGCACTTCATGGGTGTGCTCGTGCAGCGGACCCCTGCGCAGCCCGAGGCGATGGAGGTGGTTGTGGAAGGCTTGGCCACTGAACTTACTGAATGGGCTACCACGTTGGAGGACCCCTTGTTGCGCACACGATCCATGATACTGGTCAAGGAGATTCTGCATGGGGCTGAGGTACGAGGGGGGTAGCAGGTGGGAGCGTGCACATATGTGCGTGCTTTGTTTGGGCATATGATGCGTGTTCGTTCCCACCACACATTGATGAAGAAACATTCTACCGATAGCACACTACTGAAAGCACTTGCCTTTTTTGGTACTCCCCTGACTTACATGCATTGATATATGTAAATTTGACACTGAAATTAACACAGGGAAGGCTGAGCCAAGTCACCACAGAGAATGTGCTAGAGCCTTTATTGGATGCCCTGAACGACAAAGTGGCCAAGATACGCAAGCTGGCAGTGCTGGCGCTCAGCAAGGTAAGTAGCCGTTTCATTATGAGTAAGGTTGGCCAAAACCATATATACGGTGCCAGGTATTGTTTGGTATTCGTATTGGTATTGGTATTGTTTGCATATAAAAGGTTATATACGGCGTATATACAAAGTTCT
>Ga0307966_1003860_pt1 | contig 11194 bp, 8 predicted proteins | sample OrgLakmetagen646_FD_203141 | JGI IMG/M metagenome (GOLD analysis project Ga0307966, IMG submission 203141) | Saline water microbial communities from Organic Lake, Antarctica - #646 | ecosystem: Environmental > Aquatic > Non-marine Saline and Alkaline > Saline | place: Antarctica: Organic Lake... | reverse complement strand
CTGTTTAACATTAATAAAATGGAGTGGGATGAAGAGCTCCTGGAACTGATGGATATCCCCGAAAGCCTTTTGCCGGAAGTGAAACAGTCCAGCGAAGTGTACGGGCATTCCAAAACGACTCTCTTTGCAAGCAAGATTCCGATCGCAGGAATTGCCGGTGATCAACAGGCTGCGCTTTTCGGGCAGATGTGTACTGAGCCGGGAATGGTTAAAAACACCTACGGAACCGGCTGCTTTATGCTCATGAACGTGGGCGATAAACCTATTAAATCAAAAAATAACCTGCTCACGACAGTTGCATGGAAGATTAATGGCAAGACTGAATATGCCCTTGAAGGATCGGTATTTATTGCGGGTGCTGTAGTGCAATGGCTGCGTGACGAGCTGGGTATTATCCGTGAAGCAAAAGATGTAGAATATTTTGCTAACAAGGTGAAAGATACAGACGGAGTGTATCTGGTGCCAGCTTTTGCAGGTCTCGGGGCGCCCTATTGGAATCAGTATGCCAGAGGAATGATGGTCGGAATTACACGCGGTACGACATCTGCTCATATTGCACGTGCGGCTCAGGACTCTATCGCCTATCAAACACTTGATATCCTGAATGCAATGAATGCAGATTCAGGTATAGACATAAAGGAGCTCCGGGTTGACGGTGGAGCCACCGCTAATAATACACTTCTGCAGTTCCAGAGCGATCTGCTTCAGGTGCCGGTCATACGTCCTAAAATAACCGAAACAACTGCTCTCGGTGCCGCATATCTTGCCGGTCTTGCCGTAGGGTACTGGGATGATATTGAAGACATTCGCAAACAGTGGCAGGTTGACAAACAGTTTGAACCGGAAATGGATGCCGGTAAAGTTGCCGAGCTTACCAAAGGCTGGAAACGAGCCGTACACGCAGCCATTACCTGGGCTGATGACAAGTAATCTTAATAACATTGCGGCATGACGCTTTTACCTGCGCTATGCCGCATTTTAACAAAAAACAAAAATATAATATCGAGGAATACCATATGGGTGCATTAATGGGTGAATTTATTGGTACTGCTATTCTTATACTCTTAGGTAATGGAGTAGTGGCAAACGTTGTATTAAACAAAACAAAGGGACACGATAGCGGCTGGATTGTCATCACAATGGGATGGGGTATGGCTGTTTTTATCGCTGTTTTTGTTGTCGGGCAGTTCAGCGGTGCGCATATCAATCCGGCGGTTACCGTTGGGCTGGCGGCAGCCGGACTATTTAATTGGGCAATGGTCTTTCCATATATCGGAGCTCAGATGCTTGGGGCCGCTTTTGGTGCGCTCTTGGTTTGGCTTGCGTATAAAGACCATTTCGCAGCAACGGAAGATGGCGGGGCGAAACTTGCTGTCCACTGTACAGCACCGGAGTTACGCAAATACTCGTCAAACTTCATGACAGAGGCTATTGGTACCATCATGCTGGTGTTTGGTGTGTTTTATCTCACGAGTCCTGGCTTTGTAGGGTCGAACGGCGACCTCCTTGCAACCATCATTATTGATGGTCAGGAAGTAGGGTTTGGCCTTGGGTCACTTGCGGCGCTTCCTGTTGGATTATTAGTGCTTGCTATTGGTTTGTCTTTAGGCGGGCCGACGGGCTATGCCATTAATCCTGCACGTGATCTTGGTCCACGGGTTATGCATGCTATCCTTCCGATACCAAATAAAGGAAGCAATGATTGGTCGTACTCCTGGGTGCCTGTGTTTGGCCCGATTGCGGGAGCTTTGATTGCAGCCGGCGCCTATATGCTTCTATCATAAACTTATGATGTGAGTAAAAAAGGGTGATGGGGTACAGCCCATCACCCTTAAAGCTCACCTCATGATAATTTCCATATCCAAATTGCTAGGTATTTACTGAACAATTTAGCAATTCGGCATTTTTCAATGAGATACAGAAACATCAAATTATTAGTGAACAGAATTATGAAATGTACAAAAAAACAATTCGCATATCTATGCTGCTTGTTCCTGATTGGAGGCCTGATAATCGGCCCAAATATAGGTTCGGCACAAAATATATCCTTTGATACAGATGAGGGATGGAACTTCAATGTCACCGGTCAGCTTCCGGTATTCCTGGTGGCATCAAATCATGAAAACTATAGCGTTGACGGAGAAGATCAGTTTGCAACGCGCGTAATGTCGGGCTTTAACCCGGGCAGCATTAATTTTAACATCGTTGCACCTGAAATGAATGGTATTACTGTTGAAGGATTTTTTCAGATCAACCATCACCTCCATGGGCCAAGTGTACAAAATGCAGGCTTGTTTGAAGGTCGTGTTGCAGACATTATCATCTCGGGCGATTTTGGTACCATCAACTTTGGGAAAGGGTTTGGCGTGTTTAACGGCAGCTCAATTGCAGATGCAGGAAGCGGGATGGGAGTCGGGCGGTTCGGCGGCCCCGATGCAGCTGATGCAACGCTTGGCAGAATCGGATCGGGCTATACGTATGCCAACTTTAACCCTCGTATTATATACACAACGCCATCAATGGGCGGTTTTACACTAAAAACAGGTCTGATCAACCCTGAAAAACCAGGCGGTGCGTCGGCAACGGTCGAGACAATGACCCCAAGGGTTGAGGCGCAGGCTAATTATCTGATAGACCTCAATTCCGGTACGCTGGATCTTTGGCTTGGCGGAATGTATCAGAGTGTGAATGTTGTAAGTGCCGATTTTGACTATGCGATGTCCGGGTGGGATGTGGGTGCGCGATTGGATGCAGCCGGATTCAGACTAACGGGAGCCTACTCAGGAACAAATGGCGTAGGCGCTGATGGTCTGATAGGAATAAACTTAAACGGAAACGGTCTGGCTGAAGCGGAAATAGAAGCAACTCAGTGGTACGGGGAAGGGATGTATACCGTGGATAACTTTTCTGTTGGTGTAAGCTATGGTGAGGGATCCCAGGATGCAGTCTCTACTGATGTAGGGAGTTCTCCGGAGATCACAAATAAACTGCTGATGGGCTTTACCCGCTACAAAGTAACGGACAATTTAACCTGGATTGGCGAGCTGCAAAATTTTGAATCTGAAGGTCAGGCAAACTATAAGGCGCTTGTTCTCGGAATGCAGCTTAACTTTTAAACTTCATGTACCTGTTATAAATCGGTTCCGGTACGTTGTGGGACTGCCGGCGCCGATTTATTTTTTAAAAACACGTTCCGTCAGCATGATTTCGGTTCACCTGATACCGGCTGACCCTCAGTAAAGAATGCGGGTTTTTATCGTGTGCTTTACGGAACTCATCTCATCCAGTACTTTGTCGTCGTGCTTCTTGTCGATATCAAGTACAACATATCCAATTTGCTCATTTGTTTTGAGATATTGGCCCAATACATTGATATCCATATCAGACAGCCTGCGGTTAATTTCTGACAGCACACCCGGCTTATTATCATGAATATGCAGAATACGGTGCGCATCATTCTGGACCGGCAGATTGAGTGGTGGTACTGAAAAAGAGCCAACGGTTGTACCGTTGTCGATCAGCTGAATCAATTTTGTTGAAACGTCACGCCCAATATTAAACTGCGCTTCAATAGTTGACCCTCCAATATGGGGTGTCAGGATTACATTTGGTGCATTTTGAAGCTCAGAGGAAAAAGGCTCTCCCTTCGATTCCGGTTCTTCGGGGTAAACATCAATTCCCGCGCCCGACAGATGACCTGAATCAATAGCATTACGGAGGGCTTTAATATCTACAACAGATCCGCGGGAGAGATTCAGCAGTATACTTCCCTCTTTCATTTGAGCGAATTTATCTGCATCCATCATCAGGTCTGTTCGTTCAGTGGCGGGAACGTGCAATGTTATGATATCCGAGATTTCCAGGAGATCTTCCAGGGAGTTCTCTCGTGTCGCATTTCCCATCGGCAGTTTAGGCTCAATATCGTAGTAGTGAACATCAAACCCGAGATTTTCAGCAAGCACTGAAACCTGCGAACCAATATGACCATAGCCGATAATACCCATCTTCTTACCGCGTACTTCATAGCTGTTTTTGGCATCTTTTAGCCAGGTACCTTCATGAGCCTTTTTATCGCGCAGGGGAATGCGGCGCATCAACATAATAGACTCTGCTATCACCAGTTCCGCAACCGACCGCGTATTCGAGTAGGGTGAATTAAATACGGTAATACCCCCCCGGGTTGCCGCATCAAGATCAACCTGATTTGTGCCGATGCAAAAACATCCAATAGCTTTAAGCTTGGATGCTTTTTTAAGAACTTTCTCCGTGAGATGTGTTTTTGACCGGACACCAATTATATGTACATCCCCGATCGTTTCAAGGAGTTCCTCCTCACTCCAGGCTACATCATGAGTCTCTACATTTGTATAGTGATGCTCGTTGAAGTTTTCTACTGCAGTGGAGTGAATACCCTCGAGCAGTAAAATTTTAATATTCTCTTTCGGGTAGGAAAGTTTCTCTTTTACTTCCTTCATGGCCAGGTCTATTTTGGTTGAATGCAAAATCATGTCAAAGGTAACAAAGATTTTTGACTGATAAGAAGGTTATAAGGATTGGTTTTGCAAATCCTATGGAAACGGTACCATTATGGCTTCAGTAATCCTTCCCCGACAGATCTTAAACGGGTATCTTAATCTTGTATGTGCAATAAACTTTTGGTTAAACCCTTATGCAAACTTGTCCATCGGTCTCCACCATCGTAAAAAAATTGTTGATTTATTTCGAGTTCGATACCTGTATACGCATCTCCAAACCGGCGCCTGAGTGAGGTCGTAAATCCATCAGACGTGCCTTTATAGGGTCTGTTCATTCTAATGCGGGGGTTTACCAATTCATTCCTGAGCGTCTGTTTCCAGCTCTTGCAAAGTTTGGTTTCAGATGGCCTGTGGGGATCATATAAAAGCCCGATATCAATATCTCGTATAGTTCCATTCAGAACCGGAGCGAACGTGTGAATGCTCAGATGAATGACATTCTGTTTCCGGGAAATAGTTGTATCAATATATGCTTCAACAGTTTCACGATAGGGGCGATAATATTCATCGATAATGTATGCTTTCTCATTTCGGTGCAATCGCCTGGTGAACTCTGAAAATAACTCTGGGTGATGAGCCGATCGGTTAGGTTCAATAAGAAGCCGTGTAAACGGAAATATAAAGATAGGTGCAAGCAGCGCATCTTTAATTGTATGTGCAATGTGAAGGGCGCCGGGATCCCAGCCCCTGTGTGACTCCAGCTCTTCTTCAGCGCCTGAAAAAAGATGTTTATACGCGCCGGGTATACGATTTGAGGCGTGCTCGCACGTAATTACAAACCTATGGGAGAAAGGTTGTTCCATCTCGTAAACAATCACTTAGTTTTTCGTAGGCGGCGTGAAGCTGCTGCTGCGTGAACTGTTCCGGCAGCGAATTCAATAGTCGCCGGCTGAGCGGGCCTTCTTCAAAAATAAGGCTCAGGATCTCTTGAGACTCATTCGTGAAGCTGTACTGATGAAGTAACTCAGTATAAATATGATGGCAAAGATCACCTGCGTCTATCGATTCCTTTTGCAGGCCGAAAAGATGTATATAATCCGGATTGCTGATCATGGCACGCTCGCCGTCTTTTATGGTGCCCAGCATAAGCGCATACAGATCATTTTCGTGCCAGGATATCTGTTCCCTGATTGAGCAGAATCCCTCAGCCACCAAATGCTTTGCAAGGTTTACAATGAATTCGAGGATGGCTATATCTGCCGCGGGGTGTTCCTGAATATCGATCACCCGAACTTCGATTGCACCACGGTCCCACCGGGACATGGCTCCACGAGAGTTGAGCCACTCCTCCTGCAGAATTTCTTCCGGATCGTATGGGGCGATATCCCGGTACATTGTGTCGAGGATAAATGTTTGATAGTCTTTACGGGTGAAAACCTGTTCCGGAACGATACGGCCTGTGATTGATGGAATTTTTAGCGAATTTGTGCGATACATCTCCATCCGGTAATCCAGAAACGGTTTTATTTCTCCGTCAGCAACAGGAGAGCTTGCGGCCATAGCGGGAATTAGCGGCAAAATGAGACGGAGAGCGGCGTGTAGTCTTTCATACTCCTGGTCACCATGAAATGGAAGATTCAGATGCGTGCTTTGAAGGTTTGCCCATCCGTGGCCCTGGCAATCAAAGATGCGGTTATAAGCCTCATAAATAGGGTTATACTCGTGCGGCCAGATCGATACCCCGGTAAACGGGTTCATCCATGGATGCATGGCACCCGGCATTAGTCGCATATTCATGCTTTCAAGACGTGTCTCAATATCAATGATTTGCTGCTGAAATTCGGCACCCAGTCCGTCAAGCCCCGATACCGGCCCGTTTGTTTTCACTTCGATAACATGAAGAACAAGTTCATTGCTCCACGCCATTGTGTTTCTGGAAATTTCGTTCACAATGCGCCCTGCCTGGTCCGTTAGAATACGATCAGATACAGGTACTGGATCCAAAGATGTGCTGTCCACAATCATGTATTCCATTTCTACGCCATATCCATCAAACAAATGAAGAGGCCGTTCTGTAACAATCCCGGCAGTCATGATGTGCGTCTCTCTTTTTTTAATTCAATTCGGCGTAGCAGATCTTCCATGATTGTTTTATATAGGCCGTCTTTTAGGTACTCGTCCTCGATGCCGGAGTCGATATTCGGATTGTCGTTAACCTCTATAACAAAAACATTTCCGTTGATCTCCTTCAGGTCTACACCGTAAAGTCCGTCTCCGATCAATCGTGCGGCCTTTTGCGCAACGTTTAAAATATGTTCCGGTACATCTTCAACAGGCAGGGTATCTGCATTCCCTTCGTGCGTTTTGCCATCCCCAGTTCGCTCATAAATCTGCCAGTGTTTGCGAGCCATATGGTAGCGGCAGGCGTAGAGCGGAGTGCCGTTTAGTATTCCAATTCGCCAGTCAAATGGAGTGGGAATAAATTTTTGGGCTATTAACAGTTCCGATTTTTCAAAAAGATGCTCAGTTTCCACAGCATACTCCTTCATTGAATCAACTTTGATAACGCCCTGTGAAAAAGAGCTATCGGGCTGTTTCAGAATCAGTGGAAATCCAAGGCGTTTTGGAGGCTCTTTTATGTTTCCCCGGCTCAGAATAACAGTTTCAGGAATTGAAACCCGATTTTTTTTCAGGAGCTCAGCAAGGTACACTTTATTTGTGCAGGTCAGGATTGATTCAGGATCGTCGATTACAACCAGTCCTTCGGCCGAAGCGAGTCGGGCTATCCTGTATGTATGATGGTTTACGCTTGTGGTTTCTCTGATGAAAAGTGCATCAAATTCATTTATTCTCGTTAAGTCGTCTTTTGTAATTCGTTCGGTGTAAAAGTCGAGCGCTTCTGCAGCTTTGATGAATTTGCGCAGGGCTTTTTCATCTGAAGGCGGTAATTCCTCACTGGGATTTACAAGTATTGCCAGATCGAAGCGGGTCTCTTTTTTAGTTCGGCTGACCGTTCGTTTATTAAAGTATTCTCCGGCCATTTTTGATACAAATTCTTTATGATCGTCGGGCACGTCGTTCGATGCAATTGGCTGAAGGCTGCGGAGTAACCACAGGGTGTCTTTCTTTTGAAATTCAGCTCTGAGAAGCGGAGCCTGAAACTGTGCAAAAAGCCTCTGTGATAACTGATTATGGCGCTTTGCAAGATTTTTTCCAAAGTAAATACTTAGCGTAAACGTATCGGCCTGGATTGGTTTCAGGCTTTTTTGGATCAGAGAATCCAGTTCCGATGAAACAACCCTGATAATAGCCTGCGATTTGAGATCCTGGATGGCTAAAATATTGGGTACAGGTTTATGGCCCCGGGCAGACGCGAGCAGCGACACGTAGTAGCCGAGTGACTGATAGCGATAGCTTTTGCACAGGTTAAACAGCTTCACATTACGCATGGTGCTATATATGGAATCGCTCAGGTATGATCGTGCTGATATCACATCTACATCAGAAATTTTCAGCGTCCATTTTTTAGGGTGGTCAACAACAATGAGATGTCGCATTTAATGGTCGTTAATTTTTGGCGTGATGATGATCAGGTTTGCATCATAGGTCACAATTCCAAGGAGAATTGCGTTAATGACCCGATCTATTTTCATTTTATAAAACGTACCGTTTCCCGTTGGATTGCTTTTGATGGGATCCGCGATATATACCTCCCGGGTTTTCTTGTCGTACCCATGCAGCACCACGAAATGTCCGGCAGGTTCGCCACGAAGGTCATCATAATCAAGGTTGGCGCCAAATTCCCGCATGCTCTTGTAAAGGTAGGTGGCGCTGAGGCCGGCAATCAATGGCTGATCATTTTTTAATGACCTGCGGATAATCGCGGATCTCAGGTCCTCAAACTTCAGAATGCCGCCAAGTTCTAAAAAGCGGATATAGGCTTCTGAAGCGACTGCAAGTTTTTCACTTTGTTTTTGAGCCAACTGATCCTTCAGCTTTTCAATCATCTCCTGTGGATTAAGCCTAAACCAAGTTGGATCAAATATTTGAAGATTATACGAGTAAATTGTTGCTATGAAACCCTTTGTGAGAGCGTCATTTGCCAGTAAAACGCCAATGGTGCCTCCCTCTTCAAACTGCTCAACGTCTTCAATGATGGAATCGAGTGAATACGTTTTTTCGTAATACTGATATATAGAGTGCAGGCATGTCGGTCCGCACGTGGTTTCGTCGGGTTGTTGATAAATAGGTACGGAAAGCATGTTGATGAGATAATATTCGCGTGTCGATGTAAGATCGGGATAGCAAGATCTTCAGCCTTCAAAATACGGAGAATTTTACTGAAGAAGCTCTAAGAGAGAAAATAAATTGCAGCTGTTCGAGCATTCCCGAATAACGGTTAAATACAGTCATTTACCTGCCGCTGGTTTATTGGGGAAAACCGGTCTTTAAAAAAAGTGCGTCGAATTGGAGAGTCAACTAAATGAAGGTGTCGGGTGGTACTGTCCTTTTTAGCAAGTATAGCCTTGAATAATCCGGGTCTCTAAACTGTTGTAATCATTTGTCTTTATGCAATTCATACATAGTCATGTTTTACTTTAGACTTCTGTTTTTTTTGCCGATAAGACTATTCCAGTAAGTTGTAAAAATAAATTAAGTAATAAGAAAATCGCTGATTATTTAAATCGCAGCAACGCTCTTTGCAAAGCAAGCGGAAAAATGCAGGAATGAAAAACAGACAAAGAATTTTGTTGGTTGATGACAATGAGGCTATCCACGAGGATATAGAGCTGATTATATCTATCAACAAAAACAGGTCGGACAAGGAATTGCGGCAGTTGGAAAATGAACTGTTTGGATCATCCTCGCAGGAGAAGCCGGAGGTGCTCTCTGAAACAGTGTATGATATTGACCATGCCTACCAGGGTGAGGAAGCCATTCAAATGGTGAATGACGCAGAGGCTGCAGGGGATCCTTATGCGCTTGTATTTATGGATGTGAGAATGCCGCCGGGCATGAATGGTATAGAAACCATTCAAGAAATATGGGATGATCATCCTTACACTGAAATAGTAATCTGTACGGCCTACTCCGATTACTCCTGGGATCAGATTGTTGAAAACCTTGGAAATACAGATAATTTGCTCTTGATGAAGAAGCCGTTCGACGTTACGGCGCTCAAACAAACAGCTCTTACCCTCACTACCAAGTGGAATCTCCGCCAGCAAACAATGGCTCACACTGAAAATCTTGAGAAAGAGGTGCAGGCCCGAACGCAGGAACTGGAAAAGCTCGTGGAAGAACACAAGCATATGAAGGAGAAGGCTGAACGAGCTACGGCTACAAAAAGTGCATTCCTGGCTACTATGAGCCATGAAATTCGTACGCCAATGAATGGCGTTATGGGGATGAATTCGTTGCTGCTGGAAACGAAGCTTGATGCAAAACAGCGAAAGCTGTCTGAAATGGTGAAAAAAAGTGCAGATTCACTGCTTCGGGTTATAAACGATATACTTGACTTTTCAAAAATGGAAGCGGGGAAAATGGACATTGAAGTTGTCTCTTTTAAAACCGAGGAAATCATTACTGAAGTGGTTCAAACCATCTCTTTCAATGCCAAAAAGAAAGCACTAACGATCGATTATTTAATCGACAGCGACATTCCTCAAACGTTGATGGGGGATCCGACAAGGTTGAAGCAGATCCTCCTGAATTTTGGCAGCAATGCTGTAAAGTTTACAGAACAGGGGAATGTCACTATTCATGTAAGTCTGATTGAAAAAGAGGGAGACAGTTGCAATGTTAAATTTTCTGTGAAAGACACCGGTCTCGGTATTCCCGAAGATAAACTCGATGGAATTTTCGACCCCTTTAAGCAGGCGGATACATCCACAACCAGAAAATACGGGGGCACAGGACTTGGTCTTGCAATTTGCAGTCAGATTGTTGAATTGATGCACGGATCAATAGGAGTGGAAAGTGAGCCGGGAGAAGGGTCAGCATTTTGGTTTAAAATCCCCCTTAAGCAGGAGAAAAGTGACCTGTATGCTAATGAAAATCCAGATTCCTTGATTGATGATGACGTACAGAAGAAATTTAAGGAGATGAAAATATTGGTGGTAGAGGATGATAAAATGAATCAGCTTGTGGTTCAAAAATTCCTTGAAAAGGAGGGGCTCTCTGTAGATATCGCGGAAACGGGCAGAGAAGCCATCAAAGCAATTGAATCGACTGAGTATGGAGTTGTGCTGATGGACGTGCAGATGCCGGACATGGGAGGGTATGAGGCTACTGAAATAATCCGGGAAAAAGAAAATGGCACAGGACGGCATGTTCCTATAATTATGCTTACCGCTTCTGCCATGGCAGAAGATAGGGAGCAGAGTATTGATGCAGGAGCCGACGATTTCATCACAAAGCCAATCGATAAAACCCGTCTGATAAATGCCATTCTTGAGCACACAGATGATAAAACCCGACCTAGAAAAAGGAAATTGGCTTAAACGTATGACAACCAGATCTAATTTTTACATCGTACTGCTACTAGTTTCCTGTATTAGTGCAGGAACTGTGGAATCGGCCGAGGCTCAAGTTCCGGGCGAGACAATAGAATTTCGTCAACTTAAGGCCGATGATGGCCTCTATACATACGACGAAAATAAAGTTGATGAAAAGCTATCGGTGACGTATGCCAGCATAATACCCGGTGTTTGGCAACA
>Ga0307966_1003857_pt1 | contig 11199 bp, 7 predicted proteins | sample OrgLakmetagen646_FD_203141 | JGI IMG/M metagenome (GOLD analysis project Ga0307966, IMG submission 203141) | Saline water microbial communities from Organic Lake, Antarctica - #646 | ecosystem: Environmental > Aquatic > Non-marine Saline and Alkaline > Saline | place: Antarctica: Organic Lake... | reverse complement strand
CCATTTGCTGATCCCCCCCCTCACCCTCAGACTTTGCTGCTCTGGCCAATCTCCTTCATAACATATATATGTATATATATACATTGTATTACATGCAGAGAAATTTCCAAAAGCTCATGGGGAAGATTAAGAAGCAGAGCGACGAGAAGGATGTCCACGCAGCGGCAGGGACCAGGGCGGCAGAGGTCTCAGCTCTGAAGCCCATTTTGGACAAGGTGTGTGTGGGCACGAGCATCTGAAATTATAAAGCACTTCACTGTGACACTTCAGGGCACACCGCCAAAAGGCACAGGCATGTAATTTATCCTATGCGTTGTTTTGTGACAAGAGTGCACCATTGTCGCAGGCCGCACCGACTAATTAGTACACCTACTCGCAGCATGCCCTAGACTGTGCTTGACAGCTCCCAGATGATATCCATGTTTCACTGCATCTTGTCGCACATCCCAGCTACCTGTCCAAGGTTCTAAAATTTGAATCCATTTGCTTGCCCCCTCCTCTGTATATTATGCTGCATCTTTTTCTGATTGGTGTGTGATAGCAGACAACAGTGTGGCTTTCATGTGAAGAGGCACGCCTTGCCTGCATTGGCCAAAAACCAAAATTTCAAGCAGACGTCTGACCCTGCCAAATGTCAACCGACTCTAAAAGATTACTCCACAGTACATCACTTCCGTGGGACAAGAAATTTGAAAGCAATGCCATGAGAAAAACCCCACCAAAGATTAACTGACAGCCAGCATGAATCACTGACTTGCCATTTGTTGCCATCTCTGCATCTCGTTCCCTCAGTACAAGGTAGCTGCAGATGATGTTGACAAGATCCTGGCTTGGAAGCACACCCACTACTGAGCTCCCGTGACAAAGGATTCTTGCTTCGGGAGAATGATGATATGCCACAATAAGCATTGGGCGGTGGTGCAGCTTTAACAGGAAAGCCATTGACAATTCTCATATAAGGAGCCAACAGCCTGCCGCTCCTGTTCTGCAACTCAGACCCTTCTGCTTGAGCTTTTTTTTGTAGCCATATAGACACGGTTTCCTCTTCGCCAGCTACTTATGTGCACCATATGTGTAAATCTAATGACTTGTCACACAAAATTCCAGCGTACTTTTTCGGTAAATGCCTTTGTATATTCTCACTCCCCTGAGGGAGTAATTATGGCAGCAGGCATAAGAGCAATTAAGGAATAAAGTCCACGGCTTGGGGTTAATCAGAGAGAGTCTGGTACCAGACTGGCTAAAAGGCCAAACATCCGCACAAAATTTTGCCCCATCACTGACTTAAGGGGTAGGGGTAAGGTTCATCGCTATATATGCCAGGGCATCTGAGCGGTAACTTATAAAAAGCCTGCAACCAGAACCTCATAATTACTGAAAGTATACTATTGACTTAAAGTGACGTAGACAAAAGAACCCCCTTTCTGCTAACTAGGCTGTCACTACACTACCGTCAATTTGCTCCAAACATTCCATAAACTGCAACTGGTGGGTCAGCACAACAAAATCAGTGTTAAAGTTAGGAAGGTCGTTACCATGCTGTTGCGCGCCCTGAGGGGAAAAGCACAAGTAGTTGCACACAAATTCGGTTTAATGTTCGCCAACATAAGATGCCAGGTAGCAAACAAATCAGCATCCAACAGCCTAACACGCATGTGCTAGAAACCTGCCTCGTCAATTCATCCATAAAACAACCAAGTTTTGGGACACTTGCGACGTATTTTCACACATGGCTTGCAAAAAAGTAGGACCTAGCTACGAAACACACTTGAGCTTCACTGAGGCTGATCCTTTTACTATGAGGCCAATGCTAAGGGTGTTCATGTCAGTGCATGCTAAATTAGGAGAGAAAATAAATGTCTCGCAGAGAAGGATTCAGCATCGTTAAATTACCGTCCGCTCAACTTTGCCTTTACCAAGGCGCTGACGAGCTTGTTATCAGCTAGGCCACCTGTTCGCGCCTGCACAAAACCAGGCAAGCACAAAAAAGGGATCTTGAGCGATCGTTAAAGGAGACTGAGACGGAATTCTTACAACCCCAAACACAGTACAATCCATTCACAGCCAAACTGCTTACAAGTAAAACATGGCGGTGAAAAATCCCTGATACTTGGAATTAGACACCATGAACTCAACCACTTTCCCCGCATTGCTCCATGCACTTGCCCAAAATCCTACGAGTGTACATACTCTTTAGGCACATCTACCACTATTTATGCACCTGCAATGCTCGTGTGCTTTCACTGTGCCTTGCAAGTCGTTCACATTGCTCGTTATGCCTTACACCTTACACGTATGTTAACGTTTCACTCATCTTCTTACAATCTTATTCTGTGCTTTGGTTTACACAATTGCTACTGCCATGCCTTAACGCGTTAATCATTCTGCAAAACACGTCCACTGATCTCTTACTGTCTATGCGTCCACTGATCTGATACTGTCTACGCGTCCACTGATCTGATACTGTCTACGCGTCCACTGATCTGATGCTGTACTTGTATATTGCGTGTACACAACTTTCGAAATGCCATGATTCACACACTTGCAAGAACACTCGAACTCCATACCTGCATCGCTCCCATGCACTTGCCCATGTCCTTGAGGCTGTTTGCTCCGAGCTCTGCACAGACCGCATCCACGAGAGCAGCTACTTCCGCCTCTGGCATCATTGCTGGGAGGTAAGCTTCAATGATGGACAGCTGTGGATTTGTTTTAGGAGAGAAGTTAAAATCCCCGCATGAGATTTGACCTTGGACACATGCAAAACAGTGCTTCATACGTTATTTGACCCGACTACGCTTTTTAAACGTTGAAGAGGAAACACATTGTTTATACTTGCTTGGACAAAGCCACAGAGCTTTAACACACAGAAACAGGGTGGGATGATGGCAAAATGTATATGTTGCTGCCTTTCAGTAAACAAAATAGGGAAATTATGGTGGCTGGAATTACTTTAAGTAGTTCTCAGAATGCACCAACAATAGCATTCTGACCAAGGCACACCGCCTCTTGACTCTAACTTTAGCCATACAGCAAAGAGGATCATTGGCACCTGGTTTATGATACACTTGTAATCAGGTAATGTTGTACACCCCCTCTCTCGAGAATTGTGCTGAGTGCGGCATAGGCTCTTGAGTAAGTCTATTGGTAATGTTCTTTGCACAAAGTTTAAGCAGTGTATCACAAGACGCGCCCAGCCCTGTAAGCATCCCTCAAGCAGACGCAGTTTCAATGCTTTTCAAGCTAAGGGGGTGGATATTTGCAGTACTTGGTACCCAGTATCCGAGTTAATTGAGTCAAGTGCGTATACCGCATCTTTGCAGTTTTCTCATTCACCTCTTTCTGCTCCTTGTCCACTAGGTCCTGCCTACCGCCCTCCATGTACGACTCAATGGAATCCTTGCGCTGCTTTGCAGACTTCATTAGCACCTGCATGGTTTTTACAGCAGTGTTTACTGTATCCATGGTCATCCTTTAACGATTCAGAGATCATACTGAACACTCATCGGCCTGAAAAGCAGAACACTGCTCCACATTTGAACATTTGCGATACAATGCAGTAAAGCAGCACGTTTCAAGCTTAAGCAGCGCCTGCTTAGCCAGCAGAGCAGCATGTTATGGTGTGTAAGTAGGGTTGGCCAGAACCATACATTTATAGGTATATACGGTGTATATACGGTATTTTTGGCAGGGAAATCACCATACATACGGTCATATACGGTGTGTGTATACGGTTCTGGGCAACCCTATGTGTAAGCAGTCGGTGTTACACACAACTCATCACCTCCCACACGCAAAAGGCAAGATCATTTCTATGCAAGGGCAATCCCTCATTACAAGTTTTCAGAGCAAACAGCAAGAGCACGTGGCAGGCGCTGGGAACATGTCATGGAGATTAAGATCATGCGTTCACACTCACCTCACACACGAGGTGATCTAGCTAAACAACCAGGGAAGTTTGTTGTTGCAAACAAGTTAAAGTCATTACAAAAAAACAAGGGAACATACGTGCGCCATGAAGCAGAAAAAAGCGACGACACCTTGATTTCCTCCTTTCTCATCCACATATGCGACCAATGTCCTGGTGAAGATGAACATGCTCAGAACGAGGTGCATGCTCTTTTATTTTGCCAAGACTATTGGGTTTGTGAGCCGAGGAAACATTTATCCTTTTTGTTTACAACTTTTTTTTGCGGACTTTTCAGCAGCCCAACCGTTTTTGCTGCAACAGGTCAACAACCAACTTGTTTATGATTTCCATTCTCAACAGAACACTAGACCTTTTTCTCTTTTTTCTTTCTTTTATACATTATAGTGTTCAGTTAGCACGCCTGAACTTCTTGTTGTGGCTCTCCATCAGGCTCTTTTTATTGTCTCAGGTTTTTACCTTACATCTTTCTTTACCTCTTACTTGTCACTTTCCTAAGACAAAATGGCACTGGCTGAGACCGATTCTTACTTTTCTACAACCTTATGTTTACTTTACGCTGGCTGATCCAGCAATGCCTATCAGCCCAACGTATGTTGCTGCCGGTTACCCCCTTTGTAAACCCCTTTGTAAACCCCTTCTTTTTCTTTCTGAGCTTATGCATTTATTTGTGGCCGAGACCAGTCAGCAGCCAATCAGCCAAACAACCATCTCAGCATTTACATCCCAGCATAGATGTCTGCGCACTACAGGCATCCACAGATAATACAGATACGCACACACAGTCAGAACCTGCATTTACATCCCAGCATAGATGTATGCACACTCTAGGCATTCACAGATGATACAGATAAGCACACACATACAGAACCTGCGCACCTTTACCGCCTCCTCCTCTTGCATCTCAGCACCTTCTCCACGCAAGGCGATCTCCCTGTCTTTTATGGCTGACTGGAGGAAACGCACAGCGTCCAGGCGAGGCTGGGAGGAATTTTAACACAAAACAATGATGAGTCAATTCGATGGTTTGGTATGCTATGTGTGTGGGAAAGGAAGCTCACATCAGTCAACACACATTTCTTTAATGACTGTGTGGAACGAAGCGGACAGCAGCCTCTCTAGTTTTTTGCAAGCAGGTTGAAGATTTATTTTGTGTACGTGCAATTGAGTTGGGGGGGGAACCTGAATGGCTTGTTCAGCTGACAAGAAGAACGAGGGCTTGTTACATCTTAAATAAGTAGGCCGGTACTGCGCAAGTGTGTTTGTGGACACATGAGGTCAGGATAGCTGCCACAAGGACCACACACCTCACACCTGTTTAACAACCTCAAAATTAAAGAAACCCTCCAGTGAGGTATAAAACCCTGTGCAATACCACAGTGCCACCCCCACCTGGTCCTTGGCCCGCATAGCGTCCTTCATGTCTGCCTTCAGTCTGTCGGTGATGGAGCTGCCTGGTAGACAAATGGCGTGCTCATTTGTGCCAAGTAGTTAATGATAGCCGCTGCGAAGAGAGACGCTATTACCTGCAGCGGCAGTCACCGAGCATCGCTGTTGACGGTGGTAGCGTGGCCTATGTTGGGGGGCTAAAGTTGCCCTGGCGGCATGTTGCCCTGCTGCCGAGGCTGGAGTACGTGTCACCCTCAGACTTTTCAGGTTAGCGAGCATCTGTGTGAGAACATGAGTGAAGAAAGGTAGTATAAGAGCGTGGTTTTGCTGCCATTATGATAGTACTAATATGATGTGCATGCGCGTGTGTGTTGTGCGTGTGTGTTGTGCTATAGGCGTTGCGAGCCTGAGCGTATGTGTTATGTGTGTGTGCTGTGCGTGTGATGTGCATGTGCGTGTTTTGCTGTAGGCGTTGCGAGCTGTGCTGTGTGGGTATGTATGTAGCTTGTGCAAGTAGTGGTAGTGTGTGCATCTAAACCCTAAGCTCCACTTAAATGACTACCTTTTCCGATAACATCTAAATATATTAATTATTTAAGCTCCAATATGGATTTACTGGGCGGTTACTCGTCATCTGAGGAGGGTGATGGAATAAGACAGGAGGATGCCTCACCTCAGCAACAGCCCCCACAACAGCCCATACAAAAACTCCCTGCCCCAAATTTTGATGGGGAGGAAGAGGCGTTTGCAACGGATACATCAAATAACAAGTGCGTGCCCCCCCACCCCTTGCGCGTTTGTGCACACAACACATGCCGCTGAACAGCTTTCCTTCCACCCTTTGTGACATTCCATTTAACTAACTACAAATGCCAAACACACCATCAATATAGCCTAAAACGGGGCTTCCAGCAAGTGTCAGGCTCCAGCCTCGTCGGATCGGCGAACAAGGGCGCGCCCAAGAGCCAGAAATTCTCCACACCAGCAGCTTCAAACTCTGCCAGCACAACAGCACGGGCGTCTTCAAATCCAAACCTGCTGCTGCCCCCACAGCTCAAGGGCAGGTGTGTTGCCTGCAGCCTGTGCACAACAAATTGTGTGCTTTGATGCAGGCACAGTTTAGGTCCTGAGCTGCCTTGCATGAAACCATATCTGAACAGTTTCATAGCATTTAATAGGTAGAGGGAAAACCCAGGCAAGAAAACTTTCTCCATATTGAAGGGAAACAATTAGGGTTGGCCGCCCTTGGGTTACTTACACCGTATATGACCATATAGTTGGTGATTTCCCTGCCAAAAAGACCAAACATACACCGTATATATACGGTTCTGGCCAACCCTATAATTAATCTGCAAATTGCTCCCACTAGGAACATTTTCAATAGAAACGTCACGATGGGAGGTGCCCCTGTTTACTCACGCTGTCCAAAATACTGTTCTATTTTTGTAATGAATAGACAGGGTGCTGCATGAGGGCAAAGCCTCAGAGCTCCCTGAAAAGCTACACCCGGTATTTTGTGTGGATTGAATGAATTATTGGAAAAGGTCGCAGCTTTTTGAACAGGGGGAAACAAATTATATGAGCAAAAGCGCCCCTCCTGGGGTGAGCGATGCTGAACGCTAAACGCCTTATCGTTGCGTTGACTAACCGGGGCTTAGATTTGGGAAATGTGGTGTATGGTGTGATGTTTAGTTACACGGTATGGTGTACTCGTACGTTGTACAGTGCGGATGTTGTAAACCGTTTTGTGTATGGTATTACCGGTAAATGCTGGAATTGGCCTTATTTGCACCAATTGGCCGATTTTGGATCACGTTCTTTCTTTGACTGTATTATGTGTATTATGTGTGATCACTCTCCACCCAATCCAAAGCCCCCTATACCTTATCTGAATGCTAAGCACTTGATGTTATATCTAATTAATTGTCATTTGCTGGAAACTTGGCATTCTGGGGGGTTCTGTGGGGCCCGCTGCGTATTACTTTGGCAGGGAAAAGTGCATTTCTGAGGTTGCCCCGATCGACCAGGGCTGCTTCAGAAATTAAGCATTATAAGTGTTAAACAGCAAAACTGCAATGTCAAATTCGGGGCTGGGGTACTGGGAAGTTCGGGGAGTGGAAGGCACTCACATAAGGGACAAAGGGGAAAACGAGAATTATCTGTCGCTCCATACCTGCTTTGAAATTCCTCCTGGTTTTTCCTCTCAGCGTTGCTCTGTGACATTTCCCAAATATATACCCAGTCTCTGCACCTCTCCCCAAACTTAAAGCATCTGCTGAAAGAACAAAAAATCAGCTATCCAATGCATGTCTCAGGTCACAGAATGGTGGAGTCCACACCACAATTACACAAAAGGCAGCAGAGGAGGCAGATAGCTCATTCTATTAAACCGGAATTTTTCTTTTTGTTTTTTCCCAGAAATTGTGAGCTAAATAATAAACAACGTATATGCGCTTTCCGCAATCGTGCAGGCCCAACGTGGCAACAGAAGACGTGGGCAAGCTGTTCACGCAGCGTAGTTTGCAGGCAATGCGAGACGGCAGTAATAAACAGCAGCAACAGAAGAGCGGGGAGGCAAGCTTGCAAACAGAAACACAAGTGAAGGGAGGCACTAAACTATCTTGATGGGGGCTGTAATATGTTCAGATTGTGTGTATACACTATTGCCTCTTTGCTTTCTTCTTATGCTGGCTGTGTTTCCAACTGTCACTCGAGTGTTTTTTTTGGAATGGTTTTAAGTCCTGCGAAGGCATACTTATGATGAAATACTCATGCTGAAATGCGATAGTTAGTTGTCTGTCATTCTGATTTCATGTAGGCAGTTATAAATGACTGAGCTTAGTTGGTGTTATGTGTGATTCAATTAAACACACATTCTCATACAGTTTTTACATTGTAATTTCTGTCCTGATACGGTCCTGATATCAACTCCCCCTTGTTTTCCCTTGTATGCTCATATGCTGGAATCTTGCAGCGCCCCTTGACTAGATTGATGAGCATTTTATTTTATTCCTCCCAATTTTGGCTGTGTACTAGCTGTTATGTTGGCACAGACTTGCAGTTTGTGCCGCAGTATGTTCCAATATTTTTACGAACATGAGCAAGCTATTAGTTTGTACAAGTAGCTGGTGCCAAAGTAGAGCTCTTACATGAGGCATGGAGCTAGGTAGATTAAAAAGGAAATTGAGCTAGTTCAACAAGCTGGTGTGAATGGTTGTTAAAAGAAAGCTGCCAGCGCAATTAAAGCAAGTATGTTAAGTAAGGAGAAGGATTCTATCTTGAAGGCCTATTTTAAAAACCTTGTGACTGGCACATTGTTCAGAATGAGGAAAACAATTTGCTGGATTGTCCATATGAACATCTTGTCAGCCTTCGCTCACAGCACCGCCAGCCAGTCTTCCCACCTCAGTATGAGGATAGCCCAACTCGTTTGAAGATCTTTTTGAGCCAGCCATATATATGGTGTGGGCTCTTTTGTGGCTGAGTGCCCAGCCCTTTTTCCTTGATTTTTCTAGTTACAGGCTTTTTCCAAGCTTCCGCTCAGATGCCCTTCAGAGGCACATACAGCATTATTTTTCGTGGTCCTGATCCAGCAACAAGTGAACAACCTTTCCTATTCTATACTTTCTACATCCCTATTTTACAATCTTGTGCACTCTGACGCTTGATTGTTAAAAACTAATACATGGGCCTAATCTATAACACACTCACACTTCAAGACTAAAGGAGGTTCAAAATTGTTGTGTCCGTAGTAGTTAAAAATAGAGAATTATAAATGAGTATAAAAACTACTGGCACTGTCTCCTTTCAAGGCAACGTGGTTTGACCAAGCAATGCGCAACAGTTTCCAAGAAAGCCAACATCAAGAAGCAACCAATGCAGCAACTGCATCATCACCACAATAAAAGGTATGCATCATTGATCTGCAACTCAACTGCCTGCTCTAAGTAAAAGCAATTGCAAGCTGGTGATTGCGACTTGTGCCACCCACGTTCTTAATAGGCAAGCATGCGTGAGTACACCAGGCAAATAATTTTAGCACCCCCAATGGCCAGCATCACCAGCGGTGTGGCGGCAGGCAGCAGGAGACAGAAAGGGCCTCATTCGCTCTCGCATTGCAACGCATTTTCCTTCGTGGGCGTGGCGAGGGTGCATGCCAGTCAGCACTGCCCATAGCATCATGCATGGTCAAGACACTGTGCGGGCACCTCACTTGCCCGCACCACCAGTTCGCAGCGCTTGGAGGATGCGTCCGCCTCCAGGGGAAGGGTGGACGCCCTTCCACTGGCCAAGCTGCACACAAAAAAGAAAGTGTGTGCTCAGAAGGAACAGCGTGCATAACGGAGAGAGCGTTTGGAACCAATCTTGTTCATAAAGGAGAGAACGTTTGGAACCGATCTTGTGCTCAAAAACAATTGCTTGAATTCCACCATTTAAGGTGCACAGAGTGTGTTTGCAGGTGGAATGTTGTTATAAGGTGTGTGATGCACATATATATGATGCAGACTGTGCGCGAGCAAGGAATGAAGGCAATGTCCACTGCCTCAGCTGCGCGTGCATGTGGATAGAATATAAATTTGAAAGCATGCAGCAACGACATACAAATATATGAGTGCATGAAAGCGCGACAGGGTGAGGGCCCTTCCACTGGCGTAATTAAACAGAATGTGTGTGAAGCGTTATGGGGTGTGCGAGTAGCGTTCACATGCGAAAAAGGACAGGGCCTTGCAACCGTCTGAGCTATGTGGCGTGAAAGTTTGGATTTGCATACCAGTCAGGACCGAGGCATGTACTTGTGCTTTTGTTTATGCGTGTACATGTGCTTTTGTTTATGCATGTACTTGTGCTTTAGGGTTTAGGGTTATGCGTGTATGAAGCATTATGGTGGGCACCGTACGCTCATCATTCACAGTGTACGGCATATGCGCGTAAGTACATTGACATGCATTAAAAACCGTGTAATTGCAGCTGTGTGCCTATTTGTGTGTGTGTGTGCGTGCGTGTGTGTGTGTGTGTGTGTGCGCGCGCGTGCATGCATGCTTGTTTGTTACCTGTGCAGCACTGTTGGCGGCAGCTAGCTTCACCAGGATATCCTGGGCGGCACCCACTTGCTCAGGCTTGCCTGACCAGGTCTTCAAAGTGGTGGACTGTGATGTAAAGTGTAAAGCAAGAGTGAATAGGCCAAGTTCCGGTTGGATGAGGGCTCAAGGAAGAGAGACTGTTGTTAGAAACATTTGGGACTAGATCAACAATCAAACCCACACCCACCCACCCACCCACACCCACGCCCACACCTACCCACATCCACACCACACCACACCCACACCCACACCCACACCCACACCTAACCACCCACCCACACCCACACCCACACCTAACCACCCACCCACACCCACACCCACATCTACACCCTAACCAACACCCACACCCACACATATTCCCAAGCCCCCACCCCTCTCACCTGCAAGGCACGTCCGTAGGAGAAGGTCAGTGCCCATGGAGACTGGGGCATCTCTTCTTGCAGGGCCTGCAGGCAAAGTGTGTCATGCACGTTTGTGTTGTGTCATCATAAATTGCATGACTCGTTCATGGCATTCTGGTGCGTCAGTCTGAACACGCTTGCACAAGTCATGAGACCGTGTGTGTGTTTGCACAAGTCATGAGACCGTGTGTGTTTGCACACGTCATGAGACTGTGTGTGTTTGCACAAGTCATGAGACTGTGTGTGTTTGCACACGTCATGAGACTGTGTGTGCTTGCACAAGTCATGAGACTGTGTGTGTTTGCACACGTCATGAGACTGTGTGTGTTTGCACAAGTCATGAGACTGTGTGTGTTTGCACACGTCATGAGACTGTGTGTGCTTGCACAAGTCATGAGAC
>Ga0307966_1003855_pt1 | contig 11206 bp, 9 predicted proteins | sample OrgLakmetagen646_FD_203141 | JGI IMG/M metagenome (GOLD analysis project Ga0307966, IMG submission 203141) | Saline water microbial communities from Organic Lake, Antarctica - #646 | ecosystem: Environmental > Aquatic > Non-marine Saline and Alkaline > Saline | place: Antarctica: Organic Lake... | reverse complement strand
CATGCCTGCAAGCCATGCAACCCTCTCTCTCACCCCAACAGGAGGGCGAGCAGTCAGTGGAAGTAGCGGCCACCATACAGGTCATTGACCCCACCAAAATCCCCGCCACCCTATTCCACACACTGAGCTCATCGAACGCCCCCCTCCCTAACAGGCTGCATGCATCCGTATCACACCTCGTGCGCGGCCTAGCTTATGACCTAGACTCTGCCCCTGCTGAACAAGCACACTCCCTCTTCTCTGGAATAGGACTAGCCCCCTCACCACCCAGCACACCACAAGCAGCAGCAGTGGCAACAACATCAGCAGCAGCAGCAGTAAGTACACAAGAGCAGGAGCCCATGGAGGATGGGGAGGTGCAGATGCATGATGAACACTCTAGCACACCTAAAACACCAGCTGTAACGATTCATATAGGAATACAATTCCTAATCTTAAATCTCAAGTATGCCTTTTACAACGCGCTGCATTGGTTCGAAGCTTCGGTCTAGGTTCTCCTCAACTGTGAGGTCCCCAGTTCAAATCCGGGGTTCTGACAACCCCAGTTTTGGGGTCATAATCGTTCCGAAGTGCAGTCAAGGACATGTCATGTAAAATCCTAAGGGATTTGGTGGTTATGATATGCCTACGAGGACGCAAGTACATGAGGGTGGGATGAATGTAACGATTCATATAGGAATACAATTCCTAATCTTATATCTCGAGTATGCCATTTACAACGCGCTGCTACACCAGCAGCACGCAGCCTTTCAAGCGCCATAGACGAGGCAGGCACTGCGCTTGTCATCACGCCTTCCTTCCACCAAGCTCTCCGCAAGGAAGCTCAAACTATCCCTGGGCTTCAATCTACCAGCCATGCAAAACATGGAGTTACAGGTTCAAGCGCACCAACAGCTACCGCACCGCGGCTGTCAGCTTCACGCGCCCTGAGCAGCTGCAATCTTTCCTGGAATCAGACGGCCTAATACTAGAGCAGGCTGGCGCCCTGCGGGTATCACTCAACCCCCGAGGGCCCTGCAACAGATCTCAAGCGATGCAGCCCTCTACGGCGTTTTCAGTGCCAAGACCAGCAGCATGCAGCGTGTTAGCGAGGATTGTTTCTACCAAGTGTTGTTGCTGAGAGTTGCTTAAGGAGTAAAAATATGTTGAGCGTCCGGGTGAGGGTTTCAATTTAACAATGCATCATGGCGAGCGCGGATCAGAAGGACCTTCCGAATACTGGTCCTGCTGATCGCAGGTGTCTTGCTCCCTATTTCGTTTGCAAACACTTCTACCAGGCATAGTCAATCTCACCCAACCCCAAACTCTAGCTCTAAACAAGTCTGCTGTCATGGCCCCCAAAGCAGCTGAGAAGGCTCCCGCCAAGAAGGCCGCTCCCGCCAAGGCCGGGCCCGACGGCAAAAAGAAGAAAAAGACCACCAAAGTGGAGAGCTACAAGCTGTACATCTACAAGGTCCTCAAGCAGGTGCACCCCGACACCGGCATCAGCTCCAAGGCCATCTCCATCCTCAACTCCTTTGTGAACGACATCTTTGACAAGATCGGTACGGAGGCCTCCCGCCTGGCGCGCTACAACAAGAAGCCCACCGTGACCAGCCGCGAGATCCAGACCGCGGTGCGTCTGGTGCTGCCCGGCGAGCTGGCCAAGCACGCCGTGTCCGAGGGCACCAAGTCTGTCACCAAGTTCACCAGCGTGTAAGCAGCGTTACGGTGCTACCAAGCTACCTCACCCAACAAACGGTGTTTTTCAACACCACCCTCTTTGTTGTTGTCAACGAGCTCTTCCTTTGAGTGAATGCGCGTGTGAGTGTGTGATGAGTGAGCCACACCTAGCTTTCCCAGCTTTCAAACCTGTGTCCCGATTCTGTCCGCGTCTTTGCGTATAACATAATGGGAAGAGGAAAGCTTTCCAGTCGGGGCTAGGTAGGTGGGAGGCAGAGAGAGAGGCCTGCACATCTCCAGCAGTGATTAGATGGCACATCATGACAACAGATCTGTTGTCTAGACCTGAACCGAACTCCCAGAGAACTGGTCTCCAGGCCCTCAAAGACCCTGTCACCGATCACCGATGTTATAGAGACAGAGCCCGCAAAGGTGGCCAGTTTATATTCAAGCACATGACCTCAGCGCTATCATCTGTCCCCTTTAAGACCAAATGTATCATTATGAAATACAGAACAGGCACCCTGTAAGGGTAATCAAAAACATGCGGTATTGTTCAAACTCTCAACAACTTGCCCCCTCTGCCCACAAGTAGCTAGACAGTGCCCTGCACATCCTTTCTGGGTGCCAACACACGCAAATAAGGAATATGATCACCGAAAGACGCAATTTAGCATGCCGCATGATCTGGAAGCAAGGCTATCAGCAAAACAGGCTCCTTAAGATCATGCGTTGTCTCCATGGATATAGGCAACAACGAACGGATGACCGTGCAAAATCTCCAGATTCCTGAAACAGCCGGAAGTAGAGTTGTTCCCAAATGGCTCTTCCCACCCCGCTTCTCAGATAAAGACAGATTTACCTCCAGCCGCCCAGATTTTGTGCTGGTTACTCCAATCTCTGCAAAAGCACGAAAGCAACAAACTACTGCAGGGGGGTGGGTTCTTCGGGTTGGCAGGGGGCAACTGAGGGAGACTGCTAAGAGCATCCCAGCAGCACCGCCAGCCACCAGCAGAGCCAGCAACCCCAGACAGCACCGACCCAAAGACCTCAGCAAAACTTGGCGTGACATCCACCTCGTCGAGATCAAGTACGGTGAGGACACCAGACCTCAGAACCAGCTGAACGTCGCAAAGGAACAGCACAAAGACCTTTGCAACATTCTCCAAGGAGCCTCCGTTACTCTCCACATCATCCTTTTGGGTGTGGGCAGCACCATCTACAACACTAACACTCTGAAGCCTTTCAAGGAACTGGGTCTTGATTCTCAAAGAGTTAAGAAGCTTGCCTCCAAGCTCCATGTGCACTCTGTGAACTTTGCTACTAAACTTGTCCATACCAGACGTGCCCTTTCCAGTACTGTTATTAACTTCTCATCAGGATCCGGTTTCAGGCCAAGCCTGCCCGCAACCCTCTTAATCCCCATTGGTTTTTCCTTTCCTTTTCTCGGTGGAGAAGCTTTACGGTACTTGGTACCAAAGTGGCTCCTTTTCCTTAATTAGTGTGGGGAGTGGCTTTCACTGCCTGCATAGTTATTTCTTTTCTTTTCTTTTCTGTCAGCCCCAATAAAGCGAAGGACCTGCCCACAGACGCACCACGGCACTACCCATGGGTTCAAGAAGGCAATTTAGATATTTCAAACTAGATAGAAACACCCGTGACCAATGCAGAAAACCAAGGTCTGATGAAGAGACGAACATGGCTTCATGACTCAATTATAGACAAATGCAGATTCCAAGAGTGTTTATGCTCTCTAAGAAATAAAATCCCCAGGACCTGATCCATGGTAAATGAGGTCCTTTAAATATTTCCTTTTGATATGCAAATACCACCCACGTGCAATTTATTGTGATGTGGGCAACAGGGATCACACCCAAAGATTGGGGAATTGGTGACACAGTGCTCATTGACAAAAACAAAGGACCAAGAACGGATATAAACTCCTACAGACCAGTGGGGCTGGCCAGCAATTTGTACAAGCTGTGGGTGCGCATGATCACTAATGCACTTTATGATTATGCTGAGTGCAATTCAATCTTAAGCAACACACAAGCAGGCTTCCGAAAGCATAAAGACTATCTACCAAATACAAAACGTGATTATGGCCCTGGAAGATGCAAAGCTCTTCAAGGCAGTTCAAGCAAGACATTAAATGCGCTCATAATAGACTTCACATCGGCACTTAACACAACAGGCCATGACAAGCTGCTATGGATCATGTATGACATTGGGGTTCCCAACAGATGCCATAGATGTGGTAAAATGTCTCTATATTGTCGTAGCAAATCACCGTCAGTATAAGACCTGAGGTAGCAAATCACCGTGAGTATAAGACATAAGACCTGAGTAAAACCACAACAACCAATCAATAAACAGACTTCCTCAGCTTGTGTACGAGACTAGGCAAACAACCTCAACTGAAAAACCAGCAAAATACGACTACCCTCAGGATAACACACAGAATCCATTCCGGTCGAAAGGGGAACCATGCAAGGAGACACCCTTTCCTTTCTCCTTTTTCTGATCTGTATGGAGCCTCTGCTCCGGTGATGGCTTCATGTAGGAGGAGGAGGGTATGAACACGGCTGTACAAAGGACATGCAACCCCAAACAGACTTAGAGCGCCTAGCCAATAGAATTGGTAGCGGAGCCTTTGCTGATGATCTAATCTGCCTCTGCACCAAAGTAGCAGGCCTCCGTACACAAGCAGAAAAACTCTCCCTCTACTCACACTGGGCTGCCGCCCTCATCATCTCAGGGAACAAAAAGACAAAGGTGACAGGCCTCCTACACAATGCAGACATGTACGGAAACACAAACAAAGAAGATATACAAAAGAAGGAGCAGCTCAAAGGTGAAATTGTCGTCCAAGGACGAGCAACACAATTTATCTGATCCAATGAGCCTTTTGCATACCTAGGAGTACAACTCACCATGAACCTGAACTGGAAGCATCAACACATTCACTTGACAGAATATCTTAAAGGAAAGGCTGGAGGGCTTGAGTACATCACATGCTTCATCCAGGCAAACTTGTGATGTCATCCATAAGGATATCATACCAGGCCTGGCATATTCCTTTCCTGTCACGCTATACACGGCTGTAGAACTTGACCTCTGGGACCAAATGCTTGCTCGTGTGATAGTCGAAAAACTTAAGCCACCTAGGTCTTTTTCATAAGCCATGCTCAAGGAAGACTTACATGATTTTGGCATGGGCTCCCCATCTGTGCGTGGCTGTCGAATACTACAGCCGGTCTACAAATGCTCTAATTGACCGCCGCTTTGATATAAAGTCTAGGCACGGCAGAATACCACTATCTAGGCTGGAAAGCAGACAAGCTCTCTGACACAGCTCGCAAATGGGACATTAGGATCTCATTCGCCTCACTACATATAAACTATAACATCCCTCAAGCACAACGTGCAGACAAGATAACTCTTCAACGCAACGAACATATAAGCCAGGCACGTTTGATCAAAGGCATCAATAAAATACCCGTGCTCAATGAACGAATTGAGCTTATCCTCAGTAAACTATTTTTAGGTATGGAAGCAAGATAGTGAAAGAAAAACCAGTAGCTTTATATAGACCAACAGCCCTGGCGATCGAAGAGTTTGATCCTGCAGAGGCAGGAAATATAGCCAAACGACTGCTCAGCCACAAGAACAAGAAACCTGCATATGTATAGAGAAAATAATCATTAACAACAACACCGCCTAGATAACTGCATTTGACTCAAGCAACCACACACTAGATGCTTTGCCTATCACCTGGACATGGATAATTATCACTGAGCTCCCACCAAGCGCTGCATCCGACGGAAACCAGTCCCACACACATACCAGTTAGACATACCATGGGACCAATACGCGTACCATTTAGGCAGCTCAAGAGAACGAGAGCAATCATGGAATGCCAAGACACCAACAACAGGTTAATCATGCACAGCCCCTCAACATCACTAACAACCATCACACGCAGGTAGCTGAAACACTACCGGCATGGATTAGGAAAGGATGTTGTTTTGTGTTCTGCACCACCCAATGGATGCAGAGACACACAACATACATCCCACCTGGAGAATAAAATAATAGGCTTTTCAGTGGGGATCAGGTGGTTGGAAGGCAGAGGCCTGCACACCACCAGGAGTATAGCTCAGATATTTTGGGCTTGTGTTCAATGTCTTGTCTCATCTGTTTGTTTTTTGTTGCGGATCTGATTACATGTAGGCTCAATTTCCCATGAGTGCTGTGGCGTGTAGACCAGTAATTTCGAGGCTGTGGAGTGAGTTCAACGGTGGAAATTTCCTTGTGTGGTTGCTGTAAATGGTGCCTGTTGCTCCTATCAGGATGGTGTGGAGGGTTTTACGGTGTCCGAGTAAGCGAGGCATTAGCAGCTTATCTTGTTCTCGTGCCTTTAGCAACAGACTAGTAGTATGAAGGGGGGTGGATTTGTAGGAGTGGCAGGGGGCAGCTGAGGGAGGCCGGGAGCACTTCAGCAGCACCGCCAGGCGCCACCGGCAGATCCACCTTTTCCAGACAGCACCGAACCAAAAATCTCAGCACTCTCCAACGTAACATCCACCACATCAAAATTAAGTACTGCAAGGACACTAGACCACAGAACCAGCTGAGCGCTGTGCAGGAACAGCACAAACGCTTGTGCACCATCCTTCAAGGAGCCTCCGTTACCCTCCACACCATCCTTTTGGGAGTGGGTGGCACTATCCACAACATTCACACGCTGAAGCCATCTAAGGATCTGGATCTTGACTGGCAAATAGCCAAAAAGCTTGCTTCCAACTTCATGTACATTCTGTCAACTATGCTGCCAAACTTGTCCATATAAGACGCGCACTTTCCAGTACTATTATCAATTGTCATCAGGAGCCGATTTCAAGTCAACCCTGTATCCTCTGATTTCCATTTATCTTTTTCCCTGTTGGTGGAGAGAGGTTTATCCGGCACCAAGGTGGCTTGACTGACAGAGACGGTGTCAGACTTTTATTTCTCGACGCCCCAAAATGGAAAGTAAATTTGTATATTACTTCTTTAATATCATCAAATAGTAGAATATATGGAACTTATTTCAGGCCAATCTGCCATGCGTATGCCTGTGTAACGATGTCTGTACTCTGGAAATGCCTCTGGTGGTATCCCAATTGACAATCCGAATCCGAAATCCGTTTTCTGAAGCTCAGTCCTTTTCGCTGCAATTTGGGGGAGTTGCTCGGTTCGAAGTGAAGTCCCCGGTTCAATCTCTTTGACTGAAAAAGTGCATTGCCTTTCCGCTCCTGTGGACAGTTGCGTTCAACAAGGGGGGAATGGAACGATATATGTACTCTGGAAATGCCTCTGGTGGTATCCGATCCGACAATCCGAATCCGAAATCCGTTTTTCCAAAGCACAGTCCTTTTTCGCTACAGCCTGTCCAGACATTGCACCACCAGATTCTTCAAACATTTCCTACATTTCTTTTTAGTCCGGTCCCTTCACGATATTTATTATAAATATTAATAAGCTTCAGAAAAATGTTCACTCCATCCGCGCAAATTTCAGAAAGTGGTTTTCTAACTGTAATGCACCAACTAGGGCCTATATCGACAACCCTCGCCCTCGACGAGGCTCGTCAAGCCTCGCTGGCAAAATCATACACCCTAGATACCCGTGCCTAACTATGTTGAAACATAAATTGGTTGCCTCAATTGATAAGCCTGATGCGCAGCAGGCACATAAATTGTAACATTAGTCTTACTTGGGACAGCTCCTAGTATTGGGAGTAGATCTTGTCGTGGATTGAGGCAGTCCACGACTGGTACTGGCCTGGACCGAGCTTGCTCACATCCTTTTTTGGAACTCCTACTGCGCTCTTGAAATCCTGCAATTTTAAACCATGAAATGAGTAATAAGCTTTGCAGCGGCCTAAACCCTTTTGCAAAACCTATCTCCACTCTAATTATGAGTTAATTTTCCATTTACCTTGCCAGGTGATAAAAACGTTGAGCGGTCAATCTTTGGCAACCGCGTTAAAGGCTCCCCCGCCCAAGGCTCCTCAGCATACATACTGCACAGAAAATGTACGTCTTCTGTGATTATACTGGTCCCCTGTTTCTATTATTGAAATGGCTGCACATGAATTTGATGTTGTGCATGCGGTCGACAGGTTAGGCGAGGTTTAGCCGGCACGGCAATTCCCGAGCCACGGGCTCCAGAATGCTACCTCACGGAAAGGCAAATTTTGGTGCTGACATGTCTACAAACAACCAGAAGAGAGGCTAGAAAATAGCGTGGCACACCTGGACGGAGCATTTGCTGTGAAGGTGGCTTGGATTGATTTCTTTAATGGCTCGTCATGCAAGATATGAGTAAATCTGTCTTCTTGGGTTGGCTTGGCACGGTGTGGGAAGGTCGAATGCATCACTGGGTCATCCACAACGAGCTTTTTTGTCCACTCCAGCTGTGTGCATACATTGGTGAAAAATGGGCAACATATTTAATGAGAAAACATGTTTAGTTGGATAACATGCTTGGTGGGCATGACAAGCATCAGTTCTATCCCGGCTCGTGTCCACCGAACTGCTGGAGGGGGATTTTTACACTTGTGCCCAATACCAAGCATAAAAAGGATGATTAGCACAGCGCAAGCTGTGCCAAGAGAGTACTAACTGACGTTCGGTTGCACTCGCCTCCAAGAACTAGAATACTTCTGCGAGTACTCAGCAGGAACCTGTAAACCTAGGATGTCATTATACGTGTTTTTTAAAAGCGCTCTCACCTGCCTACTTGCTGTACTGGAAAGGGAACCTAACGAGGTCTACAGGGGAGCTGAATTGCCCACTCTGTTGCACTGACTAATGCAGCAAGAACTCATGTAAATGTTTTCTTCAACATTACACATACCGTACGTACATGTTCTCCCCCCCCCAAAATAAATATTTTACAGGAAAAACAGCACCAACCCCCCCTAGAATTATTTATTTTACAGTAACATTCGGCAACCACCCCATCACAAAAGGGGCTTTTGGAGCCCTGGGGGTTTGCGTGTGGCCACCTTCACCTCCCACAAACTCAAGGAGGAAATGGAAGCCACTGCCACTGTCACTCTTGTTGTTGTAGCTTTCACTGCTGCTGCTGCTTCTACTGCGGCGTGCATGTGCTAGCTTTGCGTGCTGCTTGGGTGCCGTAGCTAGAGTGTGTGTGCGTGTGTGCGGGTGTGCGTGCGTGCTTGCGTGCGTGCGATCTTGTGTGTGTATATGTGTGTGTGTGTGTGTGTGCTAAATTGTGTGAGTGTGTTTGTGCGTGCCTGTGCATGTCATTTCTGCTGCTGCATTGCTGCTGCACGAGAGCATGCTTGCATCCCTGTCTCAACTTCAATTGTTGCATAACCACAGAATGCAGTGCCGATGCAATGCCAACTATACAATCCTGTGGGGGCAAACCAAGGTTTGCTTGTCCTGCATGGCTGCCTCTTGTTCTTGCGCTCCTCTGCCTCTTGCTCAGCTCGGTCCGCTCCTGTCTGCTGCAGGCGGGCGGGGTCTGGGGGGGAAGGGGCAGGTGGAGCGAGGGGGGCATCCTGACCGCTCATCCTTTTGAACATACATATTTTTTGGCGAAGCCCCCCTCGTGAGGGCGTGAGCCCCTAGCGTTGATGGCTTCCCACCACACTTCACACAAGCCTCCCCAGGCCCACCCAGGCCACCCCACGGGCTGAAACTTGACATAGGCTCATACCCAAAACATCACTGTAACAGATTAGTTTCGGGGCCCTGAGGTGCGGTGTGTGAAGTTTTAGAGACAAATTTTGTTTTGGGCTATTTAGACCTCCTCCCCAGGCCCACCCACGAGACCTTCCGGGCTGAGATTTGACGTAGGCTCCTAACCAAGCTTTCTACCGTGCCAGAAAAGTTTGTGGGCCCTGGGGTGTTGTGTGTAAAGTTTTAGAGACGAGTTTTATGTTTGGAAGCTCCAGGAAGCTGCCCAGGATTCCTCGGCCAGGCCCCCGGACCAATTACTGCTAATGCGGAATCCATCAGCACTCTTTCCTAACCTTGTTTGCTGCATCAGGGGCCCTTGGTTGTGTTTTGACTGCAAAGTTCACGGTTAACCATGCAAGCAGAATTAAGTAATATTAATTTCAGTTTTATTACAAGTTCAGGACGCGTGGAAGTTTGCTTGGACGGGAAAACCCTCAGGAGTGCAGCCCGTGTTGGCTTGGAGTGCTTGTGAGGCGTGCAATCTAAGGCATGGAGCGCACGGCGCAGGCGCTTGCCGCGTACTGTGTATTGAAGCGGTGTTCAGACATTGTGACCACCCCGGGCACCCATGCTCGCACCTGCCCTGTCCTCTTAGCAGACAGGGACAGCGGCAGCAGCACATACTTACGCCTCAGCAAAGGCTGCTCTAGCACAGCGTCATGCTCACCACTGCAGCGTCTGTGGGGCAACAAGGCACACACACACGCATGCACACACATACATACACAAAAACGCGCAAACACACACAGACGTGCACACGCACATACACATGCACACGCACAAACACACAAACACACGCGCATACATACACATGCACAAACACACAGGCACACACACACGCGCACACACACACGCACACGCGCACACACAAACCCACACATTTACATGCACACACTCGATGTGCGCGTGATGGGCTTCGCCATTTTTCCAGCGTTGCCAGCAACGCTCCCTCACTTGTCATTACCGTTCTTGAACCGCCCACTCTCTAGAGATAAATATGTAGTTCACCACTGTTTCATGAGCAATCTGTTACCGCCCCCACCAAAAAACGATAATTAGGGGTGGTGGTAAACGTTTTGTACGATAAATGCAAAAGCAAGGGGTAAGCAGGAGGGTGCCAAATTAAAGTTTTTCATTAATTGCTCCTTTTCAATGTACGCTTTGATTTGCAACTCTATCATCAAAGTGATTTCCAACTAGCAGGGCATGAGGCTATTACATGATAGAATCGTTATGTATTGTACATTAAATATATCACCGCCCCTATTTTTGTTTTTGGAGGGGGCGGTGACATATTACTCATGAAACGGTGGCAAAATATATATTATTTCTAGGGGGCGCGGTTCAGGTTCTTATGGGGGCGGTAGCGAAAAATAATTATTGTTCAAAGTGACGAGCGGAGAGGATGCCCCCCCCCGCTTTGCCTGCACCTTCCCCCCCAGACCCCGCCCGCCTGCAGCAAGCAAGAGCGGACCGGGCTGAGCAAGAGGCAAAGGAGCGCAAGAACAAGGACTCGCAGCCATGCAGAACTCGCAAACATTGGTTTGACCCCACAGGATTAAACAGTTGGCACTGCATTGACATTCTGTGGTTATGCAACTAATGAAGTTGACATGGATGCAAGCAGCGATGCTCTCATGCAGCAGCAATGCAGCAGAAATGCACAGGCGCACAAACGCGCACACACACGCACAGGCGCACACATGCACAGGCACACACACGCACGGCGCACACACACTCTCTCTAGCACCCTTACACACACACGCACACACACACATACACACATG
>Ga0307966_1003854_pt1 | contig 11210 bp, 12 predicted proteins | sample OrgLakmetagen646_FD_203141 | JGI IMG/M metagenome (GOLD analysis project Ga0307966, IMG submission 203141) | Saline water microbial communities from Organic Lake, Antarctica - #646 | ecosystem: Environmental > Aquatic > Non-marine Saline and Alkaline > Saline | place: Antarctica: Organic Lake... | reverse complement strand
CCATTGACACACCCAAAAGCGCATTGGCACCCAAATTGGCTTTATTCGGTGTCCCATCCAGATCAATCAGCATCTGATCAATTTCAACTTGCATGGTAGCAGGAAATCCAAGCAGTTCATCTGCAATCACGTTATTTACGTTGGCAACTGCTTTTTTAACGCTTTTGCCAAGATAGTAGTCTGCATCACCGTCTCGCAGCTCAACGGCTTCAAATTCACCGGTGGAAGCGCCTGAAGGAACGGCAGCTCTCCCAAGAATTCCGCTTTCAAGAATTACATCAACTTCAACGGTTGGATTGCCTCTTGAATCCAGTATCTGTCGTGCTGAAATATCTTCAATTAAACTCATATTATATTCTCTGTGTTATTTAGGTTAGTGTATTTTCAATGTACAGTTTAAATTCATCTCTATAAAATACAAGACGATGCGACAAACTCCCATTTTGCTTTATGATATTGACGGCACCCTTCTGAATGTTCAGCGGGAATTTCTTTTGAATATTATTGAAGAGCAGCTCATTCTGTTTAATATTGAAAAACCTGATACAAATTCCCGCTCTTTTGCCGGCCGCACCGACCGGGGTATTTTTATGGAGCTGATTGGCGACATGCCGAATGCCGCTTCTCTATTTAAAAAACTTGTATCGAACTATTCAAATGCTATGACAGAACATTTATCAAGAGAATTTATACAGCTGCATGAAGGGGCTGTGGAGTCAGTTGAGGAGAGTATCTCTCTTAACATTCCGGTAGGACTTTGTACCGGTAATATTCAACCTGTAGCTATGAAAAAAGTACAAACTGCGGGCTTACACGATACGTTCACATTTGGCGGTTTTGGAGACACCTCGGAAGATCGGAACGAGCTTCCCGGTGAAGCTGACCGCGATTACAGATCAAAATTTAACGAAAACCCGGCACACGGAAGATATGTTATTATTGGCGACACGCCGAATGATATCCGGTGCGCTCACCATTTCGGGGCTAAATCTGTTGCGGTTACAACCGGCGGATTTTCAGAAACAGAACTTGAAGCATTCAATCCGGACCTGATTGTATCTTCACTCCACAATTCTGCAAGCTGGTTGAAAGAGCTTGGTTTTGAGATATAAGAATATCTCCCAAATCAGAGTAACAGACTAAAAGCTCTACCAGAGACGTCCAAACGTAATGGTAATCTGCGGGGATCCGAAGAATTTTTGAGCATCAAAGTATGGCTCGAGAATTAAATTGCCATCCGCGTCAAACTGGAACGGAATTGCACCCGGCCCAACATTATCCAACAAGTCTGGTTGTGTAGGCGTCATCATTTGAATGCCGTCAGGGAAATAGTTCATATAGTACCCAAACTCGATGCTTGTTACCCGGCTAAAGTTTCTGCCTACATCCAGGCCCAGCTTTATTTCACCAGCCCCTCCAAAATGCCAGTCGCCTTCGCTCCAGCCTGTAAATATATCGTTGACCTGCTCAAAGTTTTCGTTTAACTGTTCCCTGAAGCCGTTGTTATTCCGGTCATTAAAATATGGGTACGTAAATGCAGCCACCCCGCCAACCGATGCCGTTACAAAAAACCGGTACTGTTCCTGCACCTTGTCGGCAAACAGACGTTTACGTAATCCAATCATTGCCGGGAAGGCAAATGCTCTCTGGAACTTGTTCGGGACAACCTGCTGCCCAAAAAATACATCCGTAAATGTCTGTTCTGATGCATCTCTCAACCCGGTAATTCTCATATTAATAACCCCTTCCATCTGAGGAGCCAACACGCGCCGATACTGCCCGCCAATACCAAAACCAAAGTTATTGACAACAAAATCGAATGTAAGACCTGAGTGATAGTTTGTGTTCAGAGGAGTGCTTTCCCTCTCTTTTATAATAAGGTCGGGCTCTTCGATCAGGGTTTGCGCACTAACGAGTTGAAAAGAGCCCAGCATAGTTGAAAGGACTATTGTGAGCAGTAAAGGCTTGAATATTTTCATATAAAAAATGTCATTTAATTTTCTTTGCAAACGTTACATAGCGTCTCAGCATTGCATAAATTATCAATAATATAAAAATGTTATAGGAATTCTTTTCAGACTCTATTTGATTATTGTTTGATTTAGGCTTTTATTCAGGCTGAAAATCAGCCCTATATATTATAAAATCAACTGGGTCAGTATATGAGTTTAGTCACTAAATACATCGTTTACGGTCCGCAATCTACACTGCGACGGATGACACCAAAACTTTTTGAGAGTGTAGAACCAAAATATTTGTATCAATACAACTCACCAGCAAACAATGATGAGGTGTACGTTGCTGTTTATGAGCAGTATGAAAAGCAGATCAACGCAACCATCACGCTTACGTGCGTTGTAGAATGTACAGCCAAGCAAAACCGCATCGAGCTGAAAAAAGCCGGCGGACGTATGGGATTCCGAGGAAGTTCCCTTTCAGAAGAGCACAACATTGAAGCTGATGTGGTAAACTTCGTAATGGATTTTTCCAAACGTTTTGGACTTTCTCTTCAGGAAGAGGTAGACAAGCCTGCAGCTGAAGATGAAGAATCATAGTATTTTTCTTAAGCCTGTACACATTTGAATGCCTCAACAACACGATGATGATTTCTGGAGCGTGCTTCGTATGCTGGAGTGGGCTACAGAATACTTTGAAAAGAGACAGGTTCCGGATCCCAGACACAGTATCGAATGGCTCCTTGCTGATGTGTTAAGCTGCAAACGGCTTGACCTCTACCTACAGTATGGACGCCCGCTGTCACCTGACGAACTTGATCAGGTACGCCCGCTGGTGAAACGCCGTGCCAACCATGAGCCCCTTCAGTATATTACCGGCTCTACCAATTTTATGGGATGCCATATTGAGGTAAATCCATCCGTGCTCATTCCCCGGATTGAAACAGAACAGCTCGTCGAACTTCTCCTCGAGTCTACCCTGGACCTTGAGAACACCCCCGTCAATCTACTTGATATCGGAAGCGGCAGCGGCTGCATTCCCATAGCCATTAAGAAATTCAGGCCTGCCTGGACGTGCCATGGAGTGGACATATCTGATAAAGCCATTGAGCTTTCACAAAAAAATGCCACTGCCAATGAATTGGACGTTCAATTTTCAAAAGCCGATCTCTTTAATCTTGATCAGATAGATACACCTGAACAGGGTTGGGATATCATCGTGTCAAACCCGCCCTACATCGGGCCCGGTGAAAAGTCATCACTCGAAAAGCAGGTAACTGACTATGAACCCGGTCTTGCACTTTTCCATGACAATCCCCTTGAAGTATACCGTCCGATTTTGTCATACGCACATAAGGAGGGCGCCACTCTCTTTCTGGAACTCAATGATCAGTTGGCGGATCAAATATTAAATATTTCTACCTCTTTTTACTCTTCCGCACAACTAAAGCCAGACCTTGATCATAATTCCCGATTCCTTTTGGCAGGTTTAACTTCCTAAACTTATCTCTTTCAACCTATTTTAGCGTTTCACAAGATTTATTTTATACACTCGCCGAACATAGATTATATGTGTGGATAACTTGTTGATAAGTTTTTTTACCCTCTTTTGTGATTGTGTTCTTTAGGTAAAATCATTGTTAGGGAATTGTTATGTCCTGTCAAGTAAAATGTGGGTCTTAACATATATTCCCCATAATCAATTGCTTACCATAGACTTATGCTGTTAAGTGCATTGTGGATAACTTTGACTAACTGTCTTTTTATTTTTTTGATTTCAGGTAAATAAATTGTGATTTTCTCTTCGTCACATAAAGGGAACTCAAGAATCCCTGTGTGGATAACTTAAAAGTTTCGAAACACACTTTAACGCCATTGGAGGCCAAGACGCTTGGATACGGTTACAGCAGAAAATGCCTGGAATGAATGTCTCGAAATCATTCAGGATAATATTAGCTATCAGAAATTTAAGTCGTGGTTTGAGCCAATCAAACCGGTAAAACTTGACGAAGGTACGCTCACCATTCAGGTACCCAGTCAGTTCTGGTATGAGTGGCTCGAGGAACATTACTATAATATGCTTCGCTCTACGATTGCGAAAGTCCTGGGAGATAATGGAAAGCTTGAATATTCTGTACTTGTAGAGAAAGCAGATCGCCTGGAAGACAACCGGTCTGTCCGTTTGCCTCAGCGACCTTCTCCCCCTTCCCGCCCTCAGGAGATGAACACTTACAGCGATTATCATCCGGGAAAGATCGAGAATCCGTTTGTGATTCCCGGCATTCGCAAAACCAATATAGATTCAAACCTGAACGACAACTACGTGTTTGACCGCTATATTGAAGGAGACTGCAACCGGTTGGCACGCTCTGCCGCTATGGCTATTGCTGAAAATCCGGGGACAAATTCATTCAACCCGCTTTTTGTCTACGGCACGACAGGGCTTGGAAAAACGCACCTGGTGCAAAGTATTGGGAATAAAATTAAACAGGATTTCGGGGATCAGTTTTCTGTTCTCTACGTCTCTTCCGAAACGTTTACAAACGAATTTGTACAGGCGATCCGAAACAACCGCGCCAGCGAATTCTCTATGTTTTACCGGAACATTGATGTTTTGATCGTAGACGACATCCAGTTTTTCAGCGGTAAAGAGAAAACCCAAGAGGAGTTCTTTCACATTTTTAACGCGCTGCATCAGGAAGGTAAACAGATTATTTTAAGCAGTGACCGCGCTCCGAAAGACGTTCCTGATATTGAAGAGCGTCTTATTTCAAGATTTAGCTGGGGCTTAAGTGCAGATCTTCAGATCCCGGAATATGAGACCCGTTACGCTATTTTAGAACGAAAGGCTAATGACAACGGGATCAGCATCGACCCGCAGATTATCGAATTTATAGCGTACAATTTTAAGTCGAATGTGCGCGATCTTGAAGGTGCCATCATCAAACTGCTTGCAACTGCGTCTCTGAAACATGTAGATGAAATTGATCTCCGGATGGCGAAAACCGTGCTAAAAGACATGGTTAAAAATACGCAGGCCCAAATCTCAATCGATGTGATTCAAAACTGTGTCTGTGAGTATTTCAATATCGAAACTAATAAGGTTCGGGAAAAGACACGAAAGCAGGAAATTGTTGAGGCGCGACAGGTTGCGATGTATCTCTCTAAAAAATATACCAAGTCAAGCCTGAAAACAATTGGGCTCCAGTTTGGCGGCCGTGATCACTCCACAGTCATCCACGCAATTACTACAATAGAGGGACGACTCGCTACAAGCCCTAAGCATAAACGGATGCTTAAGGAGCTGGAACAGAAACTTGAAGTAGCAACCATTTAATAACCCCGACTGATCTTGGATCGTATTACAATCAAATCCCTATCGTTTCATGCCAAGCACGGTCATAATGAGCAGGAACGGATCGTCGGCAACCAGTTTGAAATCGACATTGTTGCATTTGGCTCATTTCGCCATGTGGCAAAAAAAGATGATGGGCTCCAGGAGACGTTCGACTATGCCAAAGCTGAGGAAATTGCCCGGGATGTAATGTTTGGCACATCCCGGAAACTAATTGAGACACTTTGCAAAGAGATTGGCGATCGGATTTTTGATGAATTCTCAATTGCCAAGTCATTAAGCGTCTCCGTTCGAAAACTCTCACCGCCCATTGAAACAGATGCGGCATATGCCGAAATAACCCTTGAATGGAACAGGTAATTGTTGCCGTTGGCTCTAATCTGGGAGATCGCAGAAGCATGCTTCAGCAGGCAGGCACTTTTCTTGAGAGTCTCTCCGATACACCGGTTGTAAAATCATCTGTCTGGGAATCAGAACCTATGGGTCCGTCAGAGCATGTATTTCTGAATGCCGCAGCGCGAATCGGCGTATCAGCCAGCCCGGAGCGCCTCCTCTCAGCGCTTAAAGAATTTGAAATAAAGTCAGGCAGAAAAAATCAGCATATCAAATGGGGGCCGCGGCTTCTCGATCTCGATATCATTGCGTATGGAGACTTGGTGATTCAGACGGAGACTCTTATTATTCCTCACCCTGAATACACGAAACGACTTTTTGTTTTGTTGCCTTTAAAGGAAGTGGATCCCCAATGGAAAGATCCGGTAACACATACATCTATTGATACACTGATTGAGGAATCGACGGAGATGCAGATTCATAAAACAAACCTGACCTGGTAGAATGTCTAACCAATTTGATTTTGTGGCTATTGAAGGCGTTATTGGCGCCGGCAAAACGTCACTCGCAAAATTGCTGGCCGAACGGCATAATGCGCGGCTTATTCTCGAACAGTTTGAAGACAATCCGTTTCTGCCAAAATTTTATGAGGACAAAGATCGCTATGGGTTCCAGACTCAGCTTGCGTTCCTGGCCAGCCGATTTAAACAGCAGCAGAAAATGACCAACCGAGAGCTGTTTGACGATTTTGTAATTTCTGATTACATATTTGAAAAGGACCGAATCTTTGCACGATTGAATCTTGAGGAAGATGAATTATCGCTCTATGACAACATATTCGGCATTATGACGGGTATTTCGGCTAAACCCGACCTGGTGATTTATCTTCAAAATTCCGTGGAACGACTTATGCAGAACATTGATACAAGAGGCCGGGACTACGAACGTCATATTACTGAAGAGTACCTGAAAGATCTGTCCGATTCATATAATCAGTTTTTCTATCGGTACAATAAATCACCCCTTATTATCATTAATGCTTCTGAGATCGATTTTGTACATAATCCGGATCATTTATCGTATCTTGAAGAACAGATTTTCAATCAACCGATCCGAAGCAACACACATATTCACATTATACCCGATTAATGTTTTTACGCTGGATTTTTACCGCAATACTAATCTACATGACCTACCGGTTTTTCATGCGCCTGATGAGCAAAGGAAAGAAAAGCGGTGGTACTCGTCAGCGCCAACAGTTCGACCCGAACAGCAACGGCTCCAATAACGGAAGCCGCAAGAAGAATCTGGACCAGATTGAAGATGCTGAATTTGAAGATATAACCGAAAAAGAGAAGAAATAATACAGTTTATGAGTTTTGAAGAACGACATAAAAAAGGATATGAATTACTCCACGAGAAGGATCTGGATGAGAGTCTGGATGTTGCACGTGAGCTGCAGCGTATAAATTCTGACGCACCGGAAGGATATACGCTGGAAGGTGAAGTAATGCAGAAATTAAATCAGTGGGACTCAAGCGTTAAATCCTTTACCGATGCCATTGAAAAAGACGACGACAATGGCAGACTTTTCAACCTGCGCGGCTACAGCTATCTGAACCTTGATGAAGCCAGTAAAGCTAAAGATGATTTTGAGCGGGCCATTGACCTTGACGATCTTCCTGCCGCACACCGCAACCTGGTGCTGTACAAGTTAATGAATGGGGAAGGCCAAAAAGCGATCCAGTACCTTCTCGATCGGATCAAAAAATCACCCAAGGATGTGGAAAACTGGATCTTAATGGGAGACCTCATGAAAAAAGGCGGCCATGATGAAAAAGCAAAAACCTATTATGAACAAGCACTGAAAATGGACCCTGGCAATGAGTATGTAAAGGATCTGCTGGAAGATTAAGTCCAACACGGAGTCAATAAACGTTTATTAATGCCTGATCTCTTTAACCGGATCAGGCATTTTTTTTGATTTATTTCAACAGAGTAGTTTGATAATAATGCTCAATCAGTTTTGATTCTTCTCATACCCGGCTGAGATCTAATGTTCATGAATAATTACCTCCATTGCGGGTGTTTAAGAATTTCGCCTTGCCCAACTGTCAATAACTCTGATTATATAAAACCTCCCTGACCCCAAAGATTTCATGAACAAGTTGACGTGAATTGCAAGTAAGCACCCGGGCTCCGCTGACAGCTGAATCAGTCCGGACAGGTATCATTGATACGATTCGTGAAAATACGTACCCCTAACCGCCGCGCTCCATATCTGTCAGGTAATAATTTTATTGCCGCTTTGGGAGGGTCTGGCTTCTGGACGATGATACCGTTCATTATTCGAAATAATCTTGAATTCGGCCAGTTTGGAAAACTCATGCAATCAAGGATAAAATCATCTGACAGAACTAAAACAGACGACTGAAATAATTTATTTCTAATTCTGTTTAGTTTAACATAGTATAGATTCTTCAGGCTTTTGTTAATCGAACATCCATAAAACGTCCCGCAATGACTAAAAAAATCTCCCGTAAGCGATTCTTAACACAAGCCGGTACGGCTCTTGGCTTTGCCGCAACAGGGTTTCCATCCATCATATTGCCGCGCAGACGCGACAAGCTTGGCGTTGCCCTGGTAGGGCTCGGTGGGTACGCTACAGGCCGCCTGGCACCCGGCCTTCAGCTAACTGAGCATTGTGAGCTCAGAGGGATCGTAACGGGAACACCGGCAAAAATTCCACGTTGGCAGCAAGAGTATGGAATCGCTGATAAGAATGTGTACAACTATGAAACACTTCCAGACGTTGCCAACAACGACGACATAGATATTCTTTATATCGTTACACCGCCGGCACTTCATGCCAGAGATGCAATTCGGGCAGCCGAGGCCGGAAAACATGTCTGGTGCGAAAAACCCATGGCAATGAATGAGGAAGAGTGCCAGGCCATCATTGATGCTGCTGAAAAAAACGGTGTTCAACTCACCATCGGCTATAGGATGCAGCATGAGCCAAACACGCAAACCATTATAGAATATGGAAAGAACCGCACCTATGGCGAGATAACAGGTATTCAAACCGCAGCCGGCTACAATGGGGCTCACCCCGATCCTGATAACTGGCGAAGAATTGGCCGCATGGGCGGTGGTGCTCTTTACGATATGGGCGTGTATCCGATCAACGCGGCTCGCTACTCCTCTGGAATGGATCCAATAGCTGCATCAGGACGTCAGTGGTCGGAACGTACAGAGATGTACAGCGATGTAGACGAGTTTACAGAGTTTGAACTTGAATTTCCCGGCGGCCTGATTGCCAGTGGCGAAACAAGTTTTGGGAAATCCATGAACTACCTTAACGTGGATTGTACCGACGGATGGTACAGGCTTGAGCCGATGCAGTCGTATAGTGGTGTACAGGGCGAGACAAGCGATGGTACACAGCTCCCTCCCGATCCCAATCATCAGCAGGCGCGCCAGATGGATGATAATGCCCTGGCAATCAAAGAGAAGCGCCAGCCAATTGTACCGGGAATAGATGGACTTACCGACATCCGAATCGTCAAAGCCATCCAGGAGTCATCGCGTAACAATGGAGCCCGGATTGAGCTATAACACGTCCTTATCTACTAATTTTTAAAGATTCTTTTCTCCAAAGAGTAGAGGTTTAATGACGGCAGGCCATTATTTACGCTGATAATGCCATTTATGCCAAACATGTTATCGATATGGCGCCACTTTATTCCACCTGATACAGTTTCTACTCACCAAAACACATTGCGCTGCTCAAAATAATGAAAGCAGCTCCCGACAAAAGTTTTTGGAGCTGGCATACACAACTATCATTCGATTTCATTCAATTGCAACCGCTGTGTGTGCCGGAAGTATCAGAGTAAATACTGCACCTTCTCCTTTGCCGTCACTGCTTACCTCGATTTTTCCACCCATCTCTTTCATGTAGTTAGCACAGCTGTGGAGTCCGAACCCGTGACCCTCTTTCTTAGTTGTGAAGGCATGTGAAAATATTTTTTTCAGGTGCTCGCGCTCTATTCCAACTCCGTTATCGGTTACAGAAAGAAATACCCTATCTCCGTTTTGCCATGTCTCAATACCAAGACGTTTGTTATCCGGATGGTTATTTTCCATCGACTCTTTGGCATTTTTAATGATATTTACGAGTACATGAATCAGCTTTGAGCGATGCACGGTCACCCGGCCTGTTGCATTTAGATTTTTCTTCACAGTCAGACTATGTCTATCAATTGAGCCACCCTGAATTGACAGTGCATTCTCTATTATTTCGGATAGTGATGCAGTCTCCATCTGCCTGTTTACCCCGGAATAGTTTTGCTGAGCTGCAATAACCTCGTTTATCAGATTTATCTTTTCAGTGAGGCGGTCGATATGCGTCAGGAGCTCATCCCTCTCTATTTTCATAGGTTCTTCCAGACTCAGATAATACTCCATCAATTTTTTACCTTTCGGATTGTCCGTCACAAACTGTTCAATGTCATCAATATGCTCGCGAAGGACAGTATTTGCCTGAATTAAATTGACTACTTTCGATTGTTTTACCTTTTCTCTGATGAGTGAGCTTGATGTATTTACACTATTCAGAACATTTCCCACATTATGCAAGACAGTTGAAGCGATATCCGCCATCCCAGCTTTATGCGCGTGTTCGATAACCTCACCCTGTGATTTTTTTAAATTTTTCAGCTCCCACGCCTGTTCTCTTACCTTTTTTTCCAAAACCCTGTTGCGCTCTCTTAAACCCCGGATTTTCAGGAAATAGACCCCTCCTATCAAAAAAAGCGAAAGAAGAACGATTAAACCAGAGAACCAGGCCGGCTCCAGGAATGAAGATGAGTTTAGTGCCGCAAAAGGCGCGCCCACCTCAATCCACAACCCATAATGGCTGAGTGACGTTGCCAGGAATACTTGTTTTTCCGTTTTCAGATTGGCGTACAAAGCATTGCTTTGAACTCCAGTATAACCCCAGTCACTAACCGGCTCCTCATCAATTCCGTAAAAAGTATGATCAGTGGAATCGCCACCAATAGCAAGTACATCAGATGTGTGAGACAGTATTAAGAAAACGACAAAAAAAGCCGGTAAATATGCTTTTCTGGCAGCTTTTGCACTGATCTGTTTACCCTGACCATTCATAGTTTCTGATATCGTTGAATAGTGAGATCAGGTCAACGCTTTTCAGTCAAAACGTATGCCCTATCTGCTAACTGCGCTTATATTTTGCCTAATACGTTTGGGATGGCTTAGGTTCTCTGAGAATTGGAAATACCAGCGTGAAAGTTGTTCCATTCACGTTACTGCTAACCTCAATTTTCCCGCCCATCTCTTTCATATAGTTGGCACTGCTATGCAGTCCGAATCCATGACCTTTCTTCTTTGTCGTGAATGAGTGAGCAAAAATCTTATCAAGATTTTCGTCTTTAATGCCCGATCCGTTATCTGTTACTGACAAATAAACTTTGTAAGAATCCTCCCAGCTTTTAATCGTCAGATTCTTGTTGTCGGCACGATTTTCATCCATCGACTCTGCT
>Ga0307966_1003845_pt1 | contig 11226 bp, 12 predicted proteins | sample OrgLakmetagen646_FD_203141 | JGI IMG/M metagenome (GOLD analysis project Ga0307966, IMG submission 203141) | Saline water microbial communities from Organic Lake, Antarctica - #646 | ecosystem: Environmental > Aquatic > Non-marine Saline and Alkaline > Saline | place: Antarctica: Organic Lake... | reverse complement strand
AGCCTGTCAAAATCTATGAACACTCTCACCTACTCACCGAGAGAAAATTAACTTATCAAATTACTCGTCTAACTCAGACGCCTACAAGCCTAGCAGCTTGATTGAGTTGTCCAAATTTAACAGCCTCCTGCATCACTCCATTGTTGTATAAATTGATTCATTGCACTTTACTCAATTTAAAATTATCCTTTTACATATATTCTGGCGACCCTTGGCTCTCCCTTTTCACTACGTTTTAACCATTGTTCGGAGATCTGTCGTAGATTATAGCGAAGGTCTGAGGCAGGAGAGATTGCAGAGTATTGCAAGTGTATCATTGTCTATCAATAACAATTGGCAGTTGCAATGTTTCCATTTTAAAACGCATAGACCCTACCTCACTTTTGCAATGTAAGAAACGTTTTTATTCTATTACTATCTTCTTAATAAATCTTCCTTGTCGTGTTTCTATATGCAGATAGTATATTCCCGGGTTAAACTCACTGGTGTTGTATTTTACAGAGGGACTGATTAGCGGTCTAAGCACTTTTCCGGAAATGTCCATTATGGTTACTCCAATAATTTCAATGTCATTGGCTTCAATTGTAAAGAAGTCAGCAGCGGGATTGGGGTAGATGTTGATAGAAGTCAATAAGTTAGGCGATTCGTCAATCCCAACAGTTCCGCCATTATCCGTGTAAATCACCTTGTTTCCGCTTAAAGCAATTCCCTGATCCTCATTCGCAAATGCGATAGATGTTATTGGGCTAGAAACGGGTGTTATTTGTTCAGTCCAGCTTTGGCCGTTATTCAATGAGAAAAATATTTTACCATACAAGGAAGAAGCATACAGTTTGGAGGTAGTGAAGTCCAAATCCAATACTGGAAGGACACCAAATCCATCGAGATTAATTGGAAAGTAAAAAGTACCCGTATTCCACGTTCGCGTTGGGTGAGATAAACTTCCCTGACTACCGTACCAATATCCATTTTGGAGGTCTTTGAAATCATAATTGGCTTGTGGCACCATTTCTCCATTTGTAACAAACAAAGTGTCAGAAAAGGAAAGACCCCCATCAGTCGTTCTGAAAACTCGTTGAAGCTCATTATGATTTACAAAATACCCATTTAGTGAATCTACCATAGAAAAATGGTAAACGCTTGCATTGGTTTGATGATTTTGGAAAACAATATTCCAGCTTGAACCAAAGTCATCTGAACGCACAAAGTACATAGTATCGTTACTTGTATAGCTCGAGAAAATTTTCTTTCCAGTAATTTTGATTTGTGAAATAGGAACACCAGTAGATTGGATCCAGTTTGCACTAATTGCTGACCAAGAGTCTCCTCCATCATAAGTTCTATAAACGCCTCCATTTGCACTCACAAATCCAGTATCAGCGTTCATAAAGTTTGGGTCAGTTAAACTGGAAAATGGCCCGAAGTCATAAATTTGACTCCATGAGCTTCCTGCATCCATACTTTTATAGACCAAACCAAAGTCTCCTGTGATATAAGCAGCATTTGAAGATGGAAATTCAACTTCAAGTAGCGTGCTGTTAGAAATGAAAGATGATTCATTCCATTGCCCAAATGCGTCAATAAGAACAATCAGTATGGTAGTTGTGGTAATTATAAGCCGCTTCATAGCTATTTATGTTGTGTAAATGTCTCCTAAAATTATAGTGTATCTCGCAGCTTCGACCCGAGAGGATCTACTAAGATAATTTTTATCCTTCGGACTTTTATATTTTTATAATCTTATTGATACACCTTTTTCCTTTTGAACAAATAAAACACTATACCTCCATAGGTGAATATAATGAAATTAAATTGGTGGGTCTCGTTCAATGACTTTTAATCCTGAAAAATGCAAGCTCTTTACCGGGTAAAGTACACTATATATCGACAAACCATCAGGTCTTGTGAAGCTGGCGATTTGCCTATTTTTTTGATTACGATGAATCCCTCGATGAAAACTCTTTATTGCCATGGGCACAGCATGCATTCTAATAATTAACTTGCGCCTGAATCCTTAATAAACTGCCGGTTTGAAGATTGTCCTGCTTAAGGAAGTCTTCATATCTTCTCCTTGAAATCGTATAATTCACTACAAGTTCAAAGTTTTTGTGCAATTCCCATTCAGCGCCAAATTCAAAGTCTTCAACATTATAACTTCTTGCATCTCTTTCATGTTTTTTCCCTCCATCATAATACTGATAGCGCATAAAAGGGATAAGAGTTTGACCTTTCATTTTAATTAAATAACTCAGCGTAACATACCCTCCTTTTAAGGGCATTACTTCAATTGCATCTGTAACTTTATTAAATTCTGGGCCATTACCTAAATTATATTCTGCCTGAATTCCAAAAGGTTTAGGATATAATACAAATGAGGCCGCAATTCTTTGGTCCAAGTAATTCAAATCAGCACTTGTTTTTACTCCTGAACTCAAGTTGAAATCTCGCATAACATACTGACCTGTATATCCTTGCACACCAATTTCCAGTATTTGGTTTTTATACTCAAAAGGATATGAGAACCTTGAAACAACATGCGGGTGACTGTTTAACTCCGGGCTATTCGCCGTTTGACCATTATAAATTCCAAGAGCAAATACACCATAATCCCCACTACCTTTTAATCCTTCTCTTACCAGAGAAGAAAATAATTTGCGTTTATTTTTTGGCGCCCAATAAAAGAAAACACCCAAATCTCTTTCATTAGCGACAGCACTATTCAAAGCATCATTTCTATCAAGTGGTATCCTATTTTGGCTGGACTGCATATTTTCAAACCCAAATGGTACCTTGCTTTGACCAATTCTAAATCTGAACTCATTGTCTTTATCCAATCCTATATCAAAGTATGCATCTCTGAGTTGAACTAAATGAAGTCTATCAGATATCAGGCCGCTCGCAAAATCAGGTTGAACATAAAAATATATATTCCTATTCACTTGCCCAAAAAATACTAAACGTGTCCTCCTCAAAAAGAACCCGCCATTTTTTTCCCATGACTTATCGCATTGTTCGCATCCTAAATTTTCATTTGTTTCCAATAGTCGGTTGTATCGGACTTGTGCGTACCCTCTTATGGAAAATTTGTCATACCAGTTTTTTTGTAGAGTAGTATCCTTTGAAGTATTACTTCTTAGACTATCGACTTGACAAAAAGTGCCCATAGGAATTAGTGCAAAAAGCAAACTGATTATAAAAGATTTTGCCATTCTTTGACGTGTTGAATAGGTTGTAAGTGCTTTGGATATAGAGTGTGAAGGCCTTCGACTTTTGCCTGGCGCAACCGAAACAAGCATTTCTTGTCCACTTTCACCAAATCCACTGTAAAGCCCAAAGCTAAGGTTTACAACTTTATCTACCATAAAATATGGGCTGTCAATTTTGGTAAGGTAGTTATCACTTATCAATAATCTCATTGAGGAAGCCTTCCAGATCAAGTGACTTGGTGAACATATTCAATGAACCATCAGCTTTAGTTGGCCAAATTTCCTTCGGTCTGTCCCAATACAGCTCTACACCGTTGCCATCCGGATCCTCAAGATACAATGCTTCAGACAGCCGGTGGTCAATTGCAGATGTAAGTGGATAGTGCGCTTTGAGCAATCGCTCGTAGATGAGTGCAAGGTCTCTTCTCGTAGGATATAATATTGCGGTATGATATAAACCTACGCCTTTTTTACTAGCAGAAGGCGCGTCTTTGCTGTACCATGTATTTAAACCTATATGATGATGATATCCACCGGCGGAAATAAATGCTGCCTCACTCCCATAGAGCATAGTAACTTCAAAGCCTAGTAGGTCTCTATAAAATTCAAGCGACCGATTGAGGTCCGCTACTTTGAGGTGGACGTGTCCGATGCGCGTTTGTGCTGGTATGCCGTATTTTGGTAAAAATACCGTACACTTAAGTTCTACTATCAATCGGCCACTGAGACAAGACATACGCTTTTTTCAAACCCCTTTTCGGAGAACCTGGACCCGGATAATCGCTGGGTCGTTATAGAATAGACGATACCATGGGATGATATGGCTCAGGTTTTTCTGGATCAATTATCTGATAATACCGGCCGGCCCAGTAAAAACTTACGAGTGGTTTTAGGGGCCTTATTCATAAAACATATCGAGAATCTATCTGATGAGCGCACTATACAGCCTATCCAGGAAAACATCTACATGCAGTACTTTGTGGGCTTACCGGGGTTCACTACTCAGCCCGTTTTTGATCCTTCGCTATTCGTATGCATCCGCCGGCGCTTAGGTAAAGAGGGCGGCCAAATGCTGAATGATATTATGATCGGCCATGCCAACAAGCATGGGGCTATGACTGCCATATAGATTAATCAAGGTTATTTAATAGCAATTAAAATATTGTTCTCTGGAAGGGTATCATTAATATGCAAATAGGCTGGATTATTAAGAAACTTCACAGAAGTAAAGCCCGCATTTTTAAGTGTACGCCTCCAGACTGCTTTACTCCTTAATCGCTTATTTATACTATCGTCCTTATCAAATTGAACATTAATTCCATTCAATAATCCAAAATGACCTCCAACTATAAAGACTCCACCTTCTGAAAGTTTATGTGATATTTTTTCGATAGTTTTTTTCCATTCAGAATCATCTACAATATGAAACATTACTCCAATCGCATTTACGAAGTTCAGAGTTGTATTCACCTCGTCTATACATTCTACTATCTTACCATTGTATAATGAAATATCGGGTCTATCTTTGTACTTCTCTTCTAAATAATCAATTGATGACTTTGATACATCGACACCAATAATCTGATTGACACCTAAAGAACTATAGAACTCAATCCAATGACCTGAGCCTGAGCCTATATCCAACAAAGTACAGTCATTCAAACTAAGTTCTTCGTTATACAATACCTTAAGTATTTGCAACTCAACAGATGCATAATGGTATTTTGAAGAAATTGGACTTTTCCTTTGAGTAATCGTTTGTCTGTCACTCACTCCGTCTGTATAGAATAATTTATCCCACCATTCTTTATCATTATATTTCTTCCCCTTTTTGTTCAAAAAGGTAAAATAAATGCCTTTTGCTATTTTTAATTGTTTTCTTAAGAATTGTTTTATCATCCTCAATTTATTTAAGTTGTTACTTATATCAGATAGTATCTTTTCGAAACATTGCTGGCAGCTTACCTTATATAACCTACTAATGTACAAAACTAAACTGAAGTCCATCTTTCGAGGAAACTTTAAGGGTCTCATATAATTTTTCATCCGCAGGATCTTCAGGTGGGATCCAAGTGTGCACTAACATTTGGATATTTGAATCATATCCCGAGTGACAAGCCCCGATCCAATAAGTTATAGCCATTATTTGGGAATGGTCGGCAACATAACGCCCCAAACAGTTTATGGTACTGTGCGAACTCGGAACGCAAAACATATTGGGATATACTGAACCGCTTTTAAGCCAGCAAGTGATAAAAACCTCTTAGACCTCAGTAGAATAAACCGCTTGGCAGCATTTCGTGATTCATTATCACATTCAATTTTTAGTCGATAAATTCACTACAATCTTCAGAAGGAATATGTACACCCGCTGCTTGTTGGTAAACTAAGGTTGCTCCTAAATGACCTGTATAAATTAGAATGCCAGACCCTATAATGGAGAGAATAACCAATGCTAATTTTATTAGCTTTTTGATCTTTTTCAAAAACCCGAAGTATTCAAGAATAATTATGGCAGAGACTCCCGAGAAAATCCAGCCAACAATATATGCATTCACTTCATGGGCTTTAAGAACCGTAGGGTCACATATCTGACGTGAAACAGCCGAATCTGCAAGGTTTCCTGTGTAAATTCCTACCCATACTCCAATAGTTCCGGTGATGGCGAGTATTTTGCTCATGTCTTCCCAAAAAACACTCTTAATTATCGTGCTTATTAAAAAAAACAAAGTACCCAATACCAATACAGCTAAAGGGAGGTGAACGGAGAGAGGATGCCAAATCTCCGTTCGCCAGAATCCAGGTAATTCAGTCATATCACTCCTTGATTGTCACAGAAATCGGGTCTAGCCTTTTCCCCACCTTTTTTACCTCTACTTCGACTTCCTGACCCTTGGCAAGGGCTGAAAAATCAACCTTTTCTCCATTTTTTGTCAATGTAGTTTCTTCAATGAAATAAAGCTCAATTGTTTTGCCATCTTCTAAGGTAACGTAGATTTCTGTTTTCTCTGGTTCAACTTTCTTAATGGTACCACTATAAGTGCCAGAGTCAACTACATCCGTATTGCCTCCGCAAGAAGATATACCAAAGGCGAAAATCACAGCAAAAACCACTGTAATTACTGTTGCATTCAATTTTAAATTTGTCATTTGCATTTCCTTTCTTTTAAATTGCCCCTACTCTTTTTTATAGGATTTTCGGGAATTTCCTGGTTCCTAACCTAAACGCAAACGCACACCTTTTAGTGCCAAAAAGTACGAATAGATAGCACGTGTATATATCTATTATTTACATTTCGTCCCTCGCCTCATCATGTGATCGAAAATGCCCATTTGTAGAAACACCTTTATACCTCTGTCAGTCTTGGGTCTATCTCATGTGTGTTCGGGACTCCAAGTGCTAGAGGCTAGCCGTTGTTTCATTGATCTTTAGTAAATAAATGCTTAAGATTAAGATGTCCACCCCCTGTTCCTAAACCCAACGATGGCGTTTCGGTAGTTATCCTTCATGTTCGGCAAAGGTCAGGACATAACCATTGATGTCCAGGATTGAAAATTCCGTTGCACCGTAAAAAGTCTTTTCAAGCCCTTTTAGAATATTCACTTTGCCCTTTATCCTATCATAATATTGTTCGATTTCCTTTATTTGAATATAAAGCAACAATGAACCTCCGTCATTTCTTGAAATTTCTGGTAGTTCAGAGCCTAAGCTCTCAAATGTTTGAAACATAAAAGATACATTCCCATTGGTCATCATGGCCCAAACCAAGCTTCCCTCATCCGGAACTTTCATGGTTAACTTAAACTCCAATTGCTCATAGAATTTAATAGTTTGGTCCATGTTCTTAACGAAGATATTTGGTGCTATTGATTCCATTTAAGTCCATTTTTTGGTTTTGATCATTCTATTTATACTGCCTGCTGAACGAAAAAGGGTAGGTTCTTTTTTACTATTTCATCTCTTGTTTTGATTTTCAAATGTCTCCTGTACTTTCCCCGGCCTTCTAGGAAATTATGAGGGTCTTTCATTAGAAACCCTTGAGAAAACTCGATTGAAACATGCTTCTTGTATGAGAATATTCCACAGAACATTTCATTATTAAAAAAGAAAACGATGCCTCCGTACATTATCCTTTCATCCGTTTTTGGAAAAACATCAAAGATGATTTGACGAAGTTCCGTAAGGATATCAGATTTTGTCGCATCGACCCTCTTAATCTCCTCCAAAAACTCTCGAACTCCTAAGTCTATAAGCTTTTCCATAGCAGTAAAATTTCGAACTTAAGTCTCTAAATAATGTCAATATTCGAGCAGCTATTTGTCCATCCGCTGGAAAGATACAAAGTATTTTGAATTGGAGAGGATATATCTACCGCCAGAACTCGCTTCGTAGCGATCGAAGGGAGGCGTTGTTCGTTAAGGCACATAGTTTACAAAGTTAAAGTCACATCCTTTACACTAGATTTTGACTTAGTCTAATTGATACTTGTTTGTTTCTAATTTTATTTTCATTAAAATAACCTAAAAATACATCTCTATAAAACACCCTCCAAATTCCGTTTCCTTGATCTTCTGCGCCAACATATTTTCCCTTAAGTGCTGCAGTCAAATATACCCAATAATATGATTTCCACCTCATGGAACCATTCTGACATACTTTCATCACTTTCATGGTTGATTGATAATCATACTTTGGAATTTTTTCAGGGAATGGTCTATTGGAAAAATCATGGCAATCTGCAGGAGTTTTCATATCTAAAGATTCATGAGGTCTAACGTGATTATACTCCTTTACAAATCGATTTAAACTGCGCTGTTGCGCCTTCAAATCGAATGCCGAAGGTTTTGCACATGCTGCTTTTAAATCACGATGCATTCGCTCGTGTCGTCCGTTTTGATCTGGTCGTGCTGGATCGGAATAAACAGGATCTATTCCCAGTTCTATAAACCAATACGATAGCCTGGTATATCTTTGAATAGCAGCTACAGATCCAAAGGGGCTTCCGTTATCTGTATGTATTTGTTTAGGGATACCATATTTTCTAAAAACCTTTGTAAACTCTTGCTTCACAGAGATAAAGTTCTCTTTGTAGTGTCCTTTTGCAGTAAACAGAAACCGGCTTTTAGAATCGGCAATGGTAAGTGGGTGACAGTAAATTTTATTTTTCATTAAAAACTTTCCTTTATAATCTGCGCTCCACACTTCGTTACACTTTTTAGGGTCGAAAATAGGAAATACTGGCTTGACTCTTCTGCTTCGTTTTTGAGGTTTAACCAGACCGTTTTTAGAAAGGATGTTGTGAACGGTAACCACACTTGGAATAAGTTCTTCAGCATGATGTTTAAACAACAAAATGCGGATTTTCTTAGCACCCCAAAGCATGTGCTTGTTTTTTAATTTTAAGATTGATTTTTCAACTTTTTCATTGGTTCTATTCGGGTGATTTATTGGTGCTTTTTCTTGCTCAATTAAGCCTGATAAACCCATTTTTTCATACCGTGAAATCAATTTGTAAGCCGTAGGTCGTGATATATTAAACGACCTACTAAGTTCTGTGATGGTAAACTTTTGAGTTAACCATTCATGAATAAATTCTACTTTTTGTTCCATTTTAGTTTTTGCTTTCCAGACCATGATAAATTACTTTTTCGAGTAATTTATGAATCTTAAAAGTGTAAACTATGTCCGTTTAACTTTGTAAAGGATGTCCCTTTACCGTACCTAATTGAGCACAACGTTTAGTATATGAAAAGTAGGCGATCTCGAAGAACTGAACTTTCAGTTAAGCACATACTTTGATACGAGCCAAAGCCCTTGATTTCACTACTATTTCGCCTATTTTTTATATACATTGTTGTGCGTTCGGCTTTTCTTTCGTTATATTATTTCTGTGTATTTATTTATTCGGTCGTTTCGTTTCTCTATAAATTCTGTCACTTTATTCTTGTAAATTAAATAGTCGTCAACATCTTTAAAGTTTGGTTTCGTTTTGAAGTCGTCAAATGGCAAATAAAACTTTACTTGTTGTTTGTCGTCCAGTAAATCGTCCAGTAGAAAAAAATTTACATAGTTTTCAAATGTCCCAAATATTTTAAAAAACTTTTCATATCTAAAAAGCGTGTCGAACAATGGGCTTGTTTGTCCAATGTAAAAAAGTCGGATACATTCAAGCGTCAAATCAAATCTGTCGTCAATAAATGAATTTATTCCTCTTTCTTGATTAATTGTAAACTTGTTGTCAATTTTATTTTTTGGAAATAATGTATATGCACCAATTGTACTGCCGATTTCAAATAGTTCGTCAACTTCCTTTGAAATTTGACTTACAAGCCATTGCTTTCTTTTCTGATTTCTATAAGAATGTGTTATGGCATCACTACCCAAATTAAATTCTCCAAGTTCTGAATTATGGTACAAATATGTACCACTCTTTTTGTCAGTCAATTCAAATTTTGTTCCATTTGGAAGTGTTTTATTCCATAATATTTTATGATATTTTTTTAAAGTTTTACTTGTACTGTCTGGGTCGCCTCCGTTAGCATCCGTATAGACTTTGAAATTTGTATCAATTATAAGTTCTTTCACTTGTTTTTCATTTTATGATGGCAGTTCTGTTAGCTGTTCGTTAATGCACATCCTTTACACAAGTTAAAGATTAGACTTTACACCAAATTAGTTTCCAGCCTTGTTGCTTGTTCTTTATTCCTTAGATGCTTTTCATCAAAGTATCCTAAAAGTACGCTTCGATAATAAACTTTCCAAATACCGTTTCCAAGATCTTCAATCCCTACATGCTTTCCCTTTAACGCAGCGGTTAAATATACCCAGTAATACGATTTCCATCTTATGGCTCCATTCCTGGTGACTTTCAGTACTTTCTGCTTTGAATTATAATCAAAGGTTGGTATTCTTTCCAGAAATGGTGTGGCCGAAAAGTCATGAACTGAAGCAGGTGTTTTCATGTCCAGTGCCTCATGAGGTCTTACATGATTGTATTCCTTTACAAATTGATTTAACCTGCGTTGTTGGGCTTTTAAATCAAACGCGGATGGCTTGGCACAAGCTGCTTTTAAATCACGGTGCATGCGCTCATGTCTTCCATTTTGCTCTGGATGTGCGGGATCAGAAAACACAGGTGTAATTCCGAGTTCAATAAACCAATAGGAAAGTTGGGTATATCGTTGAATGGCTCGCACAGAACCAAAGGGACTACCGTTGTCCGTATGCATTTGTTTTGGGAGGCCATATTTCCTGAAAACCTTTGTAAACTCCGCTTTTGCAGACTTTAAGTTTTCATGATAATGTGCTTTTGCGGTAAATAGAAATCTACTCTTCGAATCCGAAATTGTTAGTGGGTGGCAGTATATTTTATTACCCATTAAAAACTTTCCTTTATAATCAGCACTCCAAACCTCATTACACGTTGTTGGGTCAAAAATGGGAAACACAGGCTTGACTCTCCTCATTCTCTTTTGAGGACATACATAACCATTCCTTTTTAAAATATTGTGAACCGTAACCACCGAAGGGATTTCTTCTTCCTGAAAGTCGTTAAACATTAAGACACGAAGTTTTTTAGCTCCCCACCGAGGATGTTTCACCTTTAAATTAAGGATCCTTTCAACGATTTTTTCATCCGTAGCATTCGGATGCTTAGCAGGAGCCCTGGAGTGCTCTCGTAAACCCTCATAACCGTATTTTTCAAAACGATTAATGAGCTTGTAGGCGGTTGGTCGCGAGATTTCAAAGTTCTTGCATAGTTCAGTGATGGTATATTTCCCCGTGCGCCATTCACAAACAAATTCTATCTTTTGCTCCATAGTTGTTGTTACTCTCCAAGGCATGATAATTCGATTTATATCTCAAATTACCGCCTAAAAAAGTGTAAACCATGTGCCTTTAACTTTGTAAACTATGTGCCTTTACCATACCAGCTGACGCACAACGTCTCCGTATATGAAACGTAGCGTGTAAATAAACGCCATCGTTTCGGATTAAACACGAGCCGAATTTTTATTT
>Ga0307966_1003838_pt1 | contig 11237 bp, 12 predicted proteins | sample OrgLakmetagen646_FD_203141 | JGI IMG/M metagenome (GOLD analysis project Ga0307966, IMG submission 203141) | Saline water microbial communities from Organic Lake, Antarctica - #646 | ecosystem: Environmental > Aquatic > Non-marine Saline and Alkaline > Saline | place: Antarctica: Organic Lake... | reverse complement strand
AAGCAGAAACCGGAGAAAAGCAGAAAGTGAGAACATCTCACTTTATGCTACACTTCAAGAACCTGAGTTCAAGTGTTTCACACTGAACTCATAAGATCTAACACGCTAATTTAGACTCCACACATGTTAGAGATGTTAGATTTCAAAATATTACAGCAATGCATTCAAATTTCTTGCATGCTAATTTTACACATGTTACAGCAATGCAATTAGATTCCAAGTTGTCTATAATTGTTTAAAATTACGCCTCGTTGTCTCTTAATTATTTCTGCTGCATGCGCTCGTGGCCACACACACCTCCATTTCACATGCGTGCTCTCGCATGCACCCAGCAGTTCATTCACTCACCTTGCCTCACCTGTTTCTGCAGCGTGCACTCGTAGCCACGCTCATTTTAAGTACATATGCAATGCACACGTGCAGTGCACACACATGCACCCAGCAACGCACTCACTCTTGCTGCCTCACCTGTTTCTGCAGCGTGCGCTCGAAGCCACGCTCATTTCTATTACATATGCATGCACACTGCAGTGCACACGCATGCACCCAGCAACGCACCCACTCTTGCCTTCCACCTGTTGCTGCAGCGTGCGCTCGTTGCCACACGCACCTCTGGCCACGTGCTGCTGCCCTCCCTACTGTCATCTACTGCTGCTTTGTTTTCTGCTACCCACCACGGAGGCTGCTGCGATGTTCTGGGCACCACAGCGGAGATGTTTGGGGAAGTGAAGCAGCCGGAGATTGCGGCGCTGCAGGCGAGCACGCTGTCGGGCATGATCGCTGCTTCGTACAACATGCTGCAGGTATGTGGGTGGGGTGGTGGTGGGTGGGTGCGTATGTCGATGCTAGAAACTGGTGTGTGTGTGTGGCATTGCTGGCAAGCATGATCGCTGCTTTGTACAATATGCTGCAGGTATGTGGGTGGGATGGGGGTGGGTGGGTGCGTATGTCAATGCCAGAAATTGCCGTGTGTGGCATTGCTGTTGGCATCATTGCTGTCACTTACAACATACGGCAGCATGTCGTACGCGTAGTACAATGATCATCAGGAGTAGCATGCTGTACGCGCAGTACAATGATACGACCTATTGCGTAGTGAGTAGCGTGCTGTACGCGCAGTGCAATGATCAGGAGTAGCGTATTGTATGCGCAGGACAATGATGCAGCCTATTGCGTAGTGAGTAGCGTGCTGTACGCGCAGTGCAATGATCAGGAGTAGCGTGCTGTACGCGCAGGACAAAAATGAAGCCTATTGCGTAGCTAACAGCCTATGCGTAGCTAACAGCCTATTGCGTAGCTAACAGCCTATTGCGTAGTGAACAGCACTGCGTGGCAGGCATGCTGGCAGGCACCAGTGCTATTGCGTACAGCGTGCTGCAAGTGTGTGTGATTGTGTGAGTGTGGGTGTGTCTAAGAGCACTATCACTGTATTAAGATAGAGTAATGCGTTGGGCGTACTGTTGAGTTGTTGATGGGATCTGGAAATAACAACAAAAACTTCCATACCACATGATGGTATGTTCATATGCACACACACACGCACACACACACACGCACATACACACACGCACACGCTCACACACGCACACAACCACGCACACTCACACACACATATACACATTCATACACACCTACAGGGGGGGGCCACAGCATCGCACCACTGTGAGCTTTTACGCGCCTTGTATAAGATGGCAGATCAATACATCGTGTTTGCGCGCGATGTGCTGTTGGACGTGCCCTCCTTATCGCAAGTGCGTTTGCACGTATGCATGTGCGTCATAGTTAGTAATGCATATTCTTTGTTAGATGTCGTTTTTGATTACCGCTGGGAGATTCTCTGGGGTGCACTTGATACAAAGCAGGCATTCCACCAATGTGTGTGTGTGTGTGTGTGTGTGTGCGCGGTCGAAATTCAAAAAATTTGCAAGATTATGCGTCCACGGGCTCCATGCTTGTGTGTGTGCATAATTTTGCACAATTTCTCCCAACTTCAGCTACTGGTGAGAACGAGTGGCAATTGACAAAGTGAGTGCTGGTGGAGTGAAAAAAGACTGGGGACTGTTTGAGGTGCAAGTATTTGAGAGGTGCAAGTATTTTTAACCCAAAAGCACGAGTTTGAATGCCTTATCAGCTTCTCGTGACTTAGTAACAAAGCGACTGGAGTGAAACGATCGGGAGTGTTCAACAGGTATTCCCTGGAGGGACTCTCTTGCTTGCTCGCGCCTTAAAATAAGTATATAACGTGCTTTTAGCCAAATTGTTTTTATCTTAATTGCGCGGTTGGATGCACACACACAAACGCAAACACAAACACAAACACACACACACACACACACGCACTCTCTCACACACACACTCACTCTCTCACACACACACTCACTCTCACACACACACACACACACACACACACACACACACAAACACACACACACACTCACTCACTCACACACACACACACAAACACACACACACACACTCACTCACTCACACCACACAGACAGCTTACCAACCGGCAGGGTAACTACACCCAAGCTTGCAAAAACATGTGACATTACATTCACAGTCACATGTACAAACACCCGCAGCTAGTAGCTCTGGCAGCACCAAGCTTACGGCAACGGGAGCGTGAACCAGTTGTGGGGGCCCTGGTGTTCCTTGGCCGCTTGTTTGGGACAGCCGGCAAAGAATTTACGCCAGAGCAGCAGCCACAGCTGGCCAGGTTGGTGGGACTGCAAAGTTTTAAGTTTGTTTGCACAAGCATTTCCTCAGTTGCTTGTTTGGGGGAAATCTTCACGCTCGAGCAGCAGCCACGGCTGGCCAGGTGGGTTTGGCTGCATGATCATACATTGAGGATTGGCTGCATGATATTTATTGCATGATATTTATTGCATGATATTTATTGGCTGCATGATCATACATTGAGGATTGGCTGTATGATCATATTGCATTATTGCATTGCATTGCATTGCATTGCAATATTGCAGGGGCTGCATGATCAATATTTATTGGCTGCATGATCATACATTGAGGATTGGCTGCATGGTCATACATTGTCTGCAGAAAAAAGCGCTGCCTTGGTTGCTTGTCACTGTGAAAGCCTTACACCAGAGCAGCAGCCATGACTCGTTGTGTGTGTGTGTGTTTGTGTGTGTTTGTGTGTGTGTGCGCGCTACGTGACTGTCTTACAACACTGGCATGATACCTCACTGGTACCATAACTTTGGTGCCAGTGCGTAACTTGGTGTAGTGGCCACTGAGACCAGTGGCACGTGCGTTATCTGTCAGTATTTGTCTCAAGAGCCGCCTTCACTGGTGTCGTAGCTTCACATCTGTCATAATCTGTCTCAAAGTATGGGCTCTATGACTGCCTTCAACTGGTGTCGTAGCTTCACATCTGCCATTATATGTCTCAAAGTGTGGGCTCTATGACTGCCTTCACTGGTGTCGTAGCTTCACATCTGCCATTATATGTCTCAAAGTGTGGGCTCTATGACTGTCTTCACTGGTGTCGTAGCTTCACATCTGCCATTATATGTCTCAAAGTGTGGGCTCTATGACTGACTTCACTGGTGTCGTAGCTTCACATCTGCCATTATATGTCTCAAAGTGTGGGCTCTATGACTGCCTTCACTGGTGTCGTAGCTTCACATCGGCCATTATATGTCTCAAAGTATGGGCTCTATGACTGCCTTCACTGGTGTCGTAGCTTTCCATCTCAGCTTAGAACCTTGACGTCAGAGCAGCAGCCACAGGTGGCTGTGTGTTTGTGTTTGTGGGTGGGTGGGTGAGTGTGTGTGTGTGTGACTTGGAGTGGCAGCCACTGAGACCAGTGGCCGATTTGTTACCTGTCCTGGAGTATGATCACAAAGCAATTGTCACAGCTGACCTGGAGTGCTGCGAGCTCTCAGTGTGCTGCATGTGTCTGTGTGTGGTTTTGGATGCAGTGTTCCTATGTCCTATGTCCTTAACAATTTGTTTGTGCAATAACTGGCCAAGTGCTCAGCGCGATTTTTTTGGTCAGCTCCTTGCTGTGGGTGGGTGTTTTGGGGTGAGTCTGTTCACTGGCACTTCTCGAGTTCTTGAAGACAGCCAGCAAAGGGATCAGCCTTGACAGCTTGCCTTCGGCTGTATGTCACAAGGATTGTGTTCTGAATTGCCGGCCTTAATTTTCAGATTCCACTGCTTTGTAAATGTTTCCCTTTTTGTTTCACTGCCTCCCTGGCTGGGCTGGCGTCCTAGCTATTTCCAACACACACACACACACACACACACACACACACACGCACAGGCTGACATCCTGCCTGATTTCTGAGGGCCCTCGCTTGGTCAACGCCCTCCTGATGGCAACCGCCGATGCAGGTATTGTGTGTCTTTAGTCAGCAGCTGCTTGTTTGTGCAATTAAATTTGTGTTTATATCTGTATGTGTGTTTGTGCGTTTATATTTGTGTGTGTGTTTGCAGCTGTTTGTGTGTGAGTAATGTTTCTGTGTGTGTTTGCAGCTGTTTGTGTGTGGGAAGAGGTGTGAACACCACAAGCACCCGTGATGGCCACTGCTTAAGCAGGTGCATGTGTGCACAAGGTAGTCTGTTGAGTGTTTGTGTGTGTACCTATGCATGTTTGGGTGTGTATGCATGTGTGTACGTGAGTGGATGAAGGCCTATGTATAATACCCAAGTTGACAACCGCTGACGCAGGTGCGTGCAAACGCAACATGCAGGCTGCATGTGATTCCTTGTTTGTGTGTGTGTGTGCGCGTGTATATGTGTGTGTGTATACGTGTGTGCGTGTGTATATGTGTGTGTGTACATATGGTCAGGTGCCTTCCTTGTCACACTGCAACTACTCGTTGTGAATACCAGAGTTAGGTATTAGCGGGTATCACACACTCACACTCACACACACACACGTTCACACATACACTCACACACACATTCACACATATTCGCACACACACTTTTCCACGTGCTCATGCGCAGTGAGCCGGCAGCTGGCTAGGCCGCTGGCAGGCACCCTGTGGGCAGTGCTGCATTGTACAGCTCTGCAATCCGCACATACCAACCACAACGTAGGGCGTGAGTGGGTGGTGGCAGCCATGCAGAGCCCTGAATTTGCAGGTGCGCGCGTGTGATGTGGCGATGTGTTTTGGTGTGTCGTGGTGAAAGGAGGAAAAGATGGTGTGGTGCTGCACGGTCGAGGTTGTGGAAAGGCGCACACCAACGTGGCAGAGTGGGGGGTGTATAGGCTGTGGCAGTCACACAGAGCTCTGAGTTTGCAGGCGTGCGCGTGTGGTATTGCAAGAGTGCACGTGTGGTGTAGCAAGAGTGTGCGTGTGGTGTTGCAAGAGTGCGCGTGTAGTGTTGCAAGAGTGTGCGTGTAGTATTGCAAGAGTGTGCGTATGGTGTAGCAAGAGTGTGCTTGTGGTGTTGCAAGAGTGCGTGTGGTATTGCAAGAGTGTGCGTGTGGTGTTGCAAGAGTGTGCGTGTGGTGTTGCAAGAGTGTGCATGTGGTATTGCAAGAGTGTGCGTGTGGTGTTGCAAGAGTGCGCATGTGGAGTTGCAAGAGTGTGCGTGTAGTAATGCAAGAGTGCACTGTTGCTTAAAATGCTGTTAATTTGTGTGAAGGCACGTATCCTTACATCCATTACATCCTGGGACGTATGTGGGCGGCGGCCGCTCTTGCACCACCACACGTGCACTGTTGCTTAGAATGCTTTCAGTCTGTGTGAAGGCGCGTAACCTTTACATCTTGGGACGTGAGTGGGTGGCGGCAGCCATACAGAGCCCAAAATTTGCACAGGTGAGTGGTGGGGGTGTTGTAGCAGGGCCTTTTTCCAGATACGCATACAGTGGCTAAACATACAGATCTGAGCACGGCGGTAGTTTTGCTGGAACATGTGGTGCTCAGATCTCACCATTGTATGCGTACCTGGACAAAGGCCCTGCTACAACTCCCTCTACATTCACCTGAAGCACTACCGGTAGCTATGCAGGCACGTGTGGTGCTCTGTGCATGCTCTGCTGTGCTGTGCGATGAATTTGTAGGGCCTTTATAAAAACTTGCAAATACGAATAATAAGCTTGGGTAACTAGGGTGTACGATTTTGCCAGCAAGGCTCGACGAGCCTCGTCGAGGGTGAGGCTCGTTAATATAGGCCCTAGTTGGTGCATTACGGTTGAAAATTTACTTTCTGAAATTTACCTATCTTGGTAGGATCAAGATCTATGAGCTGGCCTCAAGCAATTGCTGCAAGTCCAGTGCAGCGTTTTTTGCACCTGGCCTGCAGTTAAAGAGGGCATTCTTGTGTTGGCTTACTATATTCAATGTTAATGTAAGGGGAATAAACGCTGTAGCATTTCTAACAGATCCAGGTATTGGGTTAGAGGAGTCCTTGCTGATTCTGCTGCCGCCTTTGCCGAAATTGGCAGCGCCCCGCCATCAATTACGTTTTGCAGCAAACTACAGAATGAGACAAAAAGGCTTGCACTTATGATGAGTTATGCGTGCATCAATAATGTACTTGTGTATGTGCTTGTGTGTGTCTTCCTGCAGGCGTGTGCACCAACGTGCTGCCCTCAGAGGAATGCCCATGAATGGCATATGTGTGTGTGCGCTTGTGTGTGTCTTCCTGCAGGCGTGTGCACCAACGCGCTGCCCTCAGAGGAATGCCCATCAATGACATGAGTGTGTGTGTGCGCTTGTGTGTGTCTTCCTGCAGGCGTGTGCACCAGCGTGCTGCCCTCAAAGGAATGCCCATCAATGGCATATGTGTGCGTGTGCGCTTGTGTGTCTTCCTTGCAGGCGTGTGCACCAACGCGCTGCCCTCAGAGGAACGCCCATCAATGACATGAGTGTGTGTGTGCGCTTGTGTGTGTCTTCCTGCAGGCGTGTGCACCAACGTGCTGCCCTCAGAGGACGCCGGCAGGTTCTGTGCAGCGCTTGTGCGCGTGCCCCCCCTACCAAGAGGACGGTTTGACGCTCTTGTGGGCGATCTGTCTGCCGTACTACGGGGGGAGGCTGTGTCGGATGTCGTGCTGGCATACGAGATGTGATGTGCATATATATACATATATCTTGTACGTATCCAAGACAAGGCTCGCACATGGCTGAATTGAGCATATGAGCATCTGGGACGGTTGTATGAGATGATACGTGGAGGCAGGCTGTGTCAGACGTCATGCTGGCTTACAAAACGGTGGTTTATGCGCGGAAATGACAAAGGAGAGAGAGAGAGAGAGAGAGAGAGAGAGAGAGTAGTTCAAGTGAAATTTTGCTTTGTCAAAGGGGTATCGGGCTTAGGTTTATTTACAGAACACATTTACTGTGGATGGCTGTCCGTGTTATTAGATTCCCAGACTCATACTGTTACATAGCCGCATGGGTGTGTGGTTCCGACAGGCTTTACAATTGCGTGCTCTGTCTGCAGTGCTGCGTGGGGAAACTGACAACTGACTGGCAGGGTTAGTTGTGAGGGTCTACGGGTTTTATTGGCTAAATCGAGATTGTTAGAGTCATGTATGTAAGCCCTGCAAGTTTGAAAGGACAAACAAGAATCGTGATTACTAACTGGCATCATATAGATACTGACTCATGTCAGAAATGTTAGATCAGAGAAAACGCAATACATACTGTCTGCGTTCTATTCTATATTCCTTTGGGGATTGCTTGAGGCCGCCCTCAATAACTTGTGGGTTTAATCTCGTTATTACTAGACAAGTGGAACTAGACAAACGGAACTGATTGACAAGGCCGACGTTTATATTGTATGGTGAAAACAGGGATGCCAGTGCTTCGCGAAAAGGATGTCAAAATGCGCTCTTGCTCTTATGTGGGCAGCAGAAACACCAATTTGGCGTAAAGAGCTTGTTAGTTGTTGCATGACCTGCTTAAGGTTGCTTGACCTGCTTCAACGTTTTCAGTTTCCTCTTGCTTGCCATACCACTGTATTGTTGGTGGTATACATTTTTGAGGCAATTTGCAATAAATGTCAGAACAGATCACCGCCACTGCAAAGTATAGGACTCAGCACATCAACCAATTTACTGCTTGTCATACGAATTGTCGCCGCCACTGATTGGGCAGACATTCAGCACTGCTATTATGGTAAGCTCTACTGCAAGACTGCGTTCAGATCTATGGCTACAATGGTTATATAATGGGTGACCTTCGCCAGGTTGTTTGGCTGATTGGCTGCTGACGGGTCTCGGCCAGCCACAAATAAATCCATAAGCTCAGGAAAAAAAAAAAAGTCTAGTGTTCTGCTGAGAAAGGAAATCATGAACAAGACTGCGTTTAGATCTGTGCTTTCTTTAATATTTCCATCAAAAACATTTCCATAAAAAACGAACGGTCAGCAATCAAAAGGCAGCGTTACTATAAGAAAAAAGAAAAAACTACGCAGGCAGTGAAAGCCACTCCCCACATTAATTAAGGAAAAGGAGCCAATTTGGTACCAAGTACCGTAAAGCTCCTCCACCGCGCAAAGGATAGGAAAAACCAATGCGGATCAAGAGGGCTGCAGGCTTGGCCTGAAATCGGCTCCTGATGAGAGTTGATAACAGTACTGGAAAGGGCACGTCTGGTATGGAAAAGGTTAGCAGCAAAGTTCACAGAAAGCACATGGAGCTTGGAGGCAAGCTTCTTAACTCTATGAAAATCAAGACACAGTTCCTTAAAGGCTTCAGAGTGTGAGTGTTGTAGATGGAGCCGCCCACACTTAAAAGGAAGACGTGGAGAGTAACGGAGGCTCCTTGGAGAATGTCGCAGAGGTCTTTGTGCTGTTCCTTTGCGGCGTTCAGCTGGTTCTGAGGTCTGTTGTCCTCACAATACTTGATCTCGACGAGTTGGATGTCACGCCGAGTCTTGTCGAGGTCTTTAGGTCGATGCTGTCTGGGGTTGGTGGCTCTACTGGTGGCTGGCGGTGCTGCTGGGATGCTCCCAGTCTCCATCAATTGATCCCTGCCACTACGAAGAGCCCACCCCCCTACGTTGTTTTTGTGTTTTTGCAGCGATGGGAGTAACCAGCATAAAATCTGGGCAGCTGGAGGTAAATCTGTCTTTATGTGGGAAGCGGGGTGGGAAGAGCCATTTGGGAACATTCATACTTTCAGCTGTTTCAGAATCTGGAGATTTTGCATGGCCATCCGTTTATTGCTGCCTATATCCATGGAGACAACGCATGATCCTAAGGAGCCTGTTTTGCTGATAGCCTAGCTAGATCATAGCAGGCTTCTTGTGCTTATTGCCGCTTATTGGCCTGGCTTATTGTGGCTTGCTTACCTGGTTATTTGCGGCTCACTGGCCTGGCTTATTCTGGCTTACCGGCCTGGTTGTTTGTTGGTTACTGCAGGCTTCTTGCCGCTTATTGGCCTGGCTTATTGTGCGTGGCTTACTTGCCTGATTATTTGCGGCTTACTGGCCTGGCTTATTCTGGCTTACTGGCCTGGTTGTTTGTTGGTTACTGCAGAAGTTCTTGTGCTTATTGCCGCTTATTGGCCTGGCTTATTGTGGCTTACTTGCCTGATTATTTGCGGCTTACTGGCCTGGCTTATTGTAACACACTGAGCGCTTACTGATCTCGTTCCCACCCCGGCTTATCCCAGAGCTTCTTAGGATTACTAAGCAATTCTTTAACAGGCTTGTTTTGTGCTTAGGTACTTGAGAAGCCAAGGCACATGATCACGCTTACTAATCCTGGGTTACCTGCTTGGCTTCCTAAGGAAGGAGTAAGCATTACCAAGCACTAAGCCATTAATTGAATACATCCTTCCTTGCTTGGATTACTGCTGCTTACCTGCCTTCCTGGTTTCTTTGGCTTACCTATGCGACTTGTTCAGTAAGCCAAAAACCTGTTTTTCTGGTAAGCACTCAAGAAGCCTAAGAAGTCAACAAGTAAGGCTTTCTAACATTCCGACGATCTCACATTGTGGAGAATACAGTATTTGGTACCTACTAGGTAGGTTAGTAAGTGGCTCCTCATCGCTAAATATGTAGCTAAATATAATGTTGAGTGTGCCTGGTTATTTTATGGCAAGTTTGAAGTTTGTGAGCTGTGTAATATGTAAAATGTATGCATAGCTTTCCAGCATCAGTGCGAAGTTGTCCAGTTCAACAAAAAGCTAGGTTATACACATGTGTGCTGCTCTACAGATTGCCCCCCTGCCAGAGCCTATATGCTAGATTTCCAGAGATGCAAAACTTGATGGGTTGAGTCTTAAATTATGATGGGACAAGAAAAAGGGGCGTGGTAGGATAAACATTGCCAGTAATAATCAGGATAATATTGTTTTGCGTCCTGCACCACCCAATGGATGCAGAGCCACGCAGCATCTCACCTGGAGAATAGAGAGAGTGTTGGCTTTTTAATGGGGGTCAGGTGGCTGGGAGCCTAGCAGTCACACGTTTTGACTGACGGCTTTATCTGTAAACTCTGCAACTCTGCAATGGGGGTCAGGTGCGTGGTTGGGAGGCAGAGACCTGCTGTCAGGCCAAACTAGCGTCACTACCGAGTACCATGAAATGTCGCTGCCACGCATAACGCATGACGCATGACACTGCACACCGCCAGGAGTGACACTAAAATATATTTGGGAGCTATTACTCTTAAGGGCGGTGATTCCTGGCAGCAAACAAATGCCAATTCCAGAGCTTGCACTGACAATAAATCATCCACAAGGGTTTGACGTTTGCATCGACATAAACATTGGTGTCTTGAGATAAATTCAAAATTCTTGTTCCATAGTGATTCACTAGTCCAAGCCTCCTCTTATATACCATGCCGTTCAGGTCAGGTCACGATCAAATCCTCCTCAGCCCTCTCACTACCGCCGAGGAGCACCCCTGCCTCCAGCAGGGGGTCTTGCTCCAGGGACAACTTTCTTTTTCTTCTTGAGCACCACTTTTGGTTTGGGAGGAACAACAGTTGTCTCCACTGTGACTCGGGACACGCGATCCAGCGTGACCGTGATACACACACTGCATGGTAGTGCATGCGTGTATAGTACGTGCATGTGTGTACATGTGTGTACATGTGTGTACATGTGACTGTGATACACACACTGCATGGTAGTGCATGTGTGTGTACGTGTGTGTATACGTGTGTGTATGTGTGGGAGTGTGTGCATACTCGTGTGTACATGTAAATGTGTGTGTGTGTGTTTGTCTGTGTGTGTGTGTGTGTGTGTGTGTGTGTGTGTGTGTGTTTGGAATGAGTATGAGTCTTGGTACGCTGTGCGGTGTG
>Ga0307966_1003837_pt1 | contig 11237 bp, 11 predicted proteins | sample OrgLakmetagen646_FD_203141 | JGI IMG/M metagenome (GOLD analysis project Ga0307966, IMG submission 203141) | Saline water microbial communities from Organic Lake, Antarctica - #646 | ecosystem: Environmental > Aquatic > Non-marine Saline and Alkaline > Saline | place: Antarctica: Organic Lake... | reverse complement strand
CGCGGCTGAAGGTGCATTTTCATTGCTATTCTTTTGCAGAATTGAAAATTTTGAAGGCTAGCTGAACGGTATTGTCCCACATTGGGCTCGCATGCCTACATGGTATGCCTGTCAAACAACCAACCAAAAGAGAGCATAGGTGCAATTGCACTCAAGTAACCACATCCTACCCTCATCCAGGGCATTGTTAGGTACCTTCTTTTCTTTGCTAACTTGCCTGCTCTAGTACCAAGTGTGTTCGCAGTCCGAGAATCCGATCTGTCCTGATCAAGTGCACTCCTTGTTTCAACTGGTATCTAGTTGCAACATTATCTTCTACAGTTCAAAACTCATGCTCCTCTCATTATGTATACAAAACACTCAAAAAACCGCTGGGGAAAAAATTCGAACTCAAGGTCTAGCCGCAACCACTTCTTATCACTGCAGCATTTAAAACTAATCGAACAGAGCGCTACGGCTCGTAACACAGCATAGGAGACAGCCATTTCTCAGCCTCTTTGATGTCCATCTTCTTGCGCATGGCATACTCGGCCACCTGATGGACAAAGTAAGTGAATGTTCTCGTGAGTGGCAATTCCTGCAATTGATGTGACACTGTGCATGGCACAGTGCAGGAGGGGCCTCAAAAAGGACTAGTAACTCAAGCAGGACTGGTGAGCAGGACTAGTTTTTCAAGCATTTAAATACTTCAATTACCAGCCAGCCTACCTCTATTACACTCTTGTTCTGTTATGCACACTTTCGACTTGCACAACACGCGCCAAGTGCAGAGGCATACAGGCAACGTGCCGCACAGACCTCAGGCGCACCTGCTCATGCGTGATCTTGCCCACGGCAAAGTACTGCGAGCAACGGCCCCCAAAGTACAGGCCACTCACAGACGCTGCTGGCAGCATGGCAAGGGACTCTGTGAGCTCGATGCCTGTCTGGGGATGGATGTCCATGAGGTTCCACATGGTGGTCTTCTCAGTGTGGTCGGGTTGGGAAGGGTAGCCTGGGGCTGGACGGATGCCCTGTATTGAAGTGTGTGGTGATCAACACGGTGCCTGTTTGAGCAAACGTTGACATTGGCGCAAAAGAAAAGAACGCAGGTAGTGTAAAGACTATCGGCATGGATTAGGAAAGAATGTCCTGCACCGCCCAATGGATGCAGAGCATTGACATTGGTGTGTGTGTGTGTGTGTGTGTGTGTGCTGGCGCGTGACAATGCGCTGGGATGTTGAATTATCCATAGCATGGATTGAGACACATAGACATCAAGGATGGGCACGTGAGCCTGCACTTCCTATTTTTTTAAGCCTCACCATCATCAATATTCCTTTTAACATGGTAGGAGATACTGACTTGGCCATGCAGCCGCCATCTGGAAACCAAACTTTGCACGCACCTGGTACTTGACCTTGAGCAGATCGTCCACTGTGAACTTCTCCTCAGGTGCGTAGCCCCACCTGCAACACATTATTAATTATGTCAGAATAAAAGGAATGTCAGAATTATGTCTGAATAAAAGGGAGGACAGCTTGGCTCCAATGCAATCAGAGCGTGAAAGGAAGCTTCAGCCATTCAACTCTGGAATCTGAATTTGTGTTTCATCTCTGGAGCAGTTCATCATCACTGTTCAGATGCTTGCATGAGTCAACTCAGAGCCACGCACACTGCCAGGACCCAATGCATGGAGTACCATGCGGCCACAGGGCTTGGCGTACTCCTTGATCTTTTCGCAGAGCATGCAGTACCACGCGGTCACAAGGCTTACTGTGCTACATGATTCTGTTGCAGAGCATGCAGTACCACGCAGCCACAGGGCTTGGCGTACTCCTTGATCTTTTTGCAGAGCATGCAGTACCACGCAGCCACAGGGCTTGGCGTACTCCTTGATCTTTTCGCAGAGCATGCAGTACCACGCGGCCACAGGGCTTGGCGTACTCCTTGATCTTTTTGCAGAGCATGCAGTACCACGCGGTCACAAGGCTTACTGTGCTCCATGATCTTTTTGCAGAGCATGCAGTGCCACACAGCCACAGGGCTTGGCGTACTCCTTGATCTTTATGCAGAGCATGCATTACCATGCGGCCACAGGGCTTACTGTGCTCCATAATCTTTTCGCAGAGCATGCAGTGCCACACAGCCACAGGGATTGGCGTACTCCTTGATTCATCTGCAAGGCCCTCACCATTCACGGCGAGTGATCTCGTGCAGCTTCTCAGCAAACGCCTCAGCCAAGCGGTCTGCCAGTGCCTCTGCCATGATGTAGCTGAAATCATCGTGCATCTGTGTGCAGACGGTGGCGAAGGAGATGAGGTTTAGATGGAGGAAAGGGAGTAGGAGGAGGAGAAGAAGGTGGTCCGTTCCTCAGTTCACTTGCAGCAAGGAGTTGGAAACAAATTGAGTGTGAGTGCTTCAAAATAATGCAGAGCAGTAGGGCCTCAAAATTCAAACAGGAACAAGATTAGAGGCAGTGCCACAGTCGGTTGCACCACGTGCGCTTGCAGTATCAGCCATGCGCATTAGTACTTCCTCAGCTTTGCAGGTTGCCCATTCTTTGCTGCTTGTACTTCAACAACTTCCTCGTCCTGCTCACCTCTGCCAAGCAATGACCAAACGAACTACACACCGACCAACGTACTACACACCTCCTTGTGATCCCGCTCACCTTTGCCAAGCAATGACCAAACGAACTACACCGACCAACGAACTACACACCTCCTTGTGATTCCGCTCACCTCTGCCAAGCATTGACCAAACGAACTACACCGACCAAAGTACTACACACTGACCAATGTACTACACACCACTTTGTGATGCTTGATGACCTTGTCCAGCCCGTGTCATGCGCTGAAGGCAAACATGCCATGCAAACATGGCAAGCAATCATCAAACGTATTACACACCTCCTTGTGATGCTCGATGACTTTGTCCAGCCCATGTCCTGCGCTGCAGGCAAACATGCCATGCAAACATGGCAAGCAGTCATCAAACGTACTACACACCTCCTTGTGATGCTCGATGACTTTGTCCAGCCCATGTCCTGCGCTGCAGGCAAACATGCCGACGTAGTCCTTCACGCCACTGCCTTTGGGGGCGACGAAGTCTGAGAGGCACATGTAGGGCTCGCTGCTGTCTTTCTCCGTCTGCAGCGAGATGCAAAAAAGAGTGGCATGGATCAAGTGTGGTAAGAACACACTGGTTTGCTTTGCATGCTGCGTGGCAAACAAAATGGTGGTTATAATGACCATACGCTTGGCAAGAAGGATATTACCGGATGCCACTATCGCCTTAAAAGAGCGTAAGAGAGTAAAAAGGCGTGCAAGAAACAACTTCACCTGAGGCATTCCCTAGCAAAAAGATCTGTGCAAAACGTTGCTTCACAAGAGTGGTGAAACAGCAAGCGAGTTTGCACGCGATTCCTCTAAAAGAGGCTTTTATGTCTTACGGAACTGCTCACGTGCAACAAACAGTGTTGTGCACATACGGCGTCATTCAAAAATGGCACCGTAAATAACGATCGTAAAAAACGGCGTTACCGTCACTAAACTCTGACGATTGACGGCGTAAATTACTATTTTCACCGTCAATTTGACATAAATTACGCCGTCAGGGTCATTTACCATTGACGCCGTCAAGCGTCAGGTGCACAACACTGGCAACAAACAGTTGCATGCCCTCATACACGGGTGGGTGTACATCAAGCAACACACCTGCTGACGCAGACCATGGAACTTGGACTTGATGGTTCCCCCGCGCAGTGCGTCCTCGTCATTCTCAGGCTCGTAGATCTCAATGTCATCACCAACTGTTGCAGCAGGGTAGAAGCCGACCACACCGTTCAGGCGCACCAGCTTGCGGTCCATAAAGTCCTGTGTAAATGATGTGGTGGATGAGTGTACGTGAACATGCGTGTTAAGTGTGTGTGTGTACTTGCTGCATGGAGGTGTATGAGCAAACGTGCAAATGCAAGGATAAGACAGGTTCGCTAGTGTAACGAGTGAAGGCAAGCAAGCGAGGGTCACAAGCCAAAGATAATCCTCCCATTCCCTGTAGTTGTGAGTACAGGCAGCAATAAATAACGACAAGGCTGTATTTGGGCCCAATCTTAAACAACAGCATCCTGCAGCTCACTACACAGACCAAGTTTTCGGCACACGTCTCTGAAGTCCAACACAAACACAGCACTCATGTAGCATTGCACACAGCAACGCCTGCAAATGTCTAGGAAATCAGGCGCAAGTTTCAGCGGGAGACACACACACACACACACGGAAAAGAGGGCGCACCCACCTTGAGCATGGTTTGGGCATCATCAAACAGCTTCTTGGCTTCAGGCCCGACCTGGGGATCGTTGAAGATCTTGGGGAACCCACGGTTAGGGTAGCGGCCACGCAGCTGCCACACCTGCTCAACGTGGAGGCACGGTTCACGGTTCAGTTAGATCTGAGAATTTGTATGCAGAGGATTTGTCAAAATGCGTTTGCAATCGAGACAACAGTTTGATGCGCAGGCTGAACAAATTGTCACAATCTGCATCGTGCCCTGAGCTGAAGCAACAAACGTTTGTGCCGAGCCGCAGAGATGTGGGTGCGGTGTGGGTGCTGTGTGTGACAAGGCCTGACTTGCAGGAGATCCGAGATGTCCTTCACTTTTGGAAAATCATGCATGCCCATCTGCCCCCCCTGACCTGGAAGAAGGGGTTCCAGTCAATGTAGTCCAACACGTCTTCGATAGGGTAGTCCATGAGAACCTGCGTTGATGCAGCACATCAGCAGAATGGTTCACACCTTTGAAGATGGTAGGTCAGACAGTTCTGGGTAGGGCCCTGAGGCTATGAGCACACAATGGACAGAGAGCATTTTAAAGTAGCTTGTGAAAAAAATGCTGCTTCCATCTGCAGGAACCAGTCTCTACTTAGGGCAGTACCCAGTTTTCACTTAGGGCAGAAAGGCTCTCCGTCTGCAGGAACCAGTTTCTAGTTAGGGCAGTGAGACCCTCATTGAGCTGGTGATAAAGACAGGGCTTAAACACACACACACGCTAAGCGATGGTGACTGCTCCTCTCAGCAATATTTGCAATATTTTGAAGCCTCCTTTCCATGATCGATCCTAATCTCCCCTTTCAACCCTCGCCTGTACAAACTGCTCCATGATCTCTCTCCCCCTTCAACCTTCGCCTGTACAAATTGCTGCATGTAACCCTCGCCTGTGCGAAATGCTGCTTAAATAGACGCACCTTGCTACCCAGAAGCTTTGGTTGCACCGGCTTGTTTACTGGATCCGACCAATCCACCTGAACCGTTATGTTTGGTAAAAAAGGGTCTGTCTACACTCATTGAACCACAAGCCTTGACAGAGTTGTGTGGATACAACGCCGACAAAAACTGGCTATTACTTGTCACAGCCCTCTTGACGACAAACACACACACACATACACACACACATACTAAACCCACCTTGAAGGCTTTTGACTGAGCATCTGCCAAGGATAGGTACCTGCGAGCAGTGAGATGCAAGAACATCAGTTACTAATGGTAGGAGTTGCTTCTCAGCGTAAGCCCATGCATTGGATGTAGGGTTGGCCAGAACCATACATTTTTACGTGTGTACGGTGTACATACGGTAATTTTAGCAGGGACAGCACCATACATACGGTCATATACGGTGCAGACACACGGTTCTGGCCAACCCCTAAATGGATGTACACCACAGCTCGCTTTTGCACATTTTTTATTCATTATATCACTCCATGCAAGCGTGCCAAACATCAATATGTACTCACTTGCGGTCTTCCAGGCCTGAGTAAAACTCTTCTCTCAGCTCAGCGTACTGCTCCTTGATCTCGTCCATGAACTCCTGCTTCTGCACCAAATTCTTGTCCACAAACGACTGAGCCACTGGCACACCTCGGCTGGCATCAAGCACGTGCACAACAGGACCTGGAAGTGAATAGTGCAGGGTGGGATGCTTCAACGGTTCAGGTATGAGATATTAGATAATGCAGCCACAGCTGGCACAGTGACTTTTTATTATAGCCGCGCACAGAAACGCATAAAAGTAAACGCCATAGTTGGTATCCAGAGCATGTACACACCACTAGGCCTTCAATGTGCAAACAGCCGTACATAGCAGTGATGCTTAGCAGGTCTTTGGTTGAAAGTAGGAGAGCAGGACAACAACAGTATGCCTGCACCCAGTTCACGCACAAGCCGAGAGCTCAAAGCTAGAGCCAGAGCATCAGGCTCTAGCTTTCAGCTCTCGACTACCCCTTCCGAAACAGTATTATGCCGCTGTCTCAACTGCCACCACTTCATGCTGTCACTTTCAATGGTGACAGAAAGGCACACAGGACTTCAAACAAGTCCTGGGACTTTAGAGGGTTGACTTGTACAAAACAAGCGTTTGAAACTGTGGGGCCACCATAAGGAGTCCACAATACCTTTAATATCCATAACCAGTGGCGCGGATGTTTTCACGAGTCAATCAACCCCAGAGGTTGTCATGCACGCTTCCAGGCCATGTGCTGCACCCACACTCACACCCAAACTTACCTGAGTACTGAGGGGCCACTTTGACAGCGGTATGCATCTTGCTCGTGGTGGCACCTCCGATTATCAGGGGCAGCTTCATCCCACGCGCCTCCATGCGCTTGGCAATGGTCACCATCTCGTCTAAACTAGGCCTGTGGGCATGCGTGCATGCGCGCGTGCAGTGTATATGGACGTCGTTTGTAATCATGCGACGCTTATGTAATTCCATAAAAACACTTACAGTCACACGCAGCACTTCCCCCACCCTACTCACATTGCAAGACAGACGTGCAAGACAGGCACTAGCGAAATGAGTACGCACATGTGACAGTGTTAGTTCTTTGGTGTTGCATGAAAGGGCACATGCATGGGGTTGGGTTTCCTGCTGCATGTACGCACGTATGACAGTGAAATGTTTACGGTGTTACATGAAAGGGCACAAGCGTGGAGTTGCGGATCCTACTGCATGTGTGGAATGGCAAAGACTCAACCATACAGGGCCTATACGTACGTGATCAATCCAGATACGCCAATGATGTCGGCATTGTGTTCAATAGCCTTGTCCAAGATCGTCTCACACGGCACCATGACACCAATGTCTACCACCTGCGAGGAATGGATTTATAATATGTTTTATGTATGTCTAATTTTACACAACTGGAATGTGTAAGTGCTACAGGGATGATATTGGCCATACACGCTGCTCTCACCTTGAAATTGTTGCAGCCCAACACAACAGCCACAATGTTCTTGCCAATGTCGTGCACATCTCCCTTCACAGTGGCAATCAAGATGGTGCCTGCAGAGCTGCTCTCACCCTGTGCACATGTGTGTATGAGCTTGGGTGTATGTGTGTGTGTGTGTGTGTGTGCGCGAGGGTGCTAGAGAGAGAGAGGGGGAGAGAGAGAGTGTGTGTGTGTGCGTGGGTATGTGCGCCGTGTGTGTGTGCCAGTGCTTGCGTGCGCCTGTGCATTTGTGTCTGTGCATTTGAGTGCCTGTGCGTCTGTGTGTGCGTCTGTGTGTGTGTGAGCGCGCGCGTGTGTGTGCGCCTGTGCATTTCTTCTGCATAGCTGCTGCATGAGCATGCTTGCATCCCTGTCAACTTCAATTGTTGCATATTCACAGAATGCAGTGCCAAATGTGCAATCCTGTGGGGGCAAACCAAGGTCTGCGAGTTCTGCATGGCTGCCTCTTGTTCTTGCGCTCCTTTGCCTCTTGCTCAGCCTGGTCCGCTCTTGCCTGCTGCAGGCAGGCAAGGTCTGGGGGGGAAGGGGCAGGCGAAGCGGAAGGAGGCATCCTCTCCGCTCGTCACTTCAAACAATAAATATTTTTCGCTACCGCCCCCCTAAAATCCTGAACCGCTCCCCCTAGAAGTACATGTTTTCCCACCATTTCACAAGTAATATGTCACCGCCCCCTACAAAAAAACAATGATTAGGGGCGGTGATATACTTATGGGCCCGTAAAATTTTATATTTTACCAAGCAAAAAAACTCAGCTCTGTGAGCTCGGAATCTCAGTGCAAACTCAGATAAAATATAATGGCTAAAGACCTAAGCTTTCAGTGAAACTAGACTCTGAGGGCAAGCAGCCCTAGGGCAGACCTGGGGCCAAACCAGGGCAGAAGACCTGTACAAAAAGCTCAAAGAACCCGACCTGAGGTTCTCCTTGTGGAGGACACGGGAAGCCCTGTGCACTCAAGTGCAATACCCTCCTGAGCCCCAACAATTTCTCGCAAGTAGCACGAGAACACATGCAGCATTCCCAAGGGAGAGCTTGATGAGCTTCTTGACGTGAACATGGAGAAAGCAGGCACTGGCAGCAGCATCAAGCGCAGGGCAACACAACAGCGTGCTAGCAGAATTGAACCTACATGCCCTCTGGGCAGCAGCAACAGGTGTTTCACAAAAAATTCCAGAAGTTTGTGATCAATTCAGAGCTCCAACCAATATCGGTTCAAACAGAAAACGGGACATACATGACCTGCCAGAAATTTATATACATTGCCTGCCAAAAATGGCAGTTTCTATGTAAGGACGAAGAGCTTGTCGCACTCTCTACTCAATACTTCCTTCAGGAAACATCAGCAATGGATTTCAGGGGTCTTAATTCCTTACGCCATCAGAAATTACATGGAATCTCCCAGCCTGGGAGCTATTATATAACATACAATAATATATAATGATTAAATAACAGGGTTTTGGGGAATAAAATATTATATCTCGCACCCTGGTTATGTGTAATGAAGTGCAAGCGTATGAAAAAGCAATAGGTACAGCTTCCAGGCTTGCTGGACATGTTTAAGGCCACAAAGCATCGCACCTCGACGCCGCCGTTTTTTAGCTTCTCTTCTTCGATGTAAGGGATCAAGTGAGCCACGGCCTTTTTCATCACACGTGCGGACTTGATGACCTGCGCCCACAATGTGTGTGCAATGCGCAAACTGTTACAGCGTTTATCGATTTCTATTACGTACGACATGGCATGTTGTGTGTGAGAATTTAGAGCTTGAAGTGTTAGCCAACAGGGCAAGGTATGCTTACAAGTACAGAGCGGACAAAGCTGAGAGCATGTAGGTCATGCCTTGAATCAGCCAGACAGGGAAGAGGAGGGGCACACACAAAATGTTACGGACGGCATGCTGTTGTTCTGTATATTAGAATCAAGGGAGAAGGCGCATGCGTATATACGTAGGTATGGAACTTGTTGTGCATGATCTTGATGATTGATTGTGCCTTCTCCCTTGATATCAATACACGAATGTCATTGACAGAGAATTCTCGGACACATGGTCATGTACAGTGTTTTGTTTAAACACGTGCTTTGCCAACCTTACAAGTGAAACCAGCACACACTACCGCACCTGGGGCAGGAACATCTTGCCAGCTCCAAACAGGTCACCAACGACGTTCATGCCATCCATGAGGGGACCTTCAATGACCTCTTACAAGTGAAACCAGCACACACTACCGCACCTGGGGCAGGAACATCTTGCCAGCTCCAAACAGGTCACCAACGACGTTCATGCCATCCATGAGGGGGCCTTCAATGACCTCCAGGGGCTTGGGGTACTTGCCACATGTGCGGGCCTCCTCCGCATCTTGAACAGCAAATTCGTCGATACCCTGGCGATGAGAAAGTTGGATGTTAATGTTAACAACAGGCTTGTCAAACACCTTGGCGTTGAGGGAAACAATTCACAAGTAAAAGTGCATAGCGAAGCTGAGCAGCAAACTAGTCAATACTCTGCCGGTGAGGAATTTTCATAATCGTAATAACGACATAAAACCGAGATGTTTCATACGGATCACAGAGACATTCAATACTGTAAGATACGTGTGATATACCATATACGCGCATAATGCGGAATTGAATTATTGCAAATTTGTGAGTGCATGTTCATATAATACTTTGTATGACACATCCTTGTAAAAAAAACAATTGAATGTAATTCAAAATAGTCATGCTACGTCAATGATGCTCAGATTCAGATTTTGTGTAGCACATAAACAATTTGCAATGAAGCGGTTTTAATGCCTTGCCCAAATGTACGGCAAAGCCAATGTACTGTAGCGACAGCTGCAGCGAGCAAAATAGTGCAACAGAGACATTGGAATAGAAGCCATACCCAAAACAATGCCTAAAGACAGCCGAGGAGCCAATACGCACTATGATTACACAACACCCATGCAAAAGCTACTGACCACTTCTCAACTACCACGTGACAACAAAGCATTTAAAGGAAGCAGCAGCACACACCTCAAAGTGTCCGTGTGCAAGGCACACACCAAAAAGCGTATCATGCCAGACACCTTATGCATATTAAATGGAACAGGCAGCACGCACCTTAATGAGACCGTGCGCCAGGCGCTTGCCCACAAACATATCACGCCAAGACTCCTCCTTCTTGGCTCCCCCTGTTGCAGCAGTAGCAGCCACACCCTTCTTCACAACAGCTGTGGGGTGGCACTTGGGCTCCAGCGTGGCTGCGTACTCCATCATGCGCTCCGTGGCGTTCTCACACCTGCGTGCGTCCGTGGAGGAGAGAGCAATAAGATGCTGGTTTGGAAGCATGTAAATAGGAGTAGGCGAAAAGGAGATCATTCACATGCTCTCTCCTCAATGTGCCTGACTGATCAGTTGGGCTGGTTTCATACATGGATAAGGTGACTGTTTGGTGCAAGGCCATTCATGACGTGCAGACGTCGGACTGATCAGAACAAGCATCCCACCTGTTCAGCAGCACATCCTCAATGAACTCCAGGAGCTCCTTGTCAATCTTCTCGTACACGTCCTCCTTGACCTGTGCAGACACAGCAAAACGTGTGGCTTGATTGATGAGGTGATGAGATCCAAGCGCTAACAAAAGGAGTTGGTGTAAGAAGCAAAGGGCGTCCTCACATTCCTCCAAGAAGGAACAGTCTGAGGTACTACTGATTGAAGAGCACGCTAAGTGGACCAACCTGAGCGGTGTTGACAATTCCCATATCCATGCCAGCCATGCATGCGTAGTGCAGGAAGACAGAGTGAAATCCGCGACGCACAGCCTCATTGCCACGGAAGCTGAAGGCAATGTTGGAGATGCCGCCACTGATCTTGCTGCCAGGGCACACATGCTTAATCTCACGCGTGGCACGGATGAAGTCCACAGCATAGTTGTTGTGCTCTGCCATGCCGGTACCAATGGTGAGGACGTTGGGGTCGAAGATTATGTCCTGC
>Ga0307966_1003835_pt1 | contig 11240 bp, 5 predicted proteins | sample OrgLakmetagen646_FD_203141 | JGI IMG/M metagenome (GOLD analysis project Ga0307966, IMG submission 203141) | Saline water microbial communities from Organic Lake, Antarctica - #646 | ecosystem: Environmental > Aquatic > Non-marine Saline and Alkaline > Saline | place: Antarctica: Organic Lake... | reverse complement strand
TGAGTTCTCCCTCTCTGCGAGCAGAGCGAGTAGAGAGGGGGGCAAGGGGGTGAGTCCGGGGAAATTAGGACCTGGCAGAGTGCCCGTTGCCAGTATTTTTCGCTGTCGCGGGAATCGCTACGCTCGGAGCTGGTCCCGATCAATTCGGGGCTTTTCTGCCTCCTGCAAGAGTCTGGGTTTGGTCTTCTCTGCATCGATTTTTATCCATCTACGTAAAGGGTGGGATCCTTTGGTATGACGGTAAAATCCGGGGTTAATATCGATTTCATACCCCTTCGTCTTTACTCAATGCTTTTTCAAAACTCATCGCCTCGGAGTTCTTTGAAGCTACGCTCGTGCATCCCCGTACGGCGCGCCGACGCCAAATGCATTCCGATGGGAAAAGACACGGCGCTTGTACGGGGCTACAAAACCTGCCGCCCCTGCCGGGGCTTTTTGTTAGGCGCTGGCGCGTAACTACAGGTGTTGAACCACTACCAGAGAATTTTTGCTATAAGTAGTTTCTAAACTTGTATTTACTCTGTGAGCTGAACTTTTATTATAAGGTGTTAGAACAATCTCTATTTACTGATTGTAATCTATTTGTTGAGTTCTCCCTCTCTGCGAGCAGAGCGAGTAGAGAGGGGGGCAGGGGGTGAGTCCGGGGAAATTAGGACCTTTCAGAGTGGCCGGGCCAGTGTTTTTCGCTGTCGCGGGAATCGCTACGCTCGGAGCTGGTCCCGATTAATTCGGGTCTTTTTGGGCTCCTGCAAGAGTCCGGGATTTAGCCTCTATTCCATCTCCGAGAGGCAATGATCTCATTTGGCAAGTCGGTCTAATCCAATGCTTTTCCGATAGTGATCACCACTAAGTTGTTAAGACACCATTCAACAATCCATTAGCATTACTCAGGCTACAATATTTTACTACCCGGACAGGATCCTTTAACAGACTTTGTTATGACAATAATATTTCTTTGCATTGTTATCCTACTAAAGAATTAATAAGCGTTGAATTTTACCCGCTCTAAACTCTAATTTTTTGTCTTGTAGAATGTCTGGGATTTTCTCACTTTTAGAGTTAGAGATGCTTAAGTAAGAAATAGACGAGATTATTGCCGGGAGTGTTATGATATTGCAGCATACTATTGTTAAGCATTATAAAGATCAACTGACTATACGTATAAATCCGAAATACATTAACGGGTATGTAGGCTCTAATATCACTAAATTTGCCAACAGCCCGAACAAGTTCTTATCGTCAGCAAGCAGATATTTTTGGCCTTCAGGTGCTGCATTTGAAAGGTTTTCGCCATTCAAAGTCTATTCGTTTGTCATTCGGGATCGTCACTATACAAAGCCTGTTCACGTAGACTCCTTGAAAAAGTTTAAAAAAGTGAACGATTTGATTACGAAAAAAGAAGACTACTCAAGTAGCATTTGGTATAATGATCTTTATAGTCAATTGAAGAGTGATGGCTTTGCGAAGCATAAAGATCACCGAATAGGGTCAAAAGAAGAATTGGACTCATTTTTTGAAAATTATGTCCTGAAACTGGTTCATTCAATGAATGAGAAAGGTTATGATCACTCGATCGATCAGGATGTGGCTAATATTATGATAGGGAAAAATGGGGAGATCCATAAGAGTAACGCCGGTGATCACAGATTCTTTATTGCAAAAATTGTTGACGCGCCAATTATGCCTTTTAAGATAAAGGGAGTGCATGAATCTTTTATGGAAGCGCATGATATACCAGACAATAGGCATGGTATAAAAAAACTTATCCAGGTGATAGAAGATTTAGAACATCAGTATTCAACTGACGGCGATTTGTAATATCAATTTTTAACCGACGATTTGAAAATACAGGCAGGTCTTAAAGCCCGCTATACTTTTGAAGCAAATGAGAAGGGTATGTTGGTTTAATTCGACTTCCCTCTCCTGGCTTTTCATGCAATTAGAAACCTTAAACAGTTCAAGCCGGGCATGAGGCTATGGAGAAGAAGGACCTGGAACAGCGTGCCCGTGCCCGTGTTTTTCGCTGTCGCGGGAATCGCTACGCTCGGAGCTGGTCCCGATTAATTCGGGCCTTTTTGGGCTCCTGCAAGGGTCCGGGTCTGGCCTCCATTGTTGCGATTTTGAACAATCTCCGAAAAGGGTGAAATCCTTTGGTGAGAAGGTCAAATCCAGGGTTAAAATTTATTGAATACCCTTCGAATTCATTCAACGCTTTTTCAAAACACATCGCCTCGGAGGTCTTTTAGACCGCGCTCGTACATCCCCGCACTGCGCGCCGCGGAAACACCGCGCTTGTACGGGGCTAATCACATTAAGCCCCTGCCGGGGCTTTTTGTTACGCGTTGGCGCGTAACTTTTTCCATACTCAGTTCGAACTATATCAAAAAAGTATTTCCGCACTATCAAGCAGCTAACCAAAGAGCACCCCTCTCCTGGCATAAACTATAATCAGGTTCACATATCATTAAAGGAGAGGGGATGGAGGTGAGGTAAGTGAAATAAAGGACCTTGCAGAGTGGCTGTGTAGTTCGCCTCCTGTAAGAGTATGGGCTTGGTCGCCTCTGCATCGTTTTCGATCCATCTACGAAACGGGTGAGATCTTTAGGTATGACGGTCAAATCCGGTGTTAATATCGATTGCACGCCCCTTCGAATTCATTCAACGCTTTTTCAAAACACGTCGCCTCGGGGTTCTTTTTAGACCGCTTATTTGCACCCCGCACTGCGCGCCGCGGAAACACGGCGCTTGTGCGGGGCTAATCACAAAAAGCCCCTGCCGGGGCTTTTTGTTACGCGCTGGCGCGTAACCTTATCAATTCTTGGCTAAATCTCTTTTAAATAAAGAATGTTGGCGAGTAGCTAACCCATGAGCTTCCCTCTTCTGGCTTTTCTATACATTTAGAAACCGTAACCAGTTCAAGGAGAGGGGGATGAGGGTGAGGTCGGGGAAATGTAATATGATGGCACTTCGCAAAATCACGGCGCTAGTTTGGGTTTACAACCGCTCGCGCCGTCTGTAGTATTTGTTACAATCAGGAGCCGAACCTCCAATAAATATCGTTGATTTCATAATATAATCCATGAGTTCCACCTCTTTGCGAGCGGAGCGAGTAGAGAGGGGTACGGGGGGTAAGTTCGATTTAAAACACCAAGTATTACCTAATCAACGAGTCCACAGTTCAATCAATCAACAAATTATCGAAAGGAACCAATAACCAATACACCGATAACCAATATACCTACCCCCTAAAAAAGAAAATATCCAGTAATTGACATCGCAAGGTTTTGGGGCTCGAATACGAAATCGGCTGTGTCACCCGAGTCGATAACAGAAAAATGAACACGTCCTTCCAGCCCTATTTTTGTACCATAGCCGTATTCGAAGCCAATACCCAATAATGTGCCTGCATCAAACTCGGAGTACTGCTCTTTGACGTCATTCGAAAATGTACCGGAAAACTCAATGCCGATTGGTGCACCGGTATTTTCACCGCTGAACTGTGCATTCAGAAGGTAGCCACCATATACGCCTGTTGTTATATGGTAGGTAGTATTGGATCTGTGTCGGCCGTATACCGTTACATCTGGCGGTACCGTCGTAATCTGGAGCAGTAAGGGCATCTGAACATAGAGTAGCTCAGTTTGGCTTTCTGTTTGGAAATTGAATCCGCGAAGTTCAAACCCTTCACTATAACTTGCTCCCAGTCGGCTTAATGAAGGTTCGGCCTGTAATCTTAAACGATCGGTCAACTTTCGGCGAACAACAAACCCGGCATTGAAACTGGTAGTAAAGTTGGGCGTGAAATCCAGGTCAATATCTCCCGAGACAAAACGGAAATTGTTGATGTGTGTGGATGATCCGATACTCGCGGTAATTCCAAACGACGTATTTGTGGGCTGTTTCTGCTGCGCCTGGGCATCCGTGATGAAAAGTGACACCAGCGCTGAACAAAAGATAACTGGTAACAAAAATTTAAAATTCTGCATTGCAAATCCGGGATTGTGTAAATGATTCGGTATGTATAAGCCGATGAATAAAAATAGTTTCTTGACGGTTGACTTAAAAGACAATTTTCCGCCGGGGCGGATTTATCTGTTTGGACATCAAATGTAACAATAAATGTTTACAGCTTTCACCATTATTAGTAAGATGTAATGGATATAAGATTATCGGGTGTAAATCTTTAATAGTTTAGCGCTGCTGGTTGATTAACCGGGAACTTCATTCTATTATCTGTAAGATCAGTAAACATTTAGTGGTTACCGGTAAAGAGCCGGGTATAATAAATACCCAGATTCTGTAGCTGTGTTAGTAGATATCGGTGTAATGGTTATCAGGTGATTTGTTTGTTATGACGAGTAATCTTGCTCTTACAAACTAATTTTGATCTTGAGGGCACAGCACCGCGAAGGAATGACTTAGCCAAAGGATCTGCAAAAGCAATGAAGGTGAACAATGAAGATTTTAACGTTGCCGAATGGCTGTTTAAACCAAGTAAATCCTTTAGAAAATGATGAAAGCGTCAATGGATAACAAACATTTATTAGCCAGCGAGATTGAGGCATACTTTGATCGTCTGTGGCCTATCTGCAGAAGTATCACAGGAGACGGATTACGCAAATCTTTTAAGATACTGCAGGAGGTTATACCTCTTAAGCTTCACGAAGTGCCCAGTGGTACAGAGGTATTCGATTGGACGGTTCCCGATGAGTGGAACATCAGAGATGCGTATATCGTGACCCCGGATGGCAAAAAGATTGCTGACTTTAAGGCAAATAACCTTCAAGTGGTAAATTATTCAACACCGGTCGACAAAGAGGTGACGTTTGAAGAGCTCGATTTGCATCTTCACTACAAAAAAGAGCTACCCGGTGCTATTCCGTATATAACCACCTATTACGAAAAGAAGTGGGGATTTTGCATCTCTTTTGATGAGTATAAAAAACTACCCCGAGAAGGTACCTATAAGGTGAAAATAGATTCGGATCTGAAGCCCGGAAGCCTCACATTTGGAGACCTTATTTTGCCGGGTGAGTCTGAAGATGAGATACTGTTCAGCAGTTATTTGTGTCATCCAAGCATGGCAAATAATGAGCTGTCGGGTCCTCTGGCGCTTGCATTTTTATATCGTGAACTGAGTAAGATTGAGAACAGAAAGTACAGCTACAGGTTTGTTATTGCTCCGGAAACGATCGGTGCGATCTGTTACCTTCATCAAAATAAGAAGAAACTGCTGAACAGAGTAAAGGCAGGGTATGTGTTGACCTGCTGCGGAGATGGTGGGGCAATCACCTACAAGAAAACCCGTGAAGATGAATCGCTCACAAATAAAATAACTACTCATTATCTGAATCACAGCGAAGAAGAGTTCACTGAGATTCCGTTTGACCCGATTGGAAGTGATGAGCGGCAGTATGCATCACCTGGATTTAATCTGCCTGTAGGTGTTGTGATGCGAACCTCATTTGGACAGTACAAGGAGTATCATACATCCTATGATAATAAAGAGCTGATGGATTTTAAAAAGATGTCAGAGCTGATTCATTTCTGCACAGGCCTTGTAAAAGCATACGAGTTAAACGATAATTACGTCAATCAGGTCAGATATGGTGAGCCTTTTTTAAAAAAGCGTGACATGTTTGAGGATTTGTCAACAAAATTGTCACATTCCGACCTGATAAAAATGCGGCTCAGATTATTGAATTATCTTGATGGTACAAATGATCTGGTTGATATCTGCGATACGTACGGCTATTCAATTTTTGATACTGAAGCAGAAATTAAACAGTTGCTGGAGCACGGGCTGATTAAGTAGATCGAACGTCCCCGTTCGGCAGGGTTATGAGTATGTAGCAATACATGTCTTGCCCCTGCCACCTCGACCGCAGCGCAAGCGGAGTGTTGAGATCCCTCGTTTCCAAAACGATTCAAATCAACGCTTAAATGAACTATACTCTGTATCTGTGAGACCTCTCGCCTTCTACCGTCTCCGCTGTCGCTTCGGGGGTATCTGCTCGAGGTGACAGGGCTGACGTTATCTGTGACCGGCGTATACGTCTCCGTGATTTGCAGGGTTTGGATGTACGCCGGCAAAAGAATGGCTTTCTTTTTTTCATTGGCGGGTGAAACTGAATATTGCTCTGTTTCGGAACCAGGAGTTCGCCATGTTTAACCTTGGGTCTGTGTTGGGTCGACTAAACGTTTCGATCTATGGCAAAGAGTGCATAGAGAACTCCCAGTTATGGGAAAAAACCACGCCAACGCTTAGATGGACTCCCCGTTTATAATTTTGAGCTGATTTAATACCAGCTGTATCAACAGTTGTTGTTTTAAGAGGGTATGTGGTTGGCAGTGTAATAATCGAAGCAAGAGCTTCGATCTACGCAGGTCGAACGTCCCCGTTCGACAGGGCGCGAAGTGTATTGTGAGAACTTAATTCACCATAGGATCTCGATGGTATCAAAACTCATCGGTTTATGCGAAAACTTTGCCTGTAGCGAAATAATCGAAGCGGGAGCTTCGATCTACGTAGGTCGAACGTCCCCGTTCGACAGGGTGCGAAGTGTATTGTGAGAACTTAATTCACCATAGGATCTCGATGGTATCAAAACTCATCGGTTTATGCGAAAACTTTGCCTGTAGCCGAATTATCGAAGCAGGAGCTTCGATTTACATTTAACAGTTCTCTTAGTTCGCTGTCTTGCAGGTTGCTTGTTTAAGGCGTCCCTTTCCCTGCGGAGGAGCTTTTCCGACGTAGGGAGAGGACGGGTGAGGGTCCCCAAATTATAAGGAATTATAATCACACTGTAATCTGAATAATGCGTAGGTTTAAAAAAGAGAATCAGATGTGATGTAAAAGTATAGCAATCATTTGTCAGGAATCGATTCAACCACTAATTGTACACTAATGTCGGAACAAAATAAACGCATATATCTTTCATCTCCCCACATGGGCGGAGAAGAGCTCGACTATATTCACGACGCGTTCGAAAAGAACTGGATCGCGCCCCTGGGATCAAACGTCAATGGATTTGAAGAGGATCTTCAGAATTATACCGGCCGAAATCATGCGGCTGCTATTACATCAGGAACGGCAGGCATTCACCTGGCGCTGATATTGTGCGGTGTTAAACCAGGAGATGAAGTTATTTGCCAGTCATTTACCTTTGCTGCAAGTGCTAATCCAATTCTCTACCAGGGGGCCAAGCCGGTGTTTGTCGATTCAGAGCCTGAGACCTGGAATATGGACCCGGTGCTTCTTGAAGAAGCTATTGTTGACAGACTAACAGTGGGTGAAGGGGATAAAAGTTCAAAACCAAAGGCCATTATCGTTGTTCACTTATACGGAATGCCATCGAAAATGGATGAAATCCTTTCCATAGGCGAAAAATATGATATTCCTGTAATTGAGGATTCTGCTGAAGCGCTGGGGTCGTCTATTAACGGCAGAAAGTGCGGAACGTACGGTAAGTTGTCTGTGCTATCGTTCAATGGCAACAAAATTATTACAACATCAGGCGGCGGGGCTCTTCTTGGCGATGAGGAAGATGTGATTGCAAAATCGCGGTTCCTTGCAACACAGGCCCGGGATGATGCACCGCACTACCAGCATTCAGAAGTAGGGTATAATTACAGGATGAGTAATATCGTGGCAGGTATTGGCCGCGGACAGATGAAGGTTTTGGATGGGCATGTAGCGAAACGACGGGCAGTTCATCAGTTTTACTTTGATAATTTAGGCCGGACCTGGCTTTCAGATAAGAGTAACTCTGGATCGAAAGACCAGGAATCTCCTACCGGGATTTATTTCCTGAAGGAACCTGATGGGTATTATAGCAACCGGTGGCTGTCTACTGTGATTGTGAATCCTGAGGAGACGGGAGGAGTCACCCGGGAAGATATTCGCATTGCTTTAGAAGAAGAAAATATTGAATGCAGGCCTCTATGGAAGCCGATGCATATGCAACCGTTGTATGAGAATGCGCCCTATTACGGGAACGGTGTTTGTGAAATGCTGTTTGAGTATGGCCTCTGTCTGCCGTCAGGAAGCAATATGACGGACGGTGAACGTGAAAAAGTACTCTATTACCTGAAAAAAGTGCTGCGTGTTGATGATTAGTATATTTATGCAGGGCAATGGGTTATGTATTATTTTTATCGGTTTAGATGGGATTTATTAAAGTAGCTCTTAGCTTGGTTATAGCACCTTAATTATAATATTGTAATCCATATTTCTAATTTAATTAAATACATTGTCATCGAAGTAAATTATTCAGTATTAACGTTGATCATTATTTTTAATCATCAATATAATTGACATTCGACGGCAGCGCTAAAATGCTGCGGTGTGTATTTTTAAAATTGTAATCTTTCCAAGAAGAGAATCTAAAATGGAAGTTGAATCATATAAAGTCAGATACAAATACGTTAACAGGTTTACTCGGGGACTGTTTTTTCTCGCCGGGGACACGCTGGCACTTGTTCTGTCCACATTTGTAGCCTACTCAATTCTGGTGCCTTTCGCAGGTGCGGAGCGTTCATTACCCGTGGAGTATACCGGTCTAATGATTCTGTCGCTTCTTGCAGGCCTTTCGGTATTTCGCATGTACGTTGTTAACTGGCGCTACATGAGTATCCGTGAGCTGGTGAGGATATTCAGCGGTCTTACCATGGGAGGTTTATTCTCTCTTATACTTGCTGAGCTGTTTATGAATCCGGGCAATTTCGAGTACGCTTTTACTGCCCTTTCATTGATTAATGCTCTCGTACTGGTGGGAGGGTTCAGAATCAGCAAGCGGATGTATATCGAACTTGTATCGGCACCGAAGAAGAGGAAAAAGCATACGATTATATTTGGCGGGGAAAGCGAAGGTGAACAAATTTTGCGCGATATCCTGAAGAATGAGCACTGGAACCTCAACGTATGCGGTATGTTTGACGACCGCATTATGCCGGGACTCCTGCTTCATGGAACGCGCTTTCTTGGTGGCCGCAGAGAGATGATCGACTATATCCAGAAAAACTCTGTTGATCAGCTGATTGTTGCATTTCCGGAAATACCGAAGAAAGATCTAAAAGAGATTATCGATGAGGTGAAGTCTATTCGTCCGGACATGAACATTAAAGTTCTTCCATCTTTCCACTCCCTTACGGACGATCCTGTCGGTGTTAAGCATATTCGTGATATCAGTATTGAAGATATTCTTGGAAGGGAGCCTGTGAATATTGATATGGAAACTATTGAAAGCTCAATTACTGGTAAAACTGTTATGGTTACGGGTGGCGGCGGATCCATTGGCAGTGAGCTTGTCCGGCAATGTGCAAAACTCAACCCCGGCAAGATTATAATGCTCGATGTGGATGAAACAGAGCTTTTTCATGTAGAAAATGAGCTTAAAGCAAGTGGATGTAATGTCATTCCTTGTGTGGCAGATGTGGCAGATACACTAAAGATGGACAGAATTTTTGACAAGTATCGACCTGAAACTATATTCCATGCCGCTGCCTACAAGCACGTACCCATGATGGAGTCGTTTCCTGACGAGGCCATTCGCGTAAATGTCGGCGGAACAAGGAATCTGGCTGAACTTGCCTGCAGGTACAATGTTGGAAAGTTTGTAATGGTCTCAACAGATAAAGCAGTAAACCCTGCCAATGTTATGGGAGCTACAAAGAGGGTCGCTGAAGAGATTTGTATGTCATTTAATGGCGAATGTGATACACGCTTTATCTCCGTTCGCTTTGGTAACGTATTGGGCTCACGTGGTTCAGTTGTTCCTTTGTTCATGGATCAGATATCAAATGGAGGGCCTATCACACTTACCGATCCAAATATGAAGCGGTATTTTATGACTATTCCTGAAGCAGTACTGCTTGTTATGCAGGCCGGTGCTATGGGAGATGGTGGAGAAGTATTTGTACTCGATATGGGAGCTCCCGTTAAAATAATTGATATGGCAAAAGATCTGATACGACTTCACGGGCTGGAACCTGATAAAGATATTCAGATCAAAATTACAGGCCTCCGGCCGGGAGAAAAGCTGTTTGAAGAGTTGCTGAATGCAGAAGAAGGCGTAGTTGAAACTGATCATGAAGAGATATTTAAAGCAAGATGCAGTAGTAAGCTGTCAAAGCATGATCTTGACAGTAAGATTAATGCGCTTACAAAAATTATTAACAGCGGTGATATGACATCCATCCGTGATTCACTCAAAGAAATTGTACCTACGTATAATTTTAAACAGAGTGATTCGGAAAAACTTGAAGTTGCGGAAGAGTGGTCAAAATCGACCGAAACGAATGGACACAAGAACGGACATTCAAAGTCAGGAACGAACGGTGCCAGAAAAAAAGAATCGGTCGCTTCAGAAATGACGTAGATTCCAGGTGTAAACCTACTGAATCTGATTCGTTTTCTGTAAAGTGTGCTAATGAAAATAAAATATCACCAACACGCTCGCCTATACTATTTAGCCCATCTGAATATCTCAGACGTATAATTCATTAATAAAATTTAATGCGAAAAGTTCATTTATAAGCTTTTTCACCTAATAGATTAATTTTTTTTGGCGGTATTATTTCTTAACTATATGTATGCGAGAAGTTAAATTTCCCCGGAAGAGGAGTGCAATAAACATCGTGGAAATTTTAGCAAAAAAAAGTAATTGAATAACCGGCATTGTCGGAGAGCAGACGGATAGTCGTTTAAATAATTGGGATAGAGGAATAAAAAAATGAACCTGTACGATTTGATGCTGATCGCACCTGCTGTATTAACAGCTTATGTGATCAGTTACATTTCCATGCCGGCTATAATTCGGATCGCTAAGCTAAAAGAGTTTATCGACAGCCCGGACGGTAAGCGTAAGCTTGATATACGCTTCGTTCCCACAATGGGGGGTGTCGGCATATTTGCTGCATTCATGATCTCTTATTCAGTCTGGGGTCAGGTGGTATCCCTTGGAACGTTTCCATTTTTTATAGCAGCCCTGCTAATTCTCTTTTTGATGGGAGTCCGTGACGATATAGTAGAACTGACACCTTTCAAAAAGTTTTTGATTCAGCTCATTGCGTCAGTTATTCTTGTACTTGGCGGCGGAATTTCACTTGGAAGCTTCAGTGGATTATTCGGAATCGGAGATTTGGGCCTTATAGGCGGTTCTGTTGCATCTATTGTAATCCTCATCTCAATAATTAATGCGTATAACCTGATTGACGGAATTGACGGACTCGCCGGAGGT
>Ga0307966_1003831_pt1 | contig 11246 bp, 10 predicted proteins | sample OrgLakmetagen646_FD_203141 | JGI IMG/M metagenome (GOLD analysis project Ga0307966, IMG submission 203141) | Saline water microbial communities from Organic Lake, Antarctica - #646 | ecosystem: Environmental > Aquatic > Non-marine Saline and Alkaline > Saline | place: Antarctica: Organic Lake... | reverse complement strand
ACGTCCCTTTTTGATGTAGGTGTCATTGCGGCTTTTTGTGCCGGGGGATGCACCCTGACCGTTGAAAAACAGCTGGAAAGACCCTTCTGATTTAAAATCATCGACAACGGAATACCGGGATTTTATACCTGACCGGCCATAAATATGGTGCAGAAGGCGTTTATCTTTTTCGCTGCCACCCACAATCTCCTTCATCCGATCTCGTAACTCATCCTGAGTATACTTGAACTCGGGAACGGCAGTTTGTATTTGATGAATATACGATTGCATGGCAAACAATAAGTTAGGGCGTTTTGATGTATACTGAAAGAAGCTGAATTATTACATATTCGTTCAGCAATGCCAGGAATGAACAGTCTTCAAATGAGTAGGATTTTCTCATATAACGTATCCAAAGGTGCAAATAATATAGCCAGATTGCTTACTGCCTTGTCTTTATAAAAAACCGTGCGTTGTGCAATATTCCTGCCGCGGTAAGACCCACAATCAGCCCGATCCAAAAACCTGGAGCTCCAAAGTTATAGGTAAAACCGAGAAGGTAAGCCGTAGGAATTCCAATCATCCAGTAGGCGATGAGGTTGACGACCATCGGAACTTTGGTATCTTTTAACCCCCGGAGTGCACCATATCCGCTGACCTGGAGTCCGTCGGAAATCTGAAATATTGCTGCCATATAGAGTAGCTGTACGGCAATTGCTGTCACGTCAGGGTCGCTGGTATAGATGGATGTAATTCCCTGTGGAAATAGAAAGAGAATTGTGGCCGTGCAGATCATAAAAAGCGTTGAGATGCCCACGCCTATATAGCCCCGAAACCGGGCTTCATGTAGCTTTTTACGGCCCATTGAGTTACCCACCCGGGCTGATATTGCGATGGAAAGCCCCATCGGAATCATAAAGCAGATTGAAGCGAAATTTATCGCAATTTGATGAGCAGCGATTTCGAGAGTACTGAGTGTGCTGATGAGCAAACTAACGGTAGCAAACATACTTACTTCCATGGCTGAACTGATACCAATAGGCGTTCCGATTTGTAGAAGCTCAGTAAGATATTTCTTTTCAGGCCAGCGGAATTTCCCGAAAATATCGAAGCGTTTATAAGGCTCGTGGCTTACCGTAAACCAGAGCATTGCAATGAACATAATAGCATAGACGAACGAAGAGGAGTATCCGGTGCCAATAGCACCAAGTTCAGGAAATCCGAGTTTTCCGAACATCAGAACATAGTTTGCCGGGATATTGACAAGCGTACCGATGATTGCGATGTACATCGCAGGACGCGTTACGGAGAGTCCCTCATTGAAATGGCGCAGTGCTGCGTAGGCAAATATGGGGAATATCCCCCAGCTGATTCCATTCAGGTAGCCGGACGCAATTGGAATGATCTCTTCAGTAACCTGAAGGAGTTCAAAAATAATGTCGAGGTTGCGGAGGATGAAGAAAGCTGGAACGGCAAGAATCTGACTCAGCCAGAGGACCTGACGTCCGTTTTTCCCGATGACCCCGAGGTTTCGGCTCCCAACATTTTGAGCCACAATCGGAGTTACTGCCATAAGACAGCCCATACAAAGGACAAATAACGGCATCAGTACGCTTGTGCCAACTGCAATCGCGGCAAGGTCCTCGGGTGAAAGTCGCCCGGCCATGATCGTATCCACAAAATTCATGCTGATTTGTAAGAGCTGTGTTATAATCACAGGCGTACCGATTTTCATCAGTAAACCCGACTCTTTTACAATTTGCTCACGATATGTGGTGTCGATGTTTTTCATCTGTATTTTTGAGGATGCAGATGGTACGAATAATTAAGGAAGAAATCAGGGATTGAGAGGAGTGATCTGGTGCAACCGGGCAGGAAAAAAATTTATAGGCTTGAGAGGCAATCAAATGTCCGGGCACCTGAAGTGGTAAAGAATCTTGTTCTGACTGCGAGCAGGAGAACCTGCACGTCGGGAATAAATGAATAATGGAGTTTTGGAAAAGATACGTTGCCTACGGGTTAAGCTTTCTCTGCCTGAGGATTAATCGGAAGTGTAATGGTAAATTCGGTTCCCTTGCCGGTTGTTGATTCAAAGTTGATCGTTCCGGAATGAGCCTCAATTATTTTTTTTGAGATTGCAAGGCCGAGTCCCGTACCGGATGATTTTGTAGAGAAATTCGGCACAAATATGTTATCGCGAGACTCTGCGGGTATGCCTGACCCGTTATCCTGTATGGATATGAACACATGCTCTCCGCGTTTGCCCGTCTTAATGGTTATTTTACTCTCACCATTTCCCGAAGCTTCGATGCTGTTTTTGACTAAATTAATCAAAACCCTGCGAATTTCGTCAGGGGCACAGTTTAAGGTAACATCACCATTATTGATTGTAGATGTCAGGCTGATGGTGTCATCATGCCTGTATAAGTCAGTCACCGATTCAATGAGAGTCCCCAGTTTAGCAGGTTCAAAAGGCTCCCGAATCGGTTTTGAAAACTTGGAAAAATCACTCGCAATTTTGTTGAGCGATTCAATTTGTTCGATAATGTTTGCAGCTGTTTTCTCAATCGCCGGCTTCAGGTTCAATACATTCTCAGGGTTGGCCTCAAGCTGCCTCTGAAGGTGCTGAAGGTTGAGTTTCATTGGAGTAAGCGGATTCTTAATCTCATGTGCTACCTGTTGAGCCATCTCTTTCCATGCCGATTCCCGCTCGGCTTTGATAAGTTCTTTTTGGGCATCGTCGAGCTTATTTACCATTTGGTTATAAGCTTCGGCAAGAGCGCCCACCTCATCACGGCTGGTAACCGGAATCTTTGTTTTCTGCTCACCCCGCGAAATTTTATTCAATCCCGTTTGAATCAGCTCAATAGGTTTAGTGAGCTGGTTAGAAAAGACAAGGGCACCTATTGTAAACAGAACAAATATAGCCAGATAGATGCCAAACAGGTAGCTTGTTGTTTCAAGCAGCTGTTCTGTATATACAGGCGATTGTATGAAGGTTGGGATAGCTATAGCAGCTTTAGGTTCATTATCTTCATCAACGATTGACCTGAAGCCAACAAGCAGAGTTTCATTTCCAAGTTGAACAGTAGAGAAGATATGCCGCCTTTCCCTGTTGTAAAGGAATTCATAAACGTTAAAAGGCAGTATTTGAGGAATAAGATGCTGCTGAAATATTTGCGGAGTCGTAGATTCGTACACCCAGACGTTCTGGTAAAGGATCGCATCAACATTCAGGGATGAAGAAACTGGCGCAAGAGGCACATCAAGCTCACCGGAAGTTATACTGCTGCTGCTGAGCTGAATGGATTCGCTCAGATTTCGCAGTTTATTTACCAGGTCGCGTTCAATATTTTGCTCACTCTGATTGCTGATGGCATACTGCGTGGCAAACATGAGCAGTGTTAAGAAAAGAAGAGTTGCTAGGGTAAAACCGTCGATAAGACGGTTTTGAAATCGATTGCTCTGGCTAAACAGATTAAACGATTTTAGCCCGCAAACGGAAAGTGTTCCCATCACAAAAAGCCCGAAAAATAGCAGGGGCAGAAACATTCTGAAATAAGAGAACAGGTGGTTGCTGAAACCCGGCTTTGGGGTGCTTACTTTCACAATATTTCGTTCACCGGTTTTCATGAGAATTTCTCTGAAGGACCCCCTGGTTGTCCGCGTTGTGATGAAAGCGATGGAGTCTTCCATGGCAATATTACGTTCGATATCCGACAGACGATTATATTCAGGCTGATCAGTATAGATACCTTTTGTGGCGCTGCGAACAACTCTGCCGCCCGTAAACTCAGCCATGTAAAAACTTTTTCTCCACTCTTCGCCCGTTGCAGCCGCCATCACAGCCCGAATGGGTTTGTTGAAGTCGGGGCGTTCCTCAAAAATCGATCCGGTAACCCATGCCAGGATCAGGTTTGGGTTATCGGTACTATAGATCGGGATCCAGCCACGAAAGAAGGATCTGAAATTTTCACCAATATTCATGGGCCGCCCCCATATAATCGGGCGGTTGGTTTCCATCCGAAGTTGCTCACCCCGATGGGATCTTATCATGTATTCGATCTCGAAAATAGACGCCCACCCCGGAGAATCAATACTGGTGGAGTAGTCAGAAATCATTTCGCCATCGGAGCGGATCAGATGAAGATCTATCGTGAAATTCTGCCAATCTCTTCGTTCAAAGGATTCAACGATCTCCTCAAACCGGGCCTGAGCACGCTCAGGGTTTGCGTAGATGTCGGTGTCGTTATGCAGACGCGACTCTACTGTTTGAAGCATATTACGCAAAATTGATTCACCATCGCTATCCGCTTCGGCCGCATACTCCAAAGCTGTTTCCTGAAGCTCTGTGTCGGCACGGTTGGTTGTTGTATTCCAGATGATGGTGTAGAGTGAGCATGAGGCGAAAAGCAGCAGGATCATCATCCGTCTGAAGCCAGACATCTGCGAGAAAACAGCCGGGTAATAGGTAAGTAACCAGCCGCCCAAAATGAATGAAAAGAAAAGAATACTTAGCAGCAAAAACTGCCATCCAATAAAGAAGTTGATCGATGTCAATTGATCGATGGCAAAGGAGGTGACCAGGAAAGAGAAAAATACAGAAAAAAATATCAGAACAGCTTTATCGCGCTCAAACTTAAACAAAAACTGTGCAATCGTAAGGCTGATACCAGAAATAGCAGTGAAAAAAAGAGCCCCCGAAATGTAGAAAAAAAGAGACGCAGCAGATGGAACAAGTTCGAGATCAAGCAGCGGTATGGCCGGATTTACAGTCAGCTGCTTGGTGCTGGTTACAAAGAAAAAGATTAATAGAATCTGCGCAATAGCGTAGAGCGCTGCAAGTAGCATACCTTTAGCCTGCATTCTCTCTCTTTTAATAGAGGTAAATCCCCGAAGCGCGGTAAACGTAACCAGAAACAGCAGAATGAGAAATAGTGAATTAATAAAGTACTCTCCCAGCATAACGTAAATGTTGTACAGGGAGCTGTTTTCACGGGATAAGAAAAGTTCACTCCAGGCACTCGTAACGCCGAATTGAATGACTGAATACCAAACAGCAGAAATAGCAACGATTTGGAAAAGGAGGGAACTCCATGAATTATATGTGAACGCGAATACAACAAATAATATGAAAAGTGACAAAGAGAATGCAATGTGAAACGCTTTACTGATGTCGCGAATTGAATTGCTGTATTTACTTTGATACCCGGCATAATCACTCTCAACGGCATAAACAATACCGATTGAATCGCGTTCAGACGTATTTAATACTCTGTATCCGGAAATGTTATCAGGTGGTAACGTGGAAAAGCTGAACTTTACAGGAAATTTGGATTTCAGCTGTTCATGTTCAGAGAGATTATATGCTATATTGGGAGCAATTGGCAGATTTGTGGAATGGGATAATTTTCGCGCTGCAATTAGCTGGTATGAGTGGTCATCTATAGTAAAAGAAACCTGAGCTGACAGCAGTGTTAGATTTGTTCGCCTTTGTACATCGGTGAAAACGGTATCCGGGCCTACTGAGCTAAGCGAGGGGGGGGGTAAGAGATGAAATCCGTCCCAGCTCCAGAGTTCGTCATCCCTGTATAGTGTCACTCCCCAAAAATCCCGGTCTTCAAGTTCTCTGAATATCAGCTGACGATTTTGGGACTGTTCAATCAGGGGAGTGATATCGGCAAGCAGGCTGCTTACATCATCTGCAATTTGCCTGTCTGTTTCCTGAAACAACCGGTCTCCGGTGTCCAGACTCTCTTCAATAAGAAGATCCGGAGATTCAGGGAGCGACCAGTAATACGTATTCAGAAATTCAAAAACACCAAGTGATACCAGAACCATAATTGATATGGCTGCAGGTATCAGCAGCGGATGTTTAAGAAATGGCTTCAACTATTTTCAATTTCGGGATCTTCAATCCGGGTAATTTTAGCATCATTCCACATGCGTTCAATTCCATAATACTCTCTCTTCTCTTTATTGAAAATATGAACTACCACGTTTACATAATCAAGGATAATCCATCGTCGGGTATCAAGTCCTTCCTTTTTCCACTCGGCTTCCCCAAGAACTTCCTTTGTTTTCACTGATACACTACTTGCCAGCGCTCCGATCTGTGTATCTGATGTTCCGTGGCAAACGATGAAGTAATCGGTTAGTGTGGTTAGGCCACGCACATCGAGCACAGCGATATCTTTTGCTTTTTTATCAAGAAGGGCTTCAGTAATGGTATTAATTAGTATGGCAGAATCAGCTGTTTTCTTGCCGGATTTCGTTGTGAATTGGTCCGTTGCTGTTGGCTCAGTCATAGGCGGTATTTTTATTTATAATGTGCGTTTAGTTTAATTTATAGATTTAAAGTATCGTAGTCTGCACCCAGTACGAGCGTTACATCCAGATAAAATTCTCCGGATACTTCCCGTAGTACATGCTCCTCTTCAATACCAAGGGCGCGGGCAACCCGCAGGGCGTTTTCCGTCTGATTACTGCGGGCGATGACGATGGATTTTTCAACGTTGAAATGGTCGAAATTTCCAGTTTCCACAACGTCAAAACCATATCCCCTGAGTGTACTAGTATAATTTGTTGCTAACCCGGGAACTCCACATCCATTCAAAACTTCCAGCTGTATTACATTGCTGATAAGTGCAGGATCTTGTTCTACCCGATCGGAAGAAATACGGGGGAAAAGAACCCTGGCAATTAATGAAAAGACTAAAATGAATAGTAAAAACCCTAAGAATCCAATAGCTGTATTCAGCAGTAGTGATGATCGGTCTTTCTCTTGTTTGCTATCTGCCATCAGCAATTACGTTTACCAACCGTTATGCCTGTTAAATGGTGAATAATATCCTCTGTTGTATCCATATCCATAATTACTGAACGGAGAATAGCCGTAGGGACGCTGGGAGAACTCAAGTGAGATATGTGAGTTCTCAGAAAGTTTATAATCAATTCGTGCTCTTTCAACAATGATTCGTGATCCCAAACTTGCGTTATCTCCCATAAAACTGTTGCCAAAAGGGGAGTGAAGGAAAGATACATCAACCTGTGCATTTAGATTGCTGCTTATATCAAACATCATTGAATTTGTGTACGCATTCAGATTCTGCATCTGCCCGCCAAAATTACTAAATGACATTGAATAGGAGTGATCCATCGTCATGTTGAGCATATTCATCCAGTTACCGGGAGATGAAGGGCTCTGCTCATAAGTAATGACACCGCTATAATCAGAACTATTACTTAAATCTTCTCTAAGCTGGGCTTCTGTAATTGAGACCGCACAAAAAATTAGTGTGACAAGCAGAACTGAAAATTTCATATACAGATAATTGTAGTTTTCGGGTATATAATTATAATACGTAAACGGATCGACTTAGTAAACAATTTCATCTGAATAGGATTTTTTGAATCTGCACCGGAATGTTTTTGATTGCCGAGGCAACAAATATCTAATTAATAAGTTGGAATTGTGGTACCAGATAAAAACGAGTATATTGCCTAGCTAAATACATTTTAAAGTTAAACACAAAAAGTTCGCTCCCGTATGAAAATGAAACTTACGGATTTCAAATTTGAAATCGAAGATTTTAACGTTCCCGAAGAACCCCTCGAACCAAGAGACAGTGCAAAGTTGATGGTACTGAACAGGGAAGACCAGTCTATTAAGCACGAGACCTTTTCTGACATCCACAAATATGTAAACGAAGGCGATGTCATTATATATAATAATACGAAAGTATTCCCTGCAAAGCTTAAAGGGAAAAAAGAGAAGACTGATGCAGATATTGAAGTCTTTCTGCTTCGCGAACTTATGCCAGAAAATATGTTGTGGGATGTTCTTGTAGAGCCTGCGCGTAAAATTCGGATCGGGAACAAGCTCTATTTTGGAGAAGACCTGATGGCTGAAGTGATAGATAACACAACATCAAGAGGCCGGACGATCCGGTTCCTGTATGATGGACCTAATGAAGATCTATACAAACGCCTTGACGAAATCGGTGATATGCCTCTTCCGCCATATATCAAGCGCGAGCCTGTCGAAGAAGATAAGGAGAGATACCAGTCTATCTTTGCGAAAGAACGGGGCGCTGTTGCAGCACCCACTGCAGCTATGCATTTTACTGAAGAACTCGTTAAAAAAGTGGAGAAGAAAGGAGCTGAATTTTTGCCTGTAACGCTTCACATTGGATGGGGAACGTTCCGAAATGTTGAGGTCGAGGATTTAACAAAACACCGCATGGATTCTGAGAACTACCTGATTTCGAAAGATACGTCAGACAAAATAAATAAAGCGCTGAAGAGCAAAAAGAGCAAGGTTATTGCCTGTGGAACATCCGCAGTTCGGGTCATTGAGACCAGCGTGATGGCAAGCGGGATGTCGAAACCCGGTACGGGCTGGACGGATAAATTTATCTATCCTGACTATCCCTTCAAGCTCACAGAAGCAATTATTACAAACTTTCACCGGCCAGAATCAACGCTCTTAATGCTTGCCGCCGCTTTTGGTAGTTATGATTTCATTATGAAAGCCTATGAAGAAGCCCAGGAGAAGGATTACAGGTTCTTTTCATTCGGGGATGCAATGCTGATTCTATAAAGCGGGCAAATTTGTGAAAGATCCATCTTTTTCGCTGATTTTACCTGCAGCCGGAGCGGGCAAGCGTATGGGCACGGATATCCCAAAACCATATCTCATGCTGAAAGGAAAGACTGTTCTCGAGCGTACGCTTTCCTGTTTTCAGGGTGTACGTGAGTTGAAACAGGTGATTGTGTCCACGTCGGATGCTTACAAAGAGCAAACCTCAGAATTGCTGAATACTCTTTTTAAAGGTGTTGATACAGTTGTGGTATCAGGCGGAAAACGGCGGCAGGACTCAATATATAACGCTTTTCAGGAAGTTTTAGCTACGGTACGTTATGTGGCTGTTCATGATGCGGTAAGGCCATTTGTTAAGATGGATAAAATTACGCGCTGCCTGAATATGGCTTCGGAGAGCGGTGGGGCTATACTTGGCGTGCCGGTAAAAGACACGATCAAGCAAGTAACTGCTGATGGATTCATTCATGGTACGCCTGACAGATCCCTGTTGTGGCAGGCACAGACACCTCAGATTTTCAAAAAAGATCTGTATGAAAAAGCGTTTAAATTTGCACAGCAAAAGAACGCTGATGTAACGGATGACGCATCACTTTTTGAAGCGTTTGGCAAAGAAGTGCGAATAGTGGAGGGGGATCGCGAGAATTTTAAACTGACCTACCCCATCGATTTCAAAATCGCAGAAATGCTGGTGGACACTTTTAAACCTTAGGTGCTCTTCATGAATGTCAGAATTGGTGTTGGATACGATGTACATGCCTTGGTTGAGGATCGCCCTTTGATTCTCGGAGGCGTCAAAATTCCATTTGAGTCAGGGCTGAAGGGACATTCTGATGCTGATGTACTTCTCCACTCTATAACAGATGCACTTCTCGGAGCAGCTGCACTCGGTGATATCGGCAAGCACTTTCCGGATACAGATGCTCAGTTTAAAGGTGCTGACAGTATGAAGCTACTCTTAAACATTCGCAAACGACTAGAAAAAGAAGGCTATACCATCGGTAATTTGGACGCTACAATCATTGCAGAAGCTCCAAAAATGCAGGAATACATATTAAATATGAGAGAAAATATTGCAGAAACACTTAGGTGTGATCTCTCTCAGGTATCTGTAAAAGCGACAACAAATGAAAAGCTTGGGGCAATTGGCCAAGGACAAGGTATTGCTGTTCATAGTGTAGCATTGATAATAAAAGAGTAACGCGCTGAAATGGAAGTATATATCGATCAGGCTGTTAATTGGATTCTTACGCTGTCACCTGCGAGTATTTATTTCATTTTTTTGATTGTAGCCTATGCTGAGAATGTGTTTCCGCCTATTCCGGGTGATGTACTTGTTGTTTTTGGCGGTTATCTTGCGGCTGAGCAGATCATCAGTTTTAACGCAATACTCTCATTAACCACTGTCGCGTCCGTATTAGGTTTCATGAATATGTATGCGTTTGGGTATTACTTTGGTGAGAAGATAGACACACACCGGTCTGAATTTTGGCTGATGCGAATCATCGATGTAAAATATTTTGACCGCTGTAAGCGGTGGATGCACAATTACGGTCAGGCAGTTATTGTAGCTAACCGGTTTCTTGCAGGAACGCGATCTGTAATTGCCGTTACCGCAGGTTTAACGAAAATGAAAGCTGTCACAACTGTTTTGAGTTCATTTGTGAGCTCAATTACCTGGAATTTTATATTACTTTGGTCCGGCTGGTTTGTCCACGAGAACTGGATTGTTATTGGAGATTACCTGAATATATATGGCTGGAGCATCCTTGCACTTCTCGTACTGATTGTTGGCGGCAGAGTACTTTATACATCTTATTTTAGAGGTAAAGATGACGGCACTGAAAAAGAGGTAAAAAAATGATCTGTTTTTAGTTGACAATTTCTGTAAATGTATCTATTTTTGGAGTCTTTCGGTGATGCGGAAGCGAGATCAGTGTGCCATCGTTAGATATGGGGCACATTGCAGGCACCAGAAGTCTTGATGTGTGCGCAGAACCATTTGTGAGATTTTGATTTCGAACTCTCCGCACTTTTGTTTGAGTAAAAATTTTTTGACTTTATGATCGACCAATGTGAAGCAATGGCTTCTAATCCCGGCAGTTGTTGGGGCGGTTCTATACCGCATTGGTTGAGGCAGTTAACAAAGTAGTAAATTGACATATTGATTAGCCAGTGTAGCTCAGGGGTAGAGCAACGGTTTTGTAAACCGTCGGTCGTCGGTTCAAATCCGGCCACTGGCTCAATTTTTGGGGGGATACCAAAGCGGCCAACTGGGGCAGACTGTAAATCTGTTGTCTTACGACTTCGCAGGTTCGAATCCTGCTCCCCCCACTGAACGATTTTAAATTTTGATAAGCGGGCGTAACTCAATTGGTAGAGTGTCACCCTTCCAAGGTGAATGTTGCCAGTTCGACTCTGGTCGCCCGCTCTCTGATAAAGCCGATATAGCTCAGGGGTAGAGCACTTCCATGGTAAGGAAGGGGTCGTCGGTTCAATTCCGACTATCGGCTCTTCAGGTAGCAGGTTAAACTAACAAACTCAATATAATTATAGATAGTCATGGCAAAGGAGACATTTCAACGTACCAAGCCGCACGTGAACATCGGTACGATCGGTCACGTGGATCATGGGAAGACAACCTTAACGGCAGCAATCACGACTG
>Ga0307966_1003829_pt1 | contig 11251 bp, 12 predicted proteins | sample OrgLakmetagen646_FD_203141 | JGI IMG/M metagenome (GOLD analysis project Ga0307966, IMG submission 203141) | Saline water microbial communities from Organic Lake, Antarctica - #646 | ecosystem: Environmental > Aquatic > Non-marine Saline and Alkaline > Saline | place: Antarctica: Organic Lake... | reverse complement strand
TGTGTGTACATGTGTGAGCTCGAGTGCGTGTGTGTATGATTATGTGTGTCTATGTGTGTGTGTGTTTGCCTGTGGCTGTGTGTCTATGTGTGTGCATGTGTGTATTTTTGTGCGCGTGTGTGTGTGCATGTGTGTGTGTGTGTGTGTGTATATGTATGCGTGCATGTGTATGCGTCTTATAAGTGACTGCCTTAGACAGTACGGAAGAAGAAACACATGCACACACACATTATGGAAGACAGAAACACATGCATCTTCATGAATAAGGCGCTATGTACTCACAACTGTGAATCCGTGAATGAAGAGTCACTTTTCGGAATTACAGTATACTATAGGCTTGAAAGTGCATAATGGCATTAATTCACTTAGCGTATTGCCACGTTGAATTGGAGCACAGCAGCCAAAACCAATGCAAAATGCTCCAAGGCAAAATAAACATAAACATTAATTAATTAATCTATAGTAAAAATGCAAGTGGTTTGTGGGCACGCAAACGTGCTGTATCCTCGTGGCCTGCAAGCCGGACGCCCCCTTGCTCCTCTCACTCCCAGACCAGTTGGAACCTTTCTAGAAAGGTCTGGGGTCATTGTTAATGGAGCTCCAGCCAGTACAGAGGTAAAAGTTGTGGCCGTAAAAAGCAGGGGGTGACACACACACGCACGCACACACACACACACACACACATGCATGTATACACACGCACCTGCACGCACGCGCACACACATACATATACACACATACACACACGCACGCACACACGCACACTTGCTTGTTCGCGAAAAGCGATACATACGCACATAATGGGAGTATGCACTAGCACAAAACATTCGAGGATGTGACAGACGGACCTCAGACAACACACCTGCCAGTAGCATGTGTGCACTCACACAGGTCAAGGAAGCTGCAAAGGAAGCGAAGAAGGAGGCAAAGAAGGAGGCAAAATTAGCTAAGAAGAAGGGGATTAGCCCAGAGCAGCCCCAGCCAACAACTCAAGACTCCCAAGGTGCTGCTGCAGAGCAAGCTGCTGTATCACAGCAGCAGGGAGGCGCTGAAGCCCCTCCCCCGGGCTCCAGCATGGAGGTTGTGGATGAGTCTGAAGACACAGGAAGGGGGGCGGCAGGCTCCTCTGGCATTTCCTCGGGCGTCCGCCTTCAACAGGTGTGTGTGTGTGTGTGTGTGTGTGCACGTGTGTGTTTGTGCGCGCGTGTATGTGTTTGTGTGTGCGTGTGCGTGTGCGTGTGCGTGTGCGTGTGCGTGTGTGTGTGTGTGTGTGTGTGTGTGTGCGCGCGCGTGCGAGCAAGGTGATGTGGCTGTGGTGCAATTTTTTGTCTGCAAGAACTCACAAATTATTAAAGCATGTTTTCGCTGGTAAGCTCATGTGCCAGGGTTGCATACATTCCACCAATCTTCTCACACCTTCCTCTTCGTTCTGCCTTCCTTTTTTCATCCAGATCGCGGTGACCTTCAAGAACCAGCAAGTGCTCAGCAACTGTTCCTGGGAAGTCAAAAAAGGGGAGCGCGTGGGCCTTGTGGGTACGTTCTGACAGGAACTAGGCAATTAATAACTAATGTAGGACTACCAGGGAAACAGACCTGTATGTATGTACACATGGATTTTGAGGCTTGATTATTTTTGTCACAGATGCAGTTGTTATTTACGTGAGTAACCAGCAGGAGGCTACAACAGTTCAATGCTTCTGTGGGTGCTTATAAAAGTGCAAAATGTCATATGTGTGCCTATAACATAACCAGGCTTGTGCTCAGACGCCGTATTAGAGAGCAATTTTGACCGTAATACCGTAACTGTATTATATTATGCCGTATCATACTGCTCAACGACGGTGGAATTGGCTAGTACGGTCTCAAACCGTACTAATACGGTCAACAGTATTTTGCATTTTTGCAGGGAAAAAAGAGGCCCAGTGTTCAATTCTCGGTTAGAACTGCGTTTTTTGCTTGTTCCCCCCAATTTTTTTGCTTTTCCCTTAATAATAATTATAACAGAGCATTTACTTTAAAAATTGGAGATGTGAAAAACAACATTAATATCGTGTAACCATGCCATGAGCCTTTAGTGCAAAAAAAGGCAATTTCTAGCCTTTTACACCATACCGTAATCTGTGCCGTATTTTACCGTCTAGACGGTAATATACAGTCGCCAAAATTCGAAACTACCACGTCTTTTTTAAAAAGACGGTCTGTACCGTACTTAGTACTGTACATTTTGAGCACAAGCCTGAATATAACAGAACACATTGTCAGTCCAGCGGTTTGTGTATACTGTCCAGGGGGGAATCCTACAGGCCGACCTTGTCAGTGTGTTGGAGAGGGGAGGGGAGGAAGCCAAAAAAGAAAAAATAGTTTTTGTATACTATTATACAATTAGTATAGTATACGATTATTATACCTATTATCCGTCCGTATATCGATCGAGTGATTTGTATTACGAATAATGTACGACTAGTATACTATACTTTTATTCGTATACTAAATACGTATAATACGTACATCAATGTGAGCAGGGTCATTTTCAGGCCTCTAGGTGTGCACTGATGCACCAAAAAAGTCTAGTTCTCAACCTTGCAACTTGTTGCAGCGCTCACTAGGATTGTATATGGCCGTAGCCGTGCTTAAAAAAGAGGGTACAAGTGATGCATGGAATGTCTCTGCTGCAGGCTTCACTCAACACGGTTGTAAGAAGAGCCAAGCTGCTTGTGTGTGTGTGTGTGTGTGTGTGTTGATTTGAGTAAGGAGCGGCCTCGGTCTTGCAGAAGATTAAGGCATGCTCTGTTGATACATGGCTCAGTAAGCGAAGTAAGAGCTATCGCCTGTCCTTAGGCAGCGCTTGCTTGTGCTGTGTGTGTGCAGTGTGGGTAGGGCTGTGGTGTTTTATGACGTCGCACCAGACTTCTGAACTCCACCACCTGCTGCGTGTTCATGTGTGCGTGTGCGTGTGTGTGTGCAGGTGTGAACGGGGCAGGCAAAACCACACAGCTGCAGGTCATCCTGGGTAAAGTGCAGGCAGACTCCGGGGAGGTCATCAAGGCAAAACGAAGCATGAAGATCGCGTACCTAGCGCAAGTGAGTGCTGTGTGTGCGTGTGAATGCGCGCATGCTTGTGTTATCCTTTCTGTTTGTGGCAATTGTATTTTTTTGTCTTCTACACGCAGAGCCTCAGTGCAGGTCGACACTGGGAAGGTGCCAGAAACACACACACACACACTTTCTTATTGTTGCTGACCCAGATGAAAATCCATGTATCGTCCTGCTGCGATCACTGTCAAGCGTGTGGCTGTTTTATGCCTCACATTTTGGGTACCCCAAACTTCTTTTCTTTTGCTCCCTATGTGGTGTGGCAGTCTGTCGCTTCTGGTTTTGTTCAAACTTTCACCTTATTTCATTGCTATGTCCAGGGGTTTAACGCTTCTGACGTTGCCCCCAGACTTCTTTTATATGTTAGGCAAAGCCCCCCTCGTGGGGGCATGAGCCCCTAGCGTTGACTCCTGCCCACCACACTTCACACAGGCCTCCCCTCACTCACCCAGGCCACCCCACGGGCCGAAACTTTACATAGGATCCTAACCAAAACCTTTACCAGGGCCGATGTATTCTGGGACCCTGGGGTGCAGTGAGTGATGATGTAGAGCAAACTTTTGTTTTTGGGGGGTCCAGACCTCAGGCCCACCCAGGCCCACCCAGGGCACCTCCCGGGCTGAGACTCAACATAGGCTCCCGACCAAATTCTTACCAGGGCCGATGAATTCTGAGACCCTGGGGTGCCGTGCGTAAAGTTTTGGAGCTAATTTTTCTTTCTGGAAGCTTCAGGAAGCTGCCCAGTATTCCTCAGCCGGGCCCCCAGACCACTTCCTGCTGGTGCAGTAATTATCGGCACACTTCCCTGGATGCGGATGCTGTGTCAGGAGCCCTTAGTTGTGGTCTGGCTGTAAAGTTCACGGTTGACCATGCAAGCAGAATCACTTAATACTAATTTCGATGGGCTATATGATTTTAGTTTAGTCAATTGCTCATGACGCACGGAAGCTTGCTTGGACGGGATCCTTCAGGAACGCGATCTGTGTTTCGTGGGGCATGGAGCGCACAGTGCAGGTGTTTGCTGCGCACTGTGTGTTGAAGCAGAGTTCAGACATCATGGCCAGCCTGGGCACCATGCTCGCACCTGCCCTCTCCACAGACAGGGAACAGCAGCAGCAGCACATCCTCACACCTGCTTCAACAAAGGATGCTCTAGCACAGCATCATGCGCACGCACCACTGCAGCGTCTGTGGGGCAGCAAGGCACACACATACAGGCTAGCACTCACATACGCGCACATACACGCACACATAGAAATACACACGCATGCGCACACATATACACATACAAACACAAACGCGCACGAATACTTACAGGCGCATACACACACATACACATGCACACGCACAAATACACAGACACACGCACGCGCACACAAACAAACGCACAAACACACAGGCACACACACGCACAAACACGCACGCACACACACACTCACGCACACATGCATATGCATGCACATGTTGCATGCATGATGGGCTTCGCCAACTTTTCAGCGTCGCTAGCGACGCTCCCACACACTTGTCCCTACATGGTTAAACTTTTACCTTTTTTCTTTGCCAAGGTCCAGGGGTCTAACGCTTCTGGATTTGCCCCCAGACTTCTTTTATTTTTTTCTCTACACGGTTCAGGAGTAAAACGACTCCAAATATCATACAACTGATCAATGAGGAGATCTGGGGAGTGGTTACAAAGAAGCCTGACAAGTTCTGGTTCCTTCCTTGTGCACGTGCCTTCCTTCCTGTCCTTTATTCTTTCAAGCGTGCAGTGCAACACTGATCTGCGTCCTCTTTTGCCACACAGCGCCAGCCTTACCATGCTATGCACATTACTCCATTTCGTTAAAGGAGACGTCGGCGCGACCCCTAGCACACTGTGTGAGAGGAATCGTGTCTGATCGCCACTTTTGTCTTCACCATGTATGCCATTTTTGTTTTGATGCAGGAGTTTGAAGTGGATCCAAGCGCACTGCGCAAGAGAGATTTTACTTCAGACTTCTGCTTTCATCCCCGCCATGTATACTGTTTTTGCGGGAGTGTGGGAAATCCACCCTCCCGTTCATACTCCCCTCCTTGCTGTGTACGCTACCTTTGTGTTGCAGGAGTTTGACGTGGACCCAAAGCGCACTGTGCGAGAAGAATTTTACCAAGTGTATGAGCAGCAGGTCAAGGTGGGTTATTCATCAGATCTGTGTATTTTTATGCATTTGTTCGACTCGTAGGAAGGGGCAGCTGCAGGAGCATGGGATGGTTGCGACATGTGTGTGCGGACCACGTGACGGTCGTAACATGTATATACCTGTAACAGGTATTAGTGTTTCAAGCAACATCCAGTCCCTGCAGCAGTGGCTAAGATGGAAAAAGCTCACCCTGCATTTCTGTCCAGGTGTCTTGAACGCATGTTTTTGTGTATGGATACCTGTTTGGATGCATCTACTTGTTCCGAGGAAAATGTGCTCGTCAGATCCATATTGTATCAGGAACAATGCTGCAATGTCAAGAAGGGCTGCCTGCCTACACACACATTAGAAAATGAGGACTGAAACTGATCATATTGCGCTTAATGCAAAAGTTAGCAACATAAAGTTCTAAATATCCAAGGGAGAGATTTGTCAGCCAGGCGACAAGGTTGCATAATTTGCTTCCATGTACAAGCACGCTTGTGAAGTGCATCATTGTATTCAAGCCGCCGAGCAGCAGTAGCTATTGCTAGGTGTGCAAGCCATAGGGATGGCGGATCAATTCAAACTTTTTCACATGTGTGCACACACAAACTGCTGTATACAACAGGCTGTTGTTAGCTGATAGAAAACATCTGACGATTCGCATAATGTTTGCGTACTGCTTTGCTCACACAAAAGTATGTACTGTACGGTACCGTAACAAATGCGAGGTTTGAAAAACCCAATTAATAAATCCCAATGCGAGCAATGCGAGGGGGGCAACACAATTAATAAACGTAATGCGAGCCTATGCAAGGGCCTTCTGGCCCTTTGAGCTGCACCATGCGTATGCACGCGCGTGTGTGCGTGTACGTGTGTGTGATTGCCCGTGTATGCGTGCGTGTGTGTTTGTGTGTGTGTGCGTGCACGTACGTGTGTGTGTGCGTTGCGTACATGCGTGCGTGTGTATACGGTTGCGTACGTACATGCGTGCACACATTGTGTACTTGTGCGTGCGTGTGTGTGTGTGTGCGCGCGCATGTACGTGTGTATGCGTACGTGTGTACGTACGTGTGTGCGTGCGCGTACATGTGTATGTGTGTGTTCGTGCGTGCGGGTACGTGTGTGTGCGCGCGTACGTGTGTGTGCATGCGCATGTGAAGGGATTCAAGACGCCCTTCCTCTTGGTGTCCTTCCACCCCAAGAGAGCAAGAGAGGGCCAGCCTCCTGAGTTGTTTGTCCCCCTTGAGGGCCTTGAGGGGCAGCTTGGAGGCTTTCTCGGCCTGTCCCCACTCAAAATTTATTAATGAACCCCAACGCGAGCTTCGCAAGGCCCTTGTAAGTTGAATATGTTATGTGCTCGCAACACACCGCGAGGGGGTGGAAACGTTTGCAGTACGCGGTGATATAAGTACCGTACGTTAAACTATACTGCTCACACATTAGCTTGCATACTGCAATGTTTATGCATAGCTTTGTGCTCTGCATTGTTCACACATAGCATTGGGTATTGCTTTGAGTACAGGCTGTCAAGCGCCAGGAGGAGCTGTCTGTGCAGCTAGAGAATTCTGGGGACAATATGGAGAGGATGCAATCCATCCTGGATGAGCTGGACAAGCTCAATAATAAGGTGGGCCCAAGTGTGATCGTGCTCAGACATACATAGGGATATGCATATGCCTTTGCACGCACGCACGCACTCACACATACTTACATTCTTATACACATACACTTTACTCTTTCCCCCAAACACACTGCGATTGCCTACTCAACAAATCAATTAGCACTAAGCTGACCCAGCATGCTTGCTCTGAGGATGCACCCTCTGCTTCAAGAGTCTAGCTCAAATCCAATAAAAAAGATGCATCCACAATTTGAGGATGCCTTGGATATAGATTCGTGATGATACTCATGTTTTCAACTTCCTGAGTCACTCAGCTAGTTTACATAGAGGTAGTCACTTCATGGGCGGTCATTACCACGAGCATGCACGTTTTTTAAGATTTACCAGCCCTGAGCTTTGCAGGTCATTGACATGGACGTTGACCTGCTGGACAAGAAGATTGACCAGATGATGCCAGAGCTGGGGTTTAGGTGAGCAGAGGGGCACAGAGAAGGAGGAGGAGGCACAGGGATAAAATGGCTTAGCTGCTGCAGCTTCTGTGGGGCTTCTCCATGGTCATTGAACAACACAGCCTGTATGACACAACTAACACTGTGGAGTTTGCACACACAGAAGGAAAAAGATATCACCAAACAGCACCTGTCAAACATCGGGTATACGCACACACCGTAATCGTGAAAATACAAAGCGGGCTGCCCTCTCACACACAAACTTTGGGTACACACGTGGCTCATAGCATGCTCGCTTACAAATTTGCAGGCAAGTAGATAACGAGCGCCTTGTGGCTTCATACTCTGGAGGCTGGCAAATGCGCATGTGCTTGGGGAAGATGTTGCTGCAGGTGTGTATATGGGTGTGTTTGTGTTTGCCAGGGTGTGCATATGAGTGTGTGCTTATGTGCATGTGCGTATGAGTGTGTGTGTGCGCGCGCGTGTGTGTGCATGTGCGTGTGCGTGTGTGTGTGTGTGTGTGTGTGTGTGTGTGCACGTGCGTGTGCTTGTATGTGCATTTTTGTTTGTCATCATTTGCACTAACAAATTGAAAACTCACAATGCGATAAAACAACTATCAACTCTCTAAGTTGCTGCTGGTATATTAGGCTCGCACACACACAGTTACACACACACACATGAACAGGAGCCTGATTTGTTGCTGCTCGATGAGCCTACCAATCACTTAGATCTGGATGCGGTGGAGTGGCTGGAGGGCTACCTTAAGCAGCAGGAAGTGCCTATGGTGGTGGTCAGCCATGATAGAGAATTCCTGGACCAGGTGCGGCTGTGTGTGTGCGTGTGTTTGTGTGTCTGTGCACGCACAAAGACCATAATTGTGCAGGTGTACGGGCTCAATTTTGTCTGTATTCATGCCAGAGTGTTCTTGACGTGTGCTTTACTCACATCTAACAACAGTGGAGGAATGAAATGGTACTTCAGGTGTCCCTGTTCTTATAACCTCGTATACCTTCAGGTGTGCACCAAAATTGTGGAGACGGAGCGAGGGGTGTCCACCACGTTCAACGGCAACTACACGCAATTTGTGAACAACAAGGTACGCGTGTGTCGTTGGTCACTGCAAAGGCATGTGTGTAATATCGCTGCAGTGACATGTGGTCCAGGTGTGTGTGTGTGTGTGTTTTTATCACACAGGCAGTGGTCAGTGTGAGCGATTTGTTTTCCAGAAGTGTGTGCCTGCTGGCTTCTCTTTGGGTTCCTCAAAAAGTGAACCATCAATATACATTAGCAAGGCCAGAGCAAAGGTACCTGTGTGGATACATTAATGCCATTACATATGTAGATACATTTGTGCCATTGCACGTGTGGATGCATTTGTGCCAGTACAAATGTGTGTGTGTGCGTGTGTGTGTGCGTGTGTGTGTGTGTGTGTGCAAGGTTTGCACTAATAATTATGCACAAATTCATAAACATGTGCACGGGCCTGGTTGTTCCAAGTTTGACTAGCTCAAAAGAGAGGTGAGCCCTGCACGCATTTGCGCGCTAATTGTTTCTCTTATTTCCCTCTTGACGCACACAAACACACTTCTGTCTGCCTGGCACTTCGTGCACAACATGTTCTCGGCCACAGAGTGAGCGTTGGGCCCTTCAAATGGTGGCTTACGAGAAGCAGCAAAAAGAGATCGAGAAGCAGAAAGAGATCATCCAGCGCCTGTCAGGTGGCTCTCAGAGTGGGCGCGCAGGGCAGGTGTGTGCTTGAGCGGCCCTGTGTGTGTGATTCTATGTCCTTTGTTTGTGTGCCTCAAACACTGTTGCTGCTGCTCCTGTGCAGCCCTTTGCGTGTGTGTGCATACAGGTGAGGTGCATTATTCTACGTGTGTGTGTTTGTGTGTATTAAGTGTGGTGAGCAGTGAGTATGCATTTTTTTGACGCGCAGTTGCGTGCCTCAAAACACTGTTGCTGCCATGCTTGTGCAGGTCTTGTGTGTGTGAGTACAGCCAGGTGCACCCTAGAATCAGCAAAATGCCTTGACCTGTACACACATGACAATGTATGCCTGGAATTCTACTATTGAGCCTGGTTTTTTGTTATTGAGTAACGTGTACCCTTTTTCAAACAATGTGCCTCAGAAAAGGCCAACAAGGCGCTTGGCCGTGCCGGAGGTCGTTAGTGGTGACAAGACTAGTGCGCTATTGGAATGGTGAAGTGGCATTAGAGCTCACTGGCCTATTGTTAATAAACGCTTTTTCCTCTTCGATTGCCTGCACAACACTCCCAGACTTAGAGAACTCTTTCAATGCTTGCGCGACTGCAGGCCAATAATACACTTTAATGTATTGTCCTTTGTTGCCTGCACGACGCTGCCGGGCTCAGGAAAAAAGTGCTTGCATTGATGTCTTGCCTGCTGCCTGCACTAACCGCAGGCTGAGAAAGTGCTTGCTCGCATCAAAGAGGAGGGCCTCATCCCAAAGCCCTTCACGGAGAAGAAGCGCTCTTTCACGTTCCCTCCGGTGGAGAAGATGGGGCAGAAGGTGAGGGCGTGGCGTGCTTAAACGGGACGTCGGACCGCACCTTAATCGTGCCTTCAAAAAGAAGTGTTAGCTGCATCGTGTCATCATTTTTCTATGCATGATGGTCTCAGAACTGTATTAAACCACAAGCTCTTTGTACAGGAAAACTTGCTAAGGTCGGCCAAATTTATACATATATACGGTGTGTATACGGTATTGCAGGGATTCTATCAAATATACAAATATACCGTCACATGTGGCGTATATATGCGGTTCTGGCCAGCCCTACATGCTGCGTTTGGTCGACAAAATGCATTCCACAGTTTATACTTCCTGTCAGTCGCACAACTCGCAGCTCGGCTTGCTGCCAGCCTGAAAGTCCTTTCCTGTTGCGTGTAGGTGGTCAGCATTCAGGGCCTTACGCATGGGTACGATGGGCGGCCCCTGTTCAAGGATGTGACCTTGGACATTGAGAAGGGGGACCGCGTGGCCATCATAGGACCCAATGGAGCAGGTGTGTGTGTGTCTGGGTGTGTGTGAGTGTGCCTGGGTGTGCCTGGGTGTGTGAGTGTGTAAACGTTTATATGTTTATGTATGAGAATGTGAGTGGGTGTGGTTGGGGGGGCAGGGGGCACGCGGTTTGTGATTGCTGGAATGTATGTGTGATATGTGTTTGATTGAGGATGCAGTCAAAGTTATTGCGCGCAGTGTGGCAAAGAAGCTCAAAAATTAGATACCCCTCACAATGGCAGTTTTTGTTAGTTCACTCTGATCACAATGGCATTTATTGTTAGTTCACTCTGATCACAATGTCAGTTTTTGTTAGTTGCTGCCCGTAACACTCGTCACACCTACGCATCCTTTGTACGTCATTTGACTTTTGTATCGCAAGTGAACAAACATTTGTATCGTAAGTGAACAAACACACATTGCACGCACTCAGACAGACAGACGTAACACATAACTCACACTCACGAAAATATGCACACATTTCAAACACACACACTAGTGCACGCAACGCACACAACACACACACACACGCAGCATACTCACACACATGTACACACACACACACTCACACACACACATACATACAAACACACTCAACTCACGCACGCGCACACACATGTATGCATGCAGGCAAGTCCACACTGCTCAGGCTGATCATGGGCAAGGAGAAAGCTCAGCAGGGGCAGGTGCAAATGGGAGAATACAGCATCGTGCCCAACTATTTTGAGCAGAACCAAGCTGAGGCCCTGGACCCCAAGCTCACGGTGCTCAACACCTTGATACAGGTGTGTGTGTTCATGTAATTGTTGTTGGCATGGGTGCTTGTTGGGTCTGGTTCTGGTCTGTGTTACAAGTAAGGACGGGACGGGTCATGCAATAAGTTGTAAGCAATGGGTAATA
>Ga0307966_1003828_pt1 | contig 11252 bp, 7 predicted proteins | sample OrgLakmetagen646_FD_203141 | JGI IMG/M metagenome (GOLD analysis project Ga0307966, IMG submission 203141) | Saline water microbial communities from Organic Lake, Antarctica - #646 | ecosystem: Environmental > Aquatic > Non-marine Saline and Alkaline > Saline | place: Antarctica: Organic Lake... | reverse complement strand
GATATGTCAAGTACTGTTGCAGTTTCTTCTATGGTCATATTGGCAAAAAACCTACACTCCACTATTTTTACTTGTTTACTGTCTCTTTTTTCTAAGTCTGTCAAGACTTCATCTAACCTTAATAATTCATCTGAGCATTCATCAGACAAATTAATCTTTTCTTCCCATTCCTCAAAACAAACATGTTGTGCGTCCCGTCCTCTTTTGATGGCATTCTTTCTACGTGCGGCATTCAATAATATGTGACGCATGGCTTTACCTGCTACACCATAGAAATGAGCGCGGCTATTCCAATTGGCTTCTGAATTTATAATTTTCAAATATGCTTCATGTACTATGGCCGTGGTGTTCAATGTTTCTATTCCAAAATATTGAAAACGGATTCTATGAGCAATATGTCGTAATTCACTGTAAATTATAGGGAAGATCTTATTGTAAGCATTCATATCCCCTTGATTTACCTGAACCAGTATCTTTGTTATTTCTCCTTGATTTATCATAATATTTCGATAAATATAACAAATTAAATGTACTCATCTGCTAATTATTAAGATAAAAGAAAGATTTTCGAATAAAGTTTACATAAACAGATTAAGTACACTATTCTGGAAACGAATATTTGAATGTCTGTTATGAAAAAACTTAATTGAGAACAAAAAAGCGCATAGCAACGAGCAAAAAAAAATTTTATTACTGACATTCCAACCTTTTTCACATTTCTTCTGTCACTATAAAATAAATCGAAAAATATTTTTGTGATGTAAAATCATTTGAATACTTTCGAAGCTATAAAAGAATGTTATACCTCTAAAATTTGACGCTATAGAATAAACTTTTACCAAACTAAACAAGGTGTTTTAAGATGAATAGTCAAAAAACAAAGCTGGACGACAGCCAATTGGTCGGTCAGTATATCAATGGTAATGAAGTAGCGTTTGAAGAATTAGTAAACCGCCACAAGTCTAGAATTTTCACAACTATCTACATGATTGTTAAAGATCAGTACGTAGCTGAAGATTTAATGCAAGAAGTTTTCATAAAGTCTATACGAACTTTGAAATCTGGTCGTTATAACGAGGAAGGTAAATTTTTGCCCTGGATTTTAAGAATTGCACATAATTTAGCAATTGATAAGTTCAGGAAAAATAAAAGGTACCCTACCATCGTTATGGATGATGGAAATAGTGTATTCGAAACCCTCGAATTTGCAGAAGGCACTTTTGAGGACGCACAAATGAAGAAAGATGTGCATAAATCGCTTCGAAAACTGATAGCGGAATTGCCTGAGGCACAAAAGCAAGTGCTTATCATGCGTCATTACATGGACATGAGCTTTAAGGAAATTTCGGATCAAACGGGCGTTAGCATCAATACTGCATTAGGTCGAATGCGCTATGCCCTCATTAATTTGAGGAAAAAGATGCAACAATATAATATAGCCTATGACCAAAATTTTTACTCATGACGATTTAATCCGATATGTTTATGAAGAAACAGAGCCGGAAGAAAATCGGCAAATCGAACTAGCCTTAAGCGAGGACATGGAGCTCTTGGAGCAATACCATGAATTATTATGGCTGAGAAAGCAAATGGATGGGGGAATGATGAGCCCTTCAGAAAAAACCATCAATACTATTTTAGAATATTCAAAAGCTGTTAATTTGCATCCTGTAAAGGAATAGCAAATGACAAGAAAAGAACGCTACGAAGCATTTTTAGAATATTTTTCTAAAAACCAACCACAAGCAGAAACGGAATTACATTATGAAAATCCGTACCAACTGCTTGTGGCTGTTATTTTATCTGCACAATGCACAGATAAGAGGGTAAATATTGTTACGCCCGCACTTTTTGAAACGTTTCCCACTCCAGAGCATTTAGCCAACTCACATTTTGACGAGGTTTTACCGTATATCAAGAGCATTTCCTTTATGAATAATAAAACCAAGCATTTGCTGGGCATGGCGAAGATCTTGGTTGAAGATTTCAATTCTGTTGTACCGGAATCCATAGAAGATTTACAAAAAATGCCAGGAGTCGGTCGGAAAACAGCCAATGTTATTGCTTCTGTGGTTTATAATAAACCCGCAATGGCCGTGGATACGCATGTTTTTAGGGTTTCCAAAAGGTTGGGATTGGTCAATCAAAATGCCAAAACACCACTGGAAGTAGAAAAAACTTTAATAAAACATATTCCCTCTGAGTATGTGCATGTTGCGCATCATTGGCTGATTTTACATGGAAGATATGTTTGCGTGGCAAGAAGGCCTAAGTGCGAGGAATGCAAAATCACGCATTTATGTAAATACTTTGAGAAGAGTAAACCGTTGAAAAACATCCTGTAAATATGCTTCTAAAAACCAATTTGAAATATTTAGCATTGGTTTTAGGCCCTCTACTTTTTATTACCATACAAGTTGTTAATCCTCAATTTTGGTTTCCTGAAATCGGCTGGGATGTATTTTCCATAGCGCTATGGATGATTATATGGTGGATATTTGAAGCAATCCCAATTTTTGCCACTGCACTACTGCCGATGATTTTATTTCCCAGTACTGGAGTATTTGGTCTTGCGGATGCTACTTCGCCTTATGCAAGCCCGATTATTTTCTTGTTTATGGGTGGATTTATGTTGGCACTCGCCATGGAAAAACATCAACTCCACAGGAGAATTGCACTAAATTTAATACGATTGACCGGTACTAATGCAAATGGAATCATTTTAGGTTTTATGTTGGCCACTGCTGTCCTCAGTATGTGGATTAGCAACACCGCTACAGCAGTGATGATGTTGCCAATTGCTCTTTCCGTAGTGAAATTATTGGAAGCGCACGAGAATACGTTTTCCGGATTCAACCGCTTTAAAACAGCCCTATTTTTGGGCATAGCCTATTCTGCAAACGTTGGAGGAATGGGAACAATTATTGGAACACCTCCTAATGTAGTGTTGGTAGGCTTGGTAAAAAGCATACTGGGTAAAGATATCAGTTTTGTTAGTTGGTTAATTATAGGAATCCCGACCGTAGTTGTGATGCTAATTATTATTTATCAAATGCTTACCAAAGTACTTTTTCGACATGGCATCACTAAAATTGAAAAAGCAGAATTATTTATAGGTCAGGAATTAAAGAAATTAGGTGAGTGGAGTAAGGAGGAAAAGTGGATATCCATAATATTTGGACTGACCGCCTTTTGTTGGATAGCAAAATCGCAAATCAATTCAATCTTAGGAGTAGATATATTAAATGATACCGTTACAGCTATGTCTGGTGGACTGGCTACATTTTTAATCCCGCTTAATAAAACAGGGAAAATGCTGATGAACTGGGATGATATGAAAAATCTTCCATGGGGGATTTTGATTTTATTTGGAGGAGGGATGGCTCTCGCAAAAGCAATGGAAACCGCAGGATTTGTAGATATGATTGGCGAAGCCATCAGCCACTATCAAGATATTCCTGTATGGTTATTGTTATTAATTTTAACTGCTTTGGCATTATTCTTAACTGAACTAATGAGTAACGTAGCACTAACTACTATAGCCATTCCGATGGTTTTGAGTATTGCTGGTGGTTTGAATGTGGATCCCTTGTTATTGGCAATACCTGTTGCCATGGCTACTAGCTGTGCTTTCATGATGCCAATCAGTACACCTCCCAATGCTATTGTTTTTTCAAGTGGTTACATCAGTATAAAACAAATGGTAAGAGCAGGGATTTTATTGAATCTTATTGCTGTAATTGTGTTGGTTATTGCAGGATATTTTCTGGCACCTTTCATAGGGGGCTAGGGTTTGAAAATAGCAACTCTGAAGAAGGCGAGACGCCAGTATTTCCACCATCCATAAGCAGAGATTATTGCTGGCTGAGACTAAAACCCTACAGCCACACGTTCCTTGATCACTCTTTTATTTCCTTCCGCAGTAAAAAGCTCAAAATAAATAACATAATATCCTGTTCTTACTTTTCTGCCATTAAAATCCACTCCATCCCATCGAAAAAAACCTGAAGTGCTAAGCGTTTCATTGTTCGCTAATGTATTTACCATCGTCCCCTTCAAATCAAATATTTTTACTGTTGCTTTATTGCCTGCGTCATCCAGTTGATAATTAATCAAAGTGAAATTTCTACCCGGCTGATTGTGCGCAAAAGTTTTGGGATTTGCTTCGATACTTCCAAAGCTAATGTTCTCAGTAGTTAATTGAGAATTCTCTAGACCAGGAGTAGCATAACCTGCCGCTGATGCAGCGGAACTCCAAGAATCCAATTCATTGATAGGTGCTTCAGGATTGATTCTTTCCAAAGAAACACCATCAATTGTACGTAAAAATGGTAAATGCCAATCATCTGAGTACTCGAAATATTCTTCCAATGATTGATTGGCTGATTGCACTCTTACCGTTCCTTCTCCATTTGTTAGAGTAGGCAAATTAGCTTGCACAATATTTTCCTGAACGTGCGAAATAGGATAATCCTTTATTACGCTAGCTTTATCAGGAGTTAACACTAAATATTGCCCCGGAGCAATGATTAAATTTTCATTTTCTAAAATCAGTTTTTCCTCACTATTGCCTTCCACTACCCAAGAACTTAGGTTAATGAATTTGTCAGATATATTCAGCAACTCAATAAAATCCGCTCCTCCCGCCCTTTGATCATATAGCACTTCATTTAACACAATATCGCCTTGTACTGGCGGCTCTGCCAAAGCAAAATACACATGATTACCCTCTGAAATGATGATATTCCCCACACAGTCTGTTAAATTATTGGCTTTAAATCTGTAGTGGACTTTTACTTTCAAATCATCTGCTAAAGTTAACTTTACCGCATCTAAATCATGAATATCCACACTTTCAATTCTAATATCAGGACTAATCCTGAATTGACTTCTTCTGATTTGAGTGATATCGATCGCTTCGTTAAAATAAGCAAATACTTCTTTGGCATTTGGTGCAAAAGCTTTCACCAAATGCGGTCCAACCCGATCAGCATTTTCTTCTGAAACAGAGCTTTCTGTTCCTGGTGTTCCTTGTGCATCTGCAGTTGAAGCTCGCCAGTTGGAAATGCCTAAACATGGATTTTGGACATCAATCATTTCCAACGACCAACCTCCTTCGTCATACTTAAAATTTTCCTTATACCAATTATCCCTATACAAAGCTTGGTTAACAATAGCTTCATCTGTAATCAGTTGCAAATCATCCCCTCGATTGTTCAAGTTGGTCCAAGGACTTAAACCGATTACTCTTGCATAAGGACTTAAATCCTCCACAGCCGAACTTGGGGCCAAAAGTAAATATTCTCCTGCTTCAATATAATTTAATCCCAATTCCACTGTATCTCGTTCATCCATAAAATTGACATCTACAAGAGAAAGTAGTTTTTCAGTAGGATTATGGAGCTCAACATATTGTCTGTTAGGTAATTCTTGATCCTCATTAGGATTTGCCATGATTTCTGTGATGACTAGATCATTAAAACCGGGTTTAGCAGGACTAGTCAAGATAACCTCTTCCTGAAAATTCAGGATAAGGTTTCCTGACAAATCTGAAATACTGTCCAAAGTTAAACTATATGGAAAACCAGGAATCCAATCGTTTTGCCAAATCAAAACCACTTGATTTTCACTCCAAATTTTGGCTTCAAATACGGGGATATCAGGGGATAAATCATAATTTTTCAAATCCTCTACACTTAATGTATCCAAAGGCTCATCAAAAGTCAATAATAATATAGAGTCAGAAAGAAATAATAAAGAATCTACTTGAGGCGAAATGATATCATATAAAAGGATTGAACTTAGGCTTTCAGACATATTACCATTGCAATCCTCCACTTCATTAACGATGATTTTATAGTTAATATCATTTACTAGCCCACTAGCCAAATTTAATCTTACTGAACTATCAGCTCCGTCCTCTACCAAAACTTCGATAATTTCAATTTCAGGAGCCAGATTGTATTCCGCATTTAGTAAAGAGTTTAGATCCATGCTTTTATCAAACAGGATTTGCAATTGGCTTGGCGAAGTTGCTTTAAAAGAAACAATTTCTGGAGCATTACCAGTAGATTCTACATCTAATATGCTATTCCTACTTCCTGGACTTCCTCCACCAGGCGCTTCCGATGCTCGCCAATTGTTTTGGTCGAAACATGCCAAATTTGGATTTATGATTTCAATGGAATAGCCGCCCTCTGATTTTTCCTCATCATGGTACCAGCTTAAATCATAACCAAATCCATCGATTTGAATACCTTCAGCATTCGAGATGGTCACACTATCACTTCCATTATTCAAAGCTCTCCATGAAGATGGAATTAGCACTTCGCCAAATTCAGCATACATTATCTCTGCGGATGAAGGTGCTAAAATTACATATTCTCCAGGACCTAAAACGTGGGAAGACAATTTCCCTGAAGAGGAAGTATTATCTGAAATTTCCCAATCAGCTAAATCTATAAACTTGTCAGAACGGTTATAGATTTCCACAAATTCTTCATCTGGCAATCCTAAGACCGGGGTCGGATCTGGCAAGAATTCACTGATTATAATGTCCCCAATTTCTGCCTCCTCCACTTCAAAATAGAAGAACTCTATGGTATCGATTGGAGATATGTTTCCTTCTAAATCGCTAATCTTTTCAATTGCCAGACTATGATTTAACCCACTTTCGAAAGCATCTTCAAAAATTAGCCTAACGGTGTCTTCATTATGATGAATTGTAGAAGGTGAGATTTCTCTTGGGCTTAATAAATAATTGTTGATATCAGTAGCCGTATATTCGTTAATCTCTTCAGAAAATAACAATTGAATTTCCTTCTCATTTAAAATCTCATACTCCAATATCTGTGCAGGAATGGTATCAAAAATATAATCTCCCAAATACACATTGTCAAAATAAAAGCTATTACTTCGGCTAGAAGTGAAATAACATATAAAACCTGTATATCCTGTTTCATTAAAACTGGCTTCTGTCCCATTCGCGATAGTCGTAAAGTTTTCGCCTTTGTTGGGATCAATTGCAATTTCCCAGTTAGCACCTGCATCTCTTCTTACCCTAATCCTCACATCAAAAGCAGAAGCAAAATCTCCGTCTCCTCCTCTCGCAATTAACTGAATATTAGTAGCAGTTCTATAATAAAGGCTGATACCATCATCGTCTCCATTTTCACCAATCTCTAGATAATAAGCCTCCTCGCCTCCTATCGGATTTTCGAAATCGGCTAATTTTTCGGTAGTACTAGCTAAATAAATTTCTGTCTTGTTCGAATTTGAAGGACTGAAATCCAAACTCACATCGAATCTCCATTCTTTCTCACCAATATTTTCGCTTTGCACAAGAGTAGATATATAAGAGGGCTTCCATGGTTCTCCTTGAAAATTTAACTGAAGTTGATAGTTTTCATTTACAATGAAATCATTGGTATCTCCTGTCCATTGGGTCTTATTGTTAATATCTCCATCTGAAAAGTCATCTTGAAGGTTTTGAGCATTTAGGTTGAAATAAGAATAGAAAAATAATATACTGAGGGAAAGTAGGGTTTTTCTCATTAGGTTTTGGCTTGGTTCTGTTTCAAATATGCTATTTTTGAGACTAAATAAAAAAGAAGCAGAGTTGAAATTCTGTAAAGTATAAATATTTGTAAAAATGAAAATAGCTGTTGTAGGCGCCACTGGCTTAGTTGGTGGTGAAATGTTAAAGATTTTGGACGAAAGAAATGTCCAGTTCGATGAATTGCTTTTAGTAGCATCTGCTCGTTCTGCGGGTAAGAAGATGAGCTTTAAAGGTATGGATTATACCATTATCTCCTTGGAAGAAGCAGTAGCAGCCAAACCTGATTTAGCTTTATTTTCTGCTGGTGGCGACACCTCATTAGAGTGGGCTCCAAAATTTGAAAAAATTGGAACTGTAGTTATTGACAACAGTTCAGCTTGGAGAATGAATGACCGCATTAAATTGATAGTGCCGGAAATCAACGGCCATGAAATAACAATCGATCATCGCATCATTGCCAATCCAAATTGCTCTACCATTCAAATGGTAATGGCACTAGCGCCTCTGCATAAAAAGTATAAAATGCAGCGAATTGTAGTTTCCACTTACCAATCTGTAACAGGAACGGGAAAGGCAGCCGTTGATCAATTGATGGACGAAAGAGCTGGAAAAGTCGGGAAAAAGGTGTATCCTCATCCAATTGATATGAACGCATTGCCGCATATTGATGTGTTTTTGGAAAATGACTATACTAAGGAGGAGATGAAGATGGTGAATGAAACCAAAAAAATCTTCAGTGATAATTCTATTGGTCTTTCCGCAACCTGCGTTCGATTACCCGTCATGGGAGGGCATTCAGAATCAATCAACGTAACCTTTAAAAAGGATTTTGATATAGCAAAGGTGAAAGAGATTTTGGCAAATACGCCTGGTGTAATTTTGCAGGATGACCCTAAGAACAATCTTTACCCTTTACCATTAAATGCTCATGGGAAAGACGAGGTTTTTGTAGGCAGAATTCGAAGAGATGAATCTGCTGAAAACACGCTTAACATGTGGGTGGTAGCTGATAATTTACGTAAAGGCGCAGCTACAAATGCTATACAAATTGCAGAGTATATGATAGAGCACAGCTTAGTACATCCTTATGGAATTGAGCAATAAAGAAGAATATTGGAAATTTATAAAAGAGCATGAGCAGGATGACCCTGCTCATTTGGTTTTAAAACAAAAGCAATTTCCAGATTTACCCTTAAAAGAATTAGCCTCTCAAATCGCTTCCCGCCAAAAAGCTCAGTCTAAATTACCTGAGTGGCGTAACCTAAAAATATGGTTTCCACCAAAGCTATCTCTAGAACAATGCAGTTCCGAAGCGACCGCAAAATTTAAGCGTAATTTAGTTTCTGGTAATAGTTTTGCTGATTTAACAGGCGGTTTTGGGATTGACACTTATTACCTTTCAAAAAATTTCTCAGAAAACCATTACATCGAACAGCAGCAGGAATTATGCGAATTGGCTACTTACAATTTCAAAATCCTAAATACTCCAATTAAGATCCACAATACCGATTCTATACAATTTTTGAAATCTCATCGCGAGTCTTTGGACTGGATTTACCTCGATCCAGCCAGGAGGGGAGATCGAAATCAAAAAGTTTTTCTGTGGGATGACTGTAGTCCAAATTTGATAGAACTATTACCCTTGCTGTTTGAGAAATCAAAAAACATCATGGTGAAAGCTGCTCCTATGCAAGATATCAGTAGGGCTATTTTAGAATTAGGCAATAAAGTACAGGAAGTTTATATCATAGAATGGCAGGGAGAGGTAAAGGAATTGCTTTACATTTTAAGTGCAGAAAGCGTAGATTATCCTGAAATACATGCAATTCAGTTATCTGATAATGGCAAACCAGATTCTACTTTTTCTGGGAATAAATTGAAAGAAGCTGAAAGTTCAGTTGAATTTCAATTGCCACAACAATATTTGTATGAACCTTCACCTGCCATGATGAAAGCTGGTTTTTTCAAGCAAATGGTTAAAGCTTTTGATATTTCGAAACTGCATCCTAACACACATCTTTATACTGCTAATAATTTAGCTGAAGACTTTCCAGGCCGATGCTTTAAAGTATTACATAAAATTCCAGTACAAAAAAAAGAAATGAGAAAATACCTACCTGAAATGAAAGCCAATTTAAGTACACGTAATTTCCCTACCCCTATCGCTCAACTCAAGAAAAAATTAGGTTTAAAAGATGGTGGAGAGTTCTATCTTTTTGCTACAACTTTGATGGGGGAAGAGAGGGTTTTGTTGATATGTGAGAAGGTGAAGTGAACACGAGCTGGGAAGCTCGCCTTCAATGTCGTTAAGTTAAGACAATCTTCCTTCTCCAGAATGGGAAGGACTAATGATAGTTTGCCAGCATCGAAAATAGAATAGCATTGATTTTGAATAGGAGGTAGTGATATAGCTCTTTTGTAAGTGATTTCTTCTTATCGCTACCGTCCCACTAGTGATGATTACTGTTGCCTCCGGCAAGGATTAGAAGGTTAATTTAGCCTTTTCAGGATAGGTTTTGAAAGAATAATTTGACTTAATATATGGGCTTTTAGGGTTGAATCTACTCTTGAAAATGCTCCAGAGGAGCGAGTAGTTTCCAGTAGCGGGACGATGGCGGAAGTGCAATCTAGTTAGTTAAGTACAATTCCTTCTAAGTAGAAAAGAATAGATCTCCTTTGGCTGGAGAAGGTAACAAAAAGCTTCACTAAACGACATTGAGTTGTCCTTTCGCAAAGACGCTTGTGCAAGCCATCAATAGACTGAAAGATCACCACTCGCTATAAAGCTTTTTTCCTGCTCTCATAGCAATAAATTGCGTCCGGTCATATACTTTCCCTTGGTCATCTACTAATTCCAAAAGAAAGGATTGATTAGGATCATAGTAATGGTTAAAAGTGATTTTTACATTATGATACGCTACTGAAAGTTTATCATAATCCTTTAGCTGGCTGACCAACTCCCCTTGTTCCGTTTTAAGAAGAATTTTCATATTCTCTAAACTTTCACGAACAGTAAACTTATAATTAAATCTTACCTCATATATCTCTTTTTCTTCAAAGGGTGTCTCCTCTGTTACTTCCATTTCTTGAAAAATTGCTCCAGCATTATCAATCAACTGAATCTTAAAGACTGTTTCTTTTGGATAAAAATCAGAGAATCCAACAATAATACTGTGGGCTCCAGGAGAGTAGGTTTGATTCTCGAAATATTGCCTAACTATTTCACCTTCCTCATCAATTACTCTCAAACTAAGATCTATATCTTCATCATTCATAAACAATACCTGTGAAGCTATGCTTGCCACCTCTCGCTCAGTTGCTTCAACTTCCATTTCAGGAATTAGATAGGAATAAGGATTGTACATAGAATTGATTTTTTCTATTTGAAAAGTACAGTTCGGACGTGCTGTCATTAAAAATTGATTCCAAGTCTCTTCTTCACCTTCCTTATGATATGGACGAACTTGATCAAAGTTTTTATGGTTTACAAAATCCCAAATGATTCCCTGAGATTGTTGGACAGGAAATTTATTCATCAATTTTGCTAAACCTCTCAATTCCCTGGAGGCCATTTCCAACTCCCTATAACTAGCTTGTTTTCTCGGTCCCGCTTTAGAAGGATTAATGCAATAACCCATCAAATAAACACGTATTAATTCTTTTGGCGCAAATACAACAGCCTGTTCTTGAATGA